>NBJMR02800__coassemble_1916_pt1 | contig 19841 bp, 20 predicted proteins | sample NBJMR02800__metabat2_low_PE_026 | metagenome-assembled genome bin NBJMR02800
CGGCGGATTCCTGTCGGTAGTCGGATTATAGGAGGATGACGATGAGCGAAGCAAAAAAGGAATGGTATGTGGTCAATACCTATGCGGGGCATGAGAACCGCGTAAAGGAAAATCTGGAGCGACGCATCGAAACGATGGGCCTGCAGGATTTCCTGTTTCAGATCGTCGTGGCCGAAGAAAAGGAAATCGAGTATAAAAACGGCAAGGAAGTAGAGAAGACGAAGAATTTGTTCAGCGGTTATCTGTTCGTACAGATGATCATGACGGATGAGGCGTGGTATATCGTCCGGAATACGCCGGGAGTGACCGGATTCATCGGTTCCAGCGGCGGTGGTGCGAAGCCATTCCCGGTCGCAGAGGAAGAGATGGAAAACATCCTGCGCCGTCTGGGAAGAAATCAGCACGATGTACAGGTGGATTTCGAGGTCAAGGATCGCGTGCGCATCCTCAACGGTGCGTTTAAGGGGTCTGAGGGAACGGTCGAGGAACTGGATGACACGCGTCAGGTCGCAACCGTGTTGCTGGTGCTGTTTGGGCGAGAGACGCCGACCGAGATCCCGTACAGCGATCTGGAGAAGATTGAACTGTAAAAAAACAGCTTGTACAAGCTGTTTTTTGCATAAAGCGACAAAAGATATGAACAGAAACCGGTATGCTGAGGTGGGAAGTGGTAAGGATGCGTCAGCGTGCTGGGATGATCCTTTGCATTGCGGGAATGCTGTTGTTGTTTGCACCGGATGTCAATTACCGGCGGTTTTTGCTGAATGCAGCAGCCATAACGGTAGAACATTGGCCGATCGGACTCGTCATTTTGGGACTGATCCTGCTTCGTCCGCATAAGGGCAAACGAAGATCATGAGTCTGGGGAGGAAGAAACATGGGATGTGAAAAGACCTATCTGCTGGATCTGGATGGGACGATGTACTGTGGGGATACGTTGATCGAAGGTGCACGCATATTCGTTGACTGGCTGCTGGCGAGCGGACGCTCCTTTCTTTTTCTGACGAACAATGCGACCCGTACGGCGCGTCAGAACGTGGCACACATGGAGAAGCTTGGCTATCGTGGGATCCGGGAGGAGTACTTCTTTACCAGTGCGATGGCAAGCGCCCGTTATGTCGCCCGGCACAGTAAACGGCGACGGGCCTTTGTGATCGGCATGGAGGGGCTGCGGGAAGCGCTGACGAAGGAAGGCTTTACGATCGTGGAGCACGATGCGGAGCTGGTGTTCGTCGGACTGGATAAGCATGCGGATTACCGTCGTTACAGCGATGCGCTGAGCGAATTGCTGAAGGGAGCGAAGCTGATCGGGACCAATGCGGACCGCATCATCGCAACCAGTGCAGGCTTCGATGTGGGCAACGGATCGATCGTCGCCATGCTGGAATACGCCAGCGGTCAGCGTTCCCCCAAGATCGGCAAGCCTTGTGCCCCGATCCTGCTGCTGGCACTGGAACAGCTGCAGCTGACAAAGGAGGATGTCGTCATCGTCGGAGACAATCTGGAAACAGACATCGCACTGGGAGCGAGCCAGGGCGTGGAGACCGTACTGGTGACCACCGGTGTTCATCAGCGGGCGGATATGGAGCGCCTGCAGATTTATGCGGATCATGTGATCGATGATCTGCGCGAGCTGATCACGGCCGACATTGAAGAGTGAACGCAGACGGTGAGGACCGTCTGTTTTGTTTGTGTAAAAAATGGAAAAGAGCGCGACAATTTACTGGCTGTGGTGGTAAAATAATTAACAGGAAGCGAAAGGAAGGAACCCTCTTATGGAGAAAGCAAAGGTTTATTTTACAGATTTTCATACGGTCGCGTTTGGTGACGGACTGCCGACGAAGCTGCAGAAGCTGGTGCGCCGCGCCGGGATTGCAGATCTGCAGCTGGATGGTAAGTTTGTGGCGATCAAGATGCATTTCGGAGAGCTTGGCAACATCTCCTATCTGCGCCCGAACTATGCCCGCGCCATCGTGGATGTCGTCAAGGAGCTGGGCGGAAAGCCGTTTCTGACCGACTGCAACACGATGTATCCGGGCAGTCGCAAAAATGCGCTGGAACATCTGGAATGTGCATGGCAAAACGGGTTTACGCCGCTGACCGTCGGCTGCCCGATCCTCATCGGTGACGGCCTCAAGGGGACGGATGATGTGGATGTGCCGGTCCGAGATGGGGAATACATCCAGCATGCGAAGATCGGACGGGCGATCATGGATGCGGATGTGTTCATCTCACTGACGCATTTCAAGGGACATGAGATGACCGGCTTTGGCGGTGCCATCAAAAACATCGGCATGGGCTGCGGGTCACGTGCCGGCAAGTGTGATCAGCACAGCAGCGGCAAACCATCCATCGATGTCGATCGCTGCCGCGGCTGCATGCGCTGTCAGAAAGAATGCGCCAACGGCGGTCTGGTATTTGACGAGACAACGCGCAAGATGCACGTCGATCAGGACCACTGTGTCGGCTGCGGCCGCTGTCTGGGCGCCTGCAACTTCGATGCGATCCAGTTTGACAACGATGCCGCTAACGCTCTGCTGAACTGCCGCATGGCGGAATACACAAAGGCGGTCGTGGACGGACGTCCGTGCCTGCACATCTCACTGGTCGTCGACGTCAGCCCGAACTGTGACTGCCATGGGGAAAACGATGTGCCGATCTTGCCGAACATCGGCATGTTCGTATCCAAGGATCCGCTGGCGCTGGATCAGGCGTGCGTGGATGCATGCCTGGCAGCGAAACCGATCGCGGGCAGCCAGCTGGCGCAGCATCTCGAAGATCCGAATTTCGTCAGACACCACGATCATTTTACCAACTCCGCACCGGAGTCCGAGTGGCAGAGCTGTCTGGAACATGCCGAAAAGATCCATCTGGGCACCAGAGAGTATGAACTGATCAAGATGTGAGGCAGTGCGAGAAGAGATGTTCGAACCAGGCGGGATATGGTATAATAAAAACGAAGACAGCGACATGTGCTGCAGATTGTATTTGCCATTTCCCGCAATCAATGCTATAATGTTTTCGCAATCTTTTCAAAGAACGACATCCATGCGTTAGAAAGGGGGATTATTGTATGGAATTTCTGCAGATTATACTTATGTTTGTATCGGTCGTATTGATAATACTCTCTTTACTGCAAGGTGGAAAGTCTGACGGACTCAGTTCAGCGTTTACCGGTGCCGGTGATCTGAACCTGTTCGCCAATACGAAGGAACGTGGAGCGGAGAAAGTCATCTCCAACGCTACCATGGTCGTTGGCATCTTGTTCTTTGCGCTTGTCGTATTGATTCGAGTATTTGGATAAGACCCTGCATCGGGTCTTTTTTTATGGATGGAGGGATGCGCAGTGAAGGAAAAACTGCTGGAGCTGTTGGAACGAAACGATCGTGGCTACACGAGCGAAGAGCTGGCGCAGCTGCTCAATATACAGGGAAGTGCGCAGTATACGAAGCTGATCCGTCAGCTGAATGCGCTGGAGGACGAACTGGAGATTGCCCGCGACGAGCGGGATCGCTATCATCTGGCAAAAGATCTGGGATATTTTCAGGGGACCCTGCGAGTCAACCCAAAGGGGTTTGGCTTTGTCGATCTGGAGGATGTCAGCTACTATGTCGCCAGAGAGCATCTGCATCTGGGCATGGACCAGGATGTGGTCATCGCCCGCATCCTGCCGGATGCCCGTCGGGAGAGCGCCTGTGAGGTCGTTCGCATTCTGGAACATCGAAACAAACGGTTCGTCGGTGTCGTCAAAAAGGACCGTAAACGCTTCTATTTTCTGCCGGATAAGGATCTGGCGGGGCGAAAGGTCGTCGTTTCCAACTATGCGGAATTCCCGTTGGTACACGATTCCAAGGTGCTGGTGGAGATCGATTCGTATGGACGGGAACTGCAGGGACACATCACGCAGGTGCTGGGCTATAAGTATGATCCGGGCATCGACATCCTGTCGCTGCTGGTAGAAAATGACATCTATACGGAGTTTGCGCCGGAAACGCTGGAGGAACTGCGGGAGGTGCCTTCCGCACTGGATGACTCCATGATCAGTGAGGACCGTCACGATCTGCGTTCGCTGCTGACGATCACGATCGACGGGGAAGATGCCCGCGACTTTGATGATGCCATCAGCATCCAGAAACAGAAGGACGGCTATCGCCTGTGGGTGCACATCGCAGATGTGTCGTATTATGTGCGTCCGGGAACGGCTTTGGATCAGGAGGCGTATCGGCGCGGGACCAGCGTCTATGTGACCGATCGGGTCGTACCGATGCTGCCGCAGGTGCTCAGCAACGGCATCTGCTCTCTGAATCCGAAAGAGGACCGTTTTGCGATCAGCGCGCAGATGGATATCGGGAAGGACGGTGCCATCCGCTCCTATCAACTGTACCCTTCCGTCATCAACAGTGATGAACGGATGACCTATACAAAGGTCAACCACATCCTGGCGGGGGATGAAGCGCTGATGAAACAGTATTCACATCTGCTGGCGATGATCGCCTGGATGCAGGAATGTTCCGGATGGATCCGTCGTCGGCGGCATGACCTGGGTGCGATCGACTTTGATACGAAGGAGTCCAGGATCCTTGTTGATGAACAGGGCGAACCGACGGATGTCGTGCTGCGGGAGCGCGGGGAATCGGAGCGGATCATCGAGGACTTCATGATCTGTGCCAACGAGTGTGTGGCCGCCCATCTGAAATGGCTGGAAGTACCGGCGCTTTACCGTGTGCATGAACAGCCGGAGCCAAAGAAGGTGCGCACCTTTGCCCGCATTGCGAAAACGTTGGGATATTCGTTTGTCGCCAACATCAACAACGTCCATGCCAACCAGTTTCAGAAACTGCTGGAAGAAGCAAAGGGAAAGGAAACCTATGATGTGCTGTCTTCCTACATGCTTCGCAGCATGCAGAAGGCCCGCTACGATGCGCACTGCCTCGGTCACTTTGGCCTGGGACTGAGCGATTATCTGCACTTCACCTCTCCGATCCGCCGCTATCCGGATCTGGTGGTCCACCGGATGCTGCGCCGCTATGTCTTTGATGGTTGCAGCGATGAGCGCCAGCTGGCAAAGGACGGCAGATGGGTCGAACAGGCCGCGGCCGACAGCAGCGTGCGGGAACGCTGTGCCCAGGAGGCAGAACGCGCGGTCGATGACATGAAAAAAGCACAGTACATGGAACGTTATGTCGGGAATACCTACGAAGGACGGATCTCCGGCATCACCCGCTTCGGACTGTTCGTCGAACTGGAAAATACGATCGAGGGACTGGTTCACATCTCCTCCATGAAGGATGACCGCTACCAGTACCATGAAGAGGCGCTGTGTCTGATCGGTGAGCATACAGCGAACGTCTATCGGATGGGCGATCCGGTGAAGGTGCGCTGTGTCGGGGCCAACCGCTGGAAGCGCCAGATCGATTTTGAACTGATCGAAGGCGGTAAGCGCAGACGAAAACGTGCAGTGGACAGCGAAAAGAACGAGGTTCGCCGAAAGCCACGCGGACACCGTCAGCGCCGTCGTGCTGCGCGAGGGAAAGGAAAACGATGAGATGAAAAAGAAACGATGTCTGGCATGGACGCTGATGGTCGCACTTCTCCTGAGCGGCTGTCAGCGGAGCGTACAGCCCAAACAGGAGCCGATCGAGGAAGAGGTCGTGGAAGCGGATCAAAAGGTCCGTTTTCTGGCGGTCGGAGACAATCTGATCCATGGCCTGATCTACGCCAGTGGTGCCCAGCCGGATGGCACCTATCAGTTTGATTCGATGTATGCCCGTACGGCCGACACGATCGCAGCGGCTGATATCGCCTACATCAATCAGGAAACGATCTGCGGCGGTACGGAGCTGGGTCTGCAGTCGTATCCGACCTTCAACAGTCCTTATGAGATCCTGGATGCCGTGGCAAATGCCGGCTTTGACTGGCTTTCCACCTCCAGCAATCATTCGATGGATGTCGGTGAGCAGGGCATCCGGAATCAGCTGGCACACATCGAGGCACTGGGACTGACACAGACCGGGACCCACGGGGATGAAAGCGATGCGCAGACGTATCGTGTCATGAATAAAAATGGCCTGCGCATCGGAGTGTTAAGCTATACGTATGGTCTCAATGGCTTTGTGCTGCCGCAGGGAAAAGAATACTTGGTTGATCTGATCGATGAGGAGAAGATCCAAAGCGATATGGAAGCGATCCAGGTAATCAGCGATGTGCAGATCGTTTCGATGCATTGGGGCGAGGAGTATCAGTTTGCGCCAAATGAGGAACAGCAGCATCTGGCACAGCTGTTGTCCGATCTGGGTGCGGACGTGATCATCGGAACACATCCGCATGTGCTGCAGCCGGCTGATATCCTGACCGGGGAAGACGGCAATGAAACGCTCGTCTGGTATTCCCTGGGAAATTTTGTATCTGCGCAAGATGTCAATGACCGCATGCTGGGCGGTATGGCACAGTGGACGCTCGTCTATCATCCGCAGGATGCCAGCGTCAGCTTTGAAGAGGTGTCGTTCACACCGACCGTCATGTATTTTGACGGGACGGGCAGCGATGTGCAGATCTATCCGCTCAGTGAATACAGCGATGAGCTGGGGGCCACCCACTACATTCAGGGGCAGGATATGTCGAAGCAGTATTTCATCGATCGGGCAGAGGAGATCATGAACGACAGTGTGGAACTGATTTATTAGGAGTGAGAAGATGGCTGAACGAAAGATCGTCGCCTACAACCGAAAGGCGTCACATGACTATTTTCTGGAAGACCGTTTTGAGGCGGGCCTGGAGCTGCAGGGAACCGAGATCAAATCGGTCCGCAACGGCAAGGTCCAGCTCAAGGATGCGTATATCAGCTTTGTGAACAATGAGGCATTCGTAAAAGAGATGCACATCTCCCCTTACGTACGGCAACCGGTTCAATCATGAGGAGACCCGCATCCGCAAGCTGCTGCTGCACCGGGATGAGATCCGCAAGCTGCAGCAGAAGGTCCAGCTCAAAGGCTATACCGTCGTCCCGCTTTCCGTCTATCTGCATCATGGTCTTGCCAAGATGGAGATCGCACTGGCAAAAGGAAAGAAGCTGCACGACAAGCGCAACAGCGAAAAAGAACGGGATGCAAAGCGTGAGATCGAAAAAGCGGTAAAACAGCTGCGGTAAAAGGAATCAACATGGAAAAGCGTTCACGGAGCGCTTTTTTTTGTGGAATCGCAAGGATTGGTGTCTCAGAGAGCGGAGGCTGTGAGGAGAAAACAGGGCGCAGATGTGCAAATCCGTTGGTTTTCAGCAGTTTTTGAGGTGGTTATCTGTTATAATAGGAATACCTATATAGAAATGAGAGGGTATCATGGAGTTTTTTACGTTTATCTACCAGGTGCTGTGGGGGGATCTCATCACCATCCCGTTGCCGGGAGGCAGTACGCTGGGACTGTCTTTGCTGGTGTTGATCCTTGTGCCGGCCGGCATCTACTTTACGATGCGTACGCGGTTTCTGCCGTTTCGTTTGTTTCCGGAGATGATTCGGGTCACGCTGGAAAACAATCAGAGAGGGAAGGAAGGCGAAGGCATCTCAGGAGTGCAGGCGCTGATCGTGTCGACGGCCTGCCGTGTAGGAATGGGAAATCTGGTCGGTGTGGTCGCTGCGATCTCAGCCGGAGGTGCCGGTGCGGTATTCTGGATGTGGATCATCGCTTTGCTGGGGGCATCCACAGCTTTTATCGAAGCGACGCTGGCACAGCTATACAAGGAGAAGGACCCGTTGTATGGCGGCTATCGGGGAGGACCTGCCTACTATCTGCATCATCTTTTTATCCGAAAGGGCAGTAGGAAAAAGCGTTCGCTCATCGCCTGTCTGTTCGCTTTGTCCGGACTGATCTGCTGGTGCGGCATCAGTCAGGTCACGGGAAATTCCATCTCTTCCGCATTTGAGAATGCTTTCCATATTCCGCCGCTGTATACGACGATCGCACTGGTGGTCTTGGCTGCCGTTATCGTATTGCGCAAGCATGCGACGGTAAAGGTGCTGGATATCATGGTGCCGGTCATGGCGGCCTGCTATTTCTTCATCACGATCTTCATCATCCTGGCCAATGCCTCTCAGCTGCCGGCGGTCTTCGGACGCATCTTTCAGGAAGCGTTTGGCTTTCGACAGGTGGTCGGCGGCGGCATCGGTGCGGTGATCATGAACGGTGCCAAGCGCGGTCTGTTCTCCAATGAGGCAGGATCGGGCTCTGCGCCTTGTGCTGCGGCTGCGGCAGAGATCAGTCATCCGGCAAAAGAAGGACTGCTGCAGGCGCTAGGCGTGTTCATCGATACATTGCTGATCTGCAGTTGCACAGCGATGATCATGTTGCTGACACCGGCTTCGCTGACGGCCGGGCTGGAAGGAATGGACCTGTTGCAGACATCCATGCAGTACCATCTGGGAACATTCGGTGTCATATTCATTGCGGTCATCCTGTGGCTCTTCAGTTTTTCCACTTTTTTGGGTATCCTCTTTTATGCCCGCAGCAACGTCGCTTATCTGTTTGGCGATAAATGGATCGCACAGACGTTATACAAGATCTTAGCGCTGATCATGCTGTTCATCGGCGGATTGGCGGCCTACCAGTTTGTATGGGACCTCGGTGATGTCGGTGTCGGGCTGATGACGATCTTCAACATGATCGCGCTGTTCCCGCTGGCACCAAAGGCGCTGGCATCCTTACGCGACTATGAAAAACAAAGAAAGCAGCGTGTTTCTTCTTCGATCGATGATCAGAAGGAGCGGGCATAGCCATCGAACTGCCAAAGGGATCATTTCGATCAGAAGTACAGAGCGGTGAAGGTTGTGTCGCCTCCGTTTTCACCGCGATGAAAACGATGGAGCAAAATAAGCAAAAAATGCTGGAAAAGTCCGATTGGACGGATCCAGCATTTTATTTCGGTCGAATGGGGGGCAGCACCGCAGCAGGACGGAGCCTGTGCAGCCGTAAAAGCCGTGCACCGCTTTTCACACGATTGAAAGATGTGATTCCCTACCTCTTTATCATAACATACTTTTTATCGGAAGATCAGGCTGTTTTGACAGAGGGGATGGGCGTATGCTGAAATTGGGAGAGGTCGGTAAGAGGAACAATCTGACCACAGAAGGGGTGCCGTATGAATCCGTTTCTTATCGGAGTTATGATACCATTACAGATCTTGTATATAATCTTTCCGCTGGTCATCACCGGTCTGCTGATCTATATCGCCGTATTGCTACGGCGCATGAACAAGTGAGGTCAGACAAAAAGAAGCCATCTTCACAGGAACGATACTGACTGTGATGGCTTCTTTTTTTGCATTTGTTGGATGTGGTTCTGTTCTTGACGACAGATTAGTGATCTCCACGTGTTTCCAGTCGATAGCCGATGCCTCTGGATGAGGTGATCACCACGGAGCTGTCCTTGAGCTTGGCCCGCAGCTTGAAGGTGTGGACATCGACGATGCGGGTATCGCCGTCATAATCAAAGCCCCACAGCTCATTTAAGATCTGATTGCGGGAGAGGACGGTATCCGGATGAGAGAGGTAATAGGCGAGCATGTCAAATTCCTTGCGGGTCAATGCGACCTTGTTTCCCTGGATCGTCACCTGCCGGCTTCGTTCATCCAGCGTGATATCACCATAAGAGAGGATGTGTTTGTCTTTTTCTCTGACGCGCTGCTGCAGATGCCGTTGGATGCGGATGGTCAGCTCCCGCGGAGAGAACGGCTTTCGCATATAATCATCCACACCGGCCTCAAATGCCTCTGCCAGATCATCCACCCCGTCTTTTGCCGTTAACATGAACAGCAGGCTGTTGTTGTGCTGGCGGCGCAGGGTGCGCACCAGATCGATCCCGCTCATGCCGGGCATCATCCAGTCAACGATGATCAGATCATAGTTCTTTTCCTTCTGGATCATCTGATAGCCGCTTTCGCCGTCCTGTGCGTCATCGACATCAAAGCCGGCCTTGATCAGATCATAACCGATGATCTTGCGGATATCTTCGTTATCGTCAATAATCAGGATACGTTTCATCATCAACACCTCTTCTTAATTAAATCATAACGATATCAGTACACCGTTAAGCGTTTGTAAAAGTTATGTTATATTTTCTGTTAAGCATTGGTGAAGCGTCTGTAAAACAATCGTCGAGAAACGATAAAAAAAAAATCAGGAGCCGGTCCTGATTTTTTTTATCGGTCTTCTCTCTGGATGAGCAGTTCTGCGATCTGCACGGCATTGGTGGCAGCGCCCTTGCGGATCTGATCACCGCAGCACCAGAAGGTGAGCGAATGATGGCTCGGGTCACTGATGTCTTCCCGCAGCCGCCCGACGAAGACCAGATCCTGATCGCTGGTATCCAGCGGCATCGGGTAGCGGGAGTTTGCCGGGTCGTCCACCAGCCGTACGCCTTCTGCTTTGGCCAACAGCGCACGGGCCTGGGCAAGGTCCACTTCTTTTTCAAATTCGACGGTGATGCTTTCGGAGTGGGAGCGCAGCACCGGAACGCGGACGCAGGTGCAGTTGACCCGCAGCGTTTCTTCATGAAGGATCTTTCGACCTTCGTTTTGCATCTTCATCTCTTCGCTGGAGTATCCCAGTTCATCGAAGCCGCCGATCTGCGGGATCAGGTTGCAGGCGATCGGGTAAGGGAAGACGGCCGGTTCGCTGAGCGCTCTTCCTTCCGACATCTCTTTCATCTGGGTTTCCAGTTCGCCGATGCCGCCGATGCCGGCACCACTGACCGCCTGGTAGGTCGATACGATCATACGCCGGGCATGATAGGCATCATGCAGGGCGTTGAGGGCCACCAGCGCGATGATCGTCGCACAGTTGGGGTTGGCGATGATGCCGTGATGGGCAAACGCATCCGCCGCATTGACCTCCGGGATGACGAGCGGAACCTCTTCATCCAGTCGATAGGCGCTGCTGTTGTCGATGACGATTGCGCCCTTGGCGACGGCGATCGGTACAAAGCGTCGGGCGACATCGTTTTCCGCTGCCCCCAGGACGATGTCGACATCATCAAAGCTGTGTTCATCTGCTTCCTCGATCGTCAGCGGCTGTCCCTGGAAGAGCAGCGTCTTTCCGGCGCTTCGTCTGCTGGCGAGCAGTTTGAGCGAGGCAATCGGCAAAGAGCGTTCCTCCAGCACCTTCAGCATTTCTCTTCCCACGGCGCCGCTGGCCCCCAGGATCGCTATGCGGTATCGTTTCATTTTGTCTCCTCCTTCTGGATGAAACCGTCGTAGATGACGGCGATCGTCTTTTCAAAGTCTTTGTTTTCCACACCGACGATGATGTTGATCTCATCGCTTCCCTGTGCGATCATGCGAATATTGATGTCGTTGTTTCCCAGTGCCGCAAACAGCCGGCCGCTGATGCCCGGACGGGAGCTCATATTGCGTCCGACGGTCGAGATGAGCGCAATCTCATCGGATACCTTGATATGATCCGGATGGATCTCCCGGCGGATGTCATTGACGATATCGTAGATGATGTCCTTGACATCTCTGGTTGCGACGACGACGCTGAACGAGTCGATGCCGCTGGGAACATGTTCGATCGATACGCGGTAACGCTCAAAGACGGAAAGCGCTTTGCGGACGATGCCGATCTCATCGGACATGTGGTTTTTATAGATGGCCACGACCGTGAAGTCCTTCTTGCCGGCGATGCCGGTGATGACGGAATCGTCCTCTGCGTCTTCGCTGAGCTCGTTGAGGATGATCGTTCCCGGGTTGTCCGGCTGATTGGTATTGAGGATGTTGATCGGGATGTTCGTATCACGGATCGGGAAGATGGCTTCTTCATGCAGGACGCTGGCTCCCATGTAAGAGAGCTCGCGCAGTTCGCTGTAGGTGATGGTGCGGATCGGCTGCGGATTGCGGACGATGCGCGGGTCTGCCATCAGGAAGCCGGAGACGTCGGTCCAGTTCTCATAGAGGTCCGCGTGCAGGCACTTGGCCAGGATCGAACCGGTGATGTCGCTGCCGCCTCTGGTCATGACGCGGATGCGTCCATCCGGAGCGCTGCCGTAAAAGCCCGGCATGACGAAGGGCTGGTTGTTGCGGGCGATGCGCTGCAGGCTCTTCTCGCAGAAGTCGTAGTCGATGCTGCCGTCATAGCGGAAACGGATCACGTCCTTGGCATCTACGAAAGCATAGCCTAAGTATTCCGCCATCAGCCGGGCGGTCAGGTATTCCCCGCGGCTGACGAGCTCATCCACGGAGATGGAAGTCTTCATCTGATTCCATAAAGATGCCAGTTCCCGTTCGATGGGATAGTTCAGGTGCAGATCGTTGCGGATCTGGATATAGCGCTCTTTGATCATGTCAAAGACCGGGGAACAGTCGACGTGGTATTGCATGTGCGCCTGACACAGATACAGCAGGTCGGTTACCTTGTTGTCGTGCTTGTTGGCGCGTCCGACCGCGCTGACGACGACGAAGCGTCTGGCCGGATCGCTTTCTATGATATGCTTCACCTTGGCAAACTGCTGTGCGTTTGCCAGCGAAGAACCGCCAAATTTCGTGATCTTGATCATCCTTATTCCCCCTTTGCCGGTATCTTTGCCCAGAAGGCGCCGGCATCGCCTGTCATCGCTTCGCGATAACGGTCGGCCATCCACTGCGGCGTGACATCGTGATAGACCTGATAGCGATCATTTTCGCGAAGCAGGTAATCGCCTTTTAATAAGGAAGCGTCGTAGTGCAGGTGGTGGTCGACGAACGCGTCGTCCCATTCATTGCGGGCGATGGCGATGAGGTCGCTGACGACGGCATTTCCGGTCGGCAGTGCACCGGCTCCCTGGCCGTACAGCTTCAGTTCTCCCAGCGTGGAGCCGACCAGCGTCGTCAGATTGAAGTTATCCGGCACATTGGCTTCCAGGGAATCTCTGGCGATGAGTGTCGGGACCACTGCGATCGCATAACGGTCCTCTTTCTTGCGGGCCTCCATCATGAGGCGGACGCTGCAGCCGTTTTGCAGGAATGTCTGCAGGTCTCTTTTTTGCAGGTGACGGATCCCGCCGATCGGAAAGTCGCGGGTGCAGATGGTATCGAAGGCGAGCGAGGCGGAGATCATCGCCTTGTTGGCGGTATCGATCCCGTCGATGTCCGCGCTGGGATCCGCTTCTGCGTACCCGGCTGCCTGCGCCTGTGTCAGCGCCGTTTCAAAATCCAGGTCTTTTTTCACCATCTGATCGATGATGTAGTTGGCCGTGCCGTTGAAGATGCCGCTGATGGAACGGATCGCATCGATGCGCTTTGCCTGCAGCAGGGAACGGATCCATGGGATGCCGCCGGCACAGCTGGCCTCAAAGCGAAACTGTACCTGGTGCTGCCGTGCCGTTTCCAGAAATTCCTCCAGGTGAGCGGCGACGACCGCCTTGTTTGCAGTGACGACATGCTTGCCCTTGCGCAGGGCCTTTAAGATATATGTGTGTGCGGGTTCGATGCCGCCCATGACCTCGACCACGCAGCGGCATTCCGGATCCTCCAGGATCACATCCAGATCATCCGTCATGACCGAAAGGGTCTTCTCTTTGCCCTTGCGGATAAAAATATGCGCCGCCTCCAGCTGCGCCGTATCGTTTGTTTCCTTTCGCTGCAAGATCTCATAGACACCTCGGCCTACGGTTCCAAAACCCAGTATTGCGATTTTCATTTCTATCCTTCCTCCAAAATGTGTTTTTGTTTTGAAAACACTTGTTTTTAAATTGCATACATTGTATCATAGGTATTAGCAAATTGCAACGAGAAATGAGAGGGGTGTCTGCATGGGAAATCAACCATATTATCACAGTACGCGGGGAGAGGAGCGCTGCTCGCCCAAGGAGGCCATATTAAAAGGGATCGCCAGTGACGGCGGTCTGTTTGTCTGGGATGACCTGGATCAGGTGCAGCTGGATCTGCACACATTCTTGCAGCTGGATTATCCGGGGATGGTCCAAACGCTGTTTCGCCGGCTGCTTTGGGATTACAGCGAAGAGGAACTGGCTGCCTGCGCACAGGCGGCGTATGGAGATACATTTGATGATGAACGGATCACGCCGCTGGTCTTTGCGGGCAAACAGCCGGTGCTGGAGCTGTTTCATGGGCCGACCAGCGCCTTTAAGGATGTGGCGCTGTGCATGCTGCCGCAGCTGATGTCCAGAGCACTTGCGGGCAAAGACGAAAAGGTCATGATCGTGACGGCGACCAGCGGCGATACCGGAAAAGCGGCGCTGAGCGGCTTCCAGGATGCGGAGAACATCGGGATCACCGTCTTTTATCCGCAGGGGAAGGTCAGTGCCATACAGCGTTTGCAGATGGTGACACAGCCGGGAAGGAATGTCAGCGTCTGTGCGATCGAAGGGAACTTTGACGATGCGCAAAGCAGCGTCAAGGCGCTGTTTCAAAGCGAAGGAGCCCGTCGGCTGAAGGAGGAGGAACACATCGTGCTCTCCAGCGCGAACTCGATCAACATCGGTCGTCTGATCCCGCAGATCGTCTATTACTTCGCTGCCTACCAGCAGCTTTTGCAGCAGGAGAAGATCCAATGGGGAGAGGAGATCAGCTTCTGTGTGCCGACCGGCAACTTCGGCAATGTGCTGGCCGGTTATTACGCAAAGCTGTTGGGTCTGCCGATCCGTCATCTGATCGTCGCAGCCAATGAAAACAAGGTACTGGATGACTTTCTGCGCACCGGCATCTATGACCGTAACCGTTCTTTCCATACAACGATCTCACCGAGCATGGACATCCTGATCTCTTCCAATCTGGAGCGGATGCTGTATTACATGTGCGGAAAGGACAGCGAAAAGATCCGGGGCTGGATGGACGAGCTGGCGCGGATGGGACGTTATCAGGTCGATGAAGAGACCCTGCAGAAGATTCGAAACGTCTTTTTGAGCGGCCACTGTGACAATGCGCAGACATCGCTGCAGATCGAACGGGTGTATCGTTCCTGCGGTTATGTCATGGATCCGCATACGGCCGTCGGTTCGTATGTGCTGGAGCAACTGGCACTTACGGAACCGTGTGTCCTGCTGTCCACCGCTTCGCCGTACAAGTTTACCCGGGATGTGCTCAAAGCGCTGCAGGTCGAGGCGGCAGCGGATGATTTTGTCTGCATGGAACAGCTTTCCGAGCTGACGAAGACATCGATCCCACAGGGACTTTATGCGTTGAAGTCGATGAAGGAACGCTTTTCGGATGTGATCGAAGTGACGGATATGGAGGCCTATGTCTGTGCGAAAGCGAAGGAGGTACTGAAATGATCCGCGTGCGCGTGCCGGCGACCAGTGCCAACCTGGGGGTCGGGTATGACTGCCTGGGCATGGCACTGACGCTTTACGGCACCTTTACCTTTGACTTTTCACAGAAGGGCATCGTGGTCAGCGGCTGCCCGAAAGAATATCAGAATGCGGACAATCTGGTGCTGCAGGCGTTCTTCTCTGCCCTGCGTGCATGGGGGCTGCCGCTGCCGGAGGGGGTAGCGCTGCAGATCGATACTGAGATCCCGGTCGCACGGGGACTGGGCAGCAGCGCTTCCTGCATCGCTGCCGGAGTGCTGGCCGCACATGCCTATGGAAGAGGAAGTGAGACGATCGATGCACAGGAAGTGCTGCGGCAGTGCCTGCAGCTGGAGGCCCATCCGGACAATCTGGCACCGGCGATCATCGGCGGGCTGTGTGCGTCGTTTCTGTCACAGTCTGCAGATGATGATCTGCCACGGCCCTTTGTCGCCACGTATCCGATACAGGAGCACTATCGATTCGTGACGGTCATCCCGGATTATGAGGTCCATACTCAGAAAGCGCGCACGCTTTTGCCAAAGACGATGCGCTATGCGGATGCCGTCTATCAGATGGGTCGCTGTGCCGCCATCTGCAAAGGCCTGGAGAACGGCGACGAAGATCTGGTGCGGCATGCGTGCACGGACCGGATGCAGGAACCTTACCGCAAACAGCTCATCCCGGAGTATGATGCGGTGCGTTCGCTGGCATTTGCCAATGGCGCGTCTGCCTTTTATATCAGCGGCAGCGGACCGACGATGATCGCCATCGTCGATCGTTCACGCAGCGAAGCGCTCTGTGCGCAACTGGCCGCTGCTTATCCATCCTGGCAGGTACACTGTCTGAGCGCGGCAGAACAAGGAGGCGTTGTGGAAGATGAATAAGTTCTATATCGTAGATGCGGCGATCATGCCGGATGTGCTCGATAAGGTCATCGAAGCGAGAGGCATGCTGGAAAGCGGAATGGTCCGCCAGGTGAGCGAAGCGGTCAAGCGTGTGGGCATCTCGAGGGGAACGTACTATAAATACAAAGATTATGTATTTCCGGCAACACAGGGAAGAGAGGAGCGAAAGGCGGTCATCTCACTGATGCTGCATCATAAAAAAGGCATCCTCAGCGAAACGCTCAACTGCCTCTCCGAGGTGAATGCCAACATCCTGACGATCAACCAGAACATCCCGATCCATGACTGGGCGAGCGTGGTCATCTCCTTTGATTTCAGCGAGATGCAGATCTCGCTGGATGAGCTGATGGGGACGCTTCGAACGATCAAAGGGCTCACCAACGTACAGCTGATTGCGGTCGAATGAGTATTGATGGCCATCGTTGTTCGTGCTAAACTCTATACAGACAGGAAGTGGTAGGATGAAACAGAAAATTCCATCGTTGTTGGGCATCGTGTCCGCCTGTTCGCTGATCGCATTTTTGCTGTTGAGCAGCGTGGACATGAATTGCTTCAACACCGGTTTCTTTTCAGAGCAGTATCGGGATCTTCACACGGCAGAACAACTGGGGATGAGCGGATCGGATCTGATGAAAGCGACGACGACCTTGCTGGATTATCTGCGTGGTGATGTGGAGAGCATCGATGTGTCCGTGACGATCGACGGCGTCAGCCAGGAGGCGTTCAATGCCAGAGAGCGTGCACATATGGTCGATGTCCGCACCCTGTATCAAAATGCGATGGCCGTACGCTGGATCGCGCTGGGCGTATGGGTCGCCAGCGTGGCTGCTTTGATCCTGCTGCGCAAAAAAGCGTTCCTGGACGATCTCAGCCGTGGCTTTTTGTTCGTATCGTTTCTGTTCGTTTTGTTTCTGATCCTGCTGGGCATCTGGATCCTGGCAGACTTTACCGGTTTCTGGACGACGTTCCATCAGCTGTTCTTCACCAATGATCTCTGGCTGCTCAATCCGGCGACCGACCTGATGATCAATCTGTTCCCGGAAGCGTTCTTCAGCCATCTCGTCATCCGCATCCTGCTGTGGTTCCTCGCCTTTTATCTGCCTTGTCTGATCGTGGCATTTTACAATCGTCGCCAGAGCATCCAGATGTTTTTCTTTCCACAGAGCGTCGGAAGAAGGCAAAAGCGCTGATGGTGCTGGAAATGCCCGTGGGAATGTGATATAGTTACAACCGTACTTCGTATATGCCTGTTGATAGGGAACAGGCGTTTCTACCCTAAACCGTAAATTTGGGACTACGAAGGAGAGATGAACTGCGGTGTCGATCCTCGTAGCGTATACGGGGATTTTTTTATGCATCAGGAGGAGAAGAATGAAAAGAAATGCAGGGATGAAAGAGGGTTCTGTTTATGAGCTGGACGGGCGCGTGCCGTTGAAGAAGGCGTTGCCTTTGGGGATCCAGCATGTGCTGGCGATGTTTTTGGGGAATGTATCGCCGCTGCTGATCGTGTGCGGGCTGCTGGATATCGCCCTGGATATGAAAACGGTGCTGATTCAGAATGCGATGTTCGTCGCGGCGATCGCAACGTTGCTGCAGCTGTACCCGATCCGGCGCTTCGGCTCCCGTCTGCCGATCGTCATGGGAACGAGCTCCGGGTTTATCGGAACGGCGCAGATCATCGGTTCCGCTTTTGGCTATGGGGCGCTGATGGGCGCCAGCATGGTCGGTTCGCTGTTTGAGATGGTGCTGGGCTTCTTTATCCGGCCGCTGCGCAAGCTGTTTCCGCCGATCGTCACTTCGCTGGTGATCGTGACGATGGGGCTGACGCTGTTGCCGGTCGGCATCAATTATCTCGGCGGCGGTGCCGGCGCGGCGGATTTTGGCAGCCTGCAGCATCTGGGCGTCGGTTTCTTCGTCATGCTGGTGATCCTGATCGCCAAGCAGATGAAGGGTTTCATCAATGACATCTCGATCCTGATCGGGATCGTTGCCGGGTATTTGCTGGCCATCGCACTGGGGATGGTGGATTTTCAGCCGGTAGCGGAAGCGGCCTGGATCTCTCTTCCGCAGTTTCTTCCGGTCATGCCGACCTTTCACATGGAGGCCATCCTGGCGATGGACATCATGTTCGTGGCGACGGCGGTGGAGACGATCGGCAACATCAGCGGCATCACCAACGGTGCGTTCGACCGGGAAGCAACCATCGAAGAGATGCAAGGCGGTGTGCTGGCAGACAGCGCCGGCAGTTTCTTCGGTTCCTTTTTCGGGGTGCTTCCATGTACGGCGTTCGCTCAGAACGTCGGCCTGGTCGTCGTCAGCAAGATCGTCAATCGCTTTGTCATCATGACCGGTGCGGTGTTTTTGCTGCTGTGCGGCTTCTGTCCGAAGCTCAGCGCACTGTTTTCCGTCATGCCGCAGTCGGTGCTGGGCGGAGCGGCGGTCATCATGTTTGCGATGATCCTGGTGAGCGGCATCCAGTCGTTAGCCAGAGAACCGATCGATGAGCGCGCCGGACTGATCATCGCCCTGTCGCTGGGGCTGGGCGTCGGCATCGGCAATGTGCCGGAGGTGCTGGCACAGCTTCCGCAGTGGGTCAGCAGCATCTTTGCGCAGAACAGCATCATCATGACCTTTGTGATCGCGACACTGCTCAATCTGCTGCTACCAAAGAAAAAGAAAACAGAGGAATAAAGGAGGACGAACGATGCGTACATACATACTTGCCAGCCGATCGCCGCGGCGAAAAGAGCTGCTGGAGGAGATGGGACTGTCATTTACCGTGGTATCCATGGAGATCGAGGAACACCTGCGCACGGATATTGAGCTGACGAAGGCGGTAGAGCAGCTGGCATATGAAAAGGCGGAGGCAGTTGCCCGCTGTCATCCGGAAAGCATCGTCATCGGTGCAGATACGGTCGTCGCCCTGGGGGCCCAGGTGTTTGGAAAACCGAAAGATGAGGCGCAGGCCAGAGAGATGCTGCGCTCGCTCAGCGGAAAGCGGCATCAGGTGATCGGCGGGGTCGCCGTCCTGTCGGCACAGCAGCAGGTGACGTTTTCCTGTGTGACGAACGTACAGTTCTATCCGATCAGCGAAACGGAGATCACGGACTATATCCGCAGCGGGGAGCCGATGGATAAGGCCGGTGCCTATGGCATCCAGGGGCTGGGCAAACGGTTTGTGGAAGGCATCGAGGGGGATTATTTTAACGTGGTCGGTCTGCCGGTTTCCCGTCTGCTGCGCGTATTGGCGGGATTTGAAACGGAAAATCGCTGAAATTGACCGCCCGATCCTTCATTTGAACAGTTATTTGGAAACTTTTTGTAAAAAGTGATTGATAAACAGTGGCAGCATCGTATATAATAGTTATTGCGCAAGCGAGCTGCCGGTATAGTATAGTGGTAATACAAAGCAATGGTAATGCTTAGCGCTCAGTTCAATTCTGGGTACCGGCACCATTTGATGAGAAAAGCCCTAAGTGGGGCTTTTTTTTCTTTTCCCTCCATCTGCTACGAGGAATGTGGGGAGCCGGTCCTTGCTTTGCACATATCTCTTATCCGAACAAGATCGGAAACTGTTGTGAAAACAGACCCAGAAACGGAAATTTCAAAAATAATGGACGCGAATCAGATTCCGCTGAAGTGAAAAGTTTATTTCCACTTTGAAAG
>NBJMR02800__coassemble_1922_pt1 | contig 19700 bp, 11 predicted proteins | sample NBJMR02800__metabat2_low_PE_026 | metagenome-assembled genome bin NBJMR02800
TGCTGTCGCTCGTCGCACAGAAAGACTACTTCGTGCTGACCACCAACGTGGACCACTGTTTTCAGAAGGCCGGCTTTGACAAACAGCGGCTGTTCTACACACAGGGCGACTACGGGCTGTTTCAGTGCAGCCGTCCCTGCCGGCAGGAAACCTATGACAATGAAGCAGCCATCCGTGCCATGGTGCAGCAGCAGAGCGACATGCGCATCCCTTCCTCGCTCATCCCCACCTGTCCGCATTGCGGCGCACCGATGTGCGTCAGCCTGCGGGTGGACGACACCTTCGTCGAGGACGAAGGCTGGCATGCGGCCGCCAGACGTTATGAGGATTATGTGCGGCGTCACCGCCACCATGCGATCGTCTATCTGGAGCTGGGGGTCGGTGCCAATACGCCCGGCATCATCAAATACAACTTCTGGCGGCAGGTCCTTCAAAACCCAAAGGCACAGTACATCTGCGTCAACAAAGGCGAGGCCTTCGTCCCGCAGGAGATCGCCGCACGGAGCATCGCCCTCAACTGTGACATCCGTGATCTGTTCGCTTCCATTCCCCATACATCCTGACAGAGGATGGCCACGCTTCACATGGCCGTCCTCTGTCTTTTCTTTTTCGTTTCTTTCCGGTTTTTATCGATTCTATCTGGACAATTTGGCAGGTTGTAGTAAAATGTATGGGCAAATGCTGTACATACCATTAGAAAGCTGGGGAGAACATGAAAATCGTCATCATCGGGGATGGCAAGGTCGGCTTCGCGATCGCCAAGCAGCTGAGCCATGAGGGATATGATATCACGATCATCGAAAACAAACCGCAGGTGCTGAACCTGACGATGAATGTGCTGGATGTCGTCGGCATTCAGGGAAACGGCTGCAACTACGATGTCCTCAAAGAGGCGCAGGTCGATCAGGCCGATCTGGTCATCGCAGCGACTTCCAGCGATGAGATCAACATCATCAGCTGTCTGCTGGCCAAAAAGATGGGAGCGGACCATACGATCGCCCGCATCCGCAACCCGGAGTATGTCCGCGGACTGCGCATGTTGAAGGAAGATCTCGGTCTGAGCATGCAGATCAATCCGGAACAGACCGCTGCCAGAGAGATCGTGCGTTCGCTGAATTTTGCCAACAGCGTCAAGGTGAGCTCCTTTGCGAAGGGACGCATGGAACTGGCGGAGATCAAGATCCGGGAGAACAGCCCGCTGATCGAGCGAGCCATCCATCAGGTCGACAATGCCCTGAAATCACAGGTGCAGTTCGTCGCGATCCAGCGCCAGGAAGAAGTCATCATCCCGGATGGCAGCACCATCCTGAAAAAGGACGACAAGGTGACGCTGACCGCAACAGCCAAACAGCTGAAAAAATTCCTGTGTGAGACCGGCATCATCGAGCATCGGGCGATCCATGAGGTCATGATCATCGGCGGCGGCAAGATCACCTTCTATCTGGTCCCGATGCTGATGGAGCTGGGCATCGCCGTCAAGGTCATCGAGATGCGCAGCGAACGCTGTGAAGAGCTGGTGGAACGCTTCCCGCAGCTGACGGTCATCCACGGAGACGGCACCGACCACGAACTGCTGCTCAGCGAGTGTCTGGAGGAGATGGATGCCTTCATCGCACTGACGGACAACGACGAAGAAAACGTCATCACCTCGATGTTTGCTTCCAGCCACGGCGTTCCGCGTGTATTGCCGAAGGTCAACCGCATGGCGCTGGGCTTTCTGCTGGAACGGCTGGGACTGGAGAACACGATCACTCCGAAAAACCTGACAGCCAACCAGATCGTCCAGTATGTGCGGGCGATGCAGAACACGCTGGGCAGCAGCGTGGAGTCACTGACGAAGATCGTCGACGATCAGGTGGAGGTGCTGGAGTTCCGCGTTCGGGACAACTGCCGCTTCATCGGCCGTCCGCTGAAGGATCTGCAGTTTAAAAAAGGCATTCTGGTCAGCTATATCATCCGTAAGGGAAAGGCTTCGATCGCCGTTGGAAGCTCACAGGTCGCGATCGGTGATACGGTCATCATCATCAGCCAGCTGCAAGGGCTGCGGGAGATCAACGATGTTCTCGCTTAACCGTCGCCTGCATATGCTGAACTGGCGCGTCATCGGCAGCATCATCGGCTATGCGCTCCTCATGGAGGGCGCTTTGCTCGTACTGCCGCTGATCGTCGACATCCTCTATGGCGAACAGGTGTGGCACGCCTATCTGCTCACGATCCTGTGCTGTCTGGTCTGCGGTGCCACGCTGGCAGCCCTAAAATCCAAACATTCTTATTTTGCAAAGGAAGGCATGATCGCCGTTGGCCTGACCTGGATCATCCTTTCCTTCTTCGGAGGACTTCCGTTCTTCTTCAGCAACGAGATTCCCTCCCTGGTGGACTGTTTCTTTGAAACGGTCTCCGGATTTACCACGACAGGTTCCAGCATTCTGACCGATGTCGAGGCACTCTCCAACGCCTCTCTGTTCTGGCGCAGCTTCACACACTGGATCGGCGGTATGGGCATCCTCGTCTTTCTGCTCGCCATCGTTCCCCGCTCCAACGACCGCATGATGCACGTCATGCGGGCAGAAGCACCGGGACCAATCATCGGCAAGCTGGTGCCCCGTCTGCGGGAGAGCGCAGCCATTCTCTATAAGATCTATCTGGTGCTGACCGCGGTCATGGTCCTCTTCCTGCTGCTGGGCGGCATGCCTTTGTTCGATTCGCTGTGCACGACCTTCGGTACGGCCGGTACCGGCGGTTTTGCCATCAAGAACACCAGCATCGCCTTCTATGACAGCGTTTATCTGGAGATGGTGATCGCCGTGTTCATGTTGCTGTTTGGCATCAACTTCAACATGTTCTACTTTCTGCTGATCAAAAACGTCCGCAGCGTCTTCCGCAATGAAGAACTGCGCATGTATCTGCTGATCGTCGCATGCAGTGTGGTGATGATTGCATTCAACATCCTCTCGCTGTATGACGGCTCCCTGTTGCAGGCATTTCGCTACGCCTTCTTCCAGGTTGCCACGGTGATCTCGACGACCGGTTATTCCACGGCGGATTTCAATCTGTGGCCGATGTTTTCCAAGATGATCCTGCTCACGCTGATGATCGTCGGTGCCTGTGCCGGATCGACCGCAGGCGGTCTGAAGATCAGCCGTCTGACCGTACTGCTCAAGCGCACCAAACTGGACCTGCAGCGCCTGCTGCATCCGCAGAAGGTCGATGTCATCACGATGGATGGCAAGGTGGTCGACAAGAACGTCGTCCACCAGATCTGCAGTTACTTCTTCTGTTACATCCTGATCCTGGTGATCATCCTGCTGATCGTATCCCTGGACAACTTTGACATGGAATCCACCGTCTCTGCCTGCTTTTCCTGTCTGGGCAACGTCGGTCCGGGGCTCGGCATCGCCGGTCCGCTGGGAAATTTCTCCATGTTCTCCGATCTCTCCAAGATCGCATTGTCCTTTGCCATGCTGATCGGGCGTCTGGAGATCTATCCGATCCTGATCTTCCTTGCGGCCTTTCTCTCCCATGCCCGTCGGCACCGGCGATCCAAAGACTGACACCTCCCGCAGACGGGAGGTTTTTTTCATGAGCGAAAAAAAAAGCGAACATCGGTGTCCGCTTCAGTGAAACATATCCTTTTTCATGAAGATCCAGGTAGCGATGCCCATGGCGATGATCGCGATGATCAGCGGCGGGATCCACGACTGTGCCACCGGCAGACCTCCGACATTCATGCCATAGAAGCCAAAGATGATGTTCGGGATCGCCATGACGATCGTGATGACGGTCAGCACCTTCATGACGATGTTGAGGTTGTTGGAAATGACCGATGCAAAGGCATCCATCGTACCGGAAAGGATGTTGGAATAGATGTTACACATCTCGATCGCCTGGTGGATCTCGATCAGCACATCATCCAGCAGATCCTGATCTTCTTCATAGAGCTTGATGAATTTACCGCGCATGATCTTGTTGAGCACGATCTCATCGGTCTTTAACGAGGTGGAGAAGTAGACCAGTGATTTCTCCAGTCCCAGCATCTGGATCAGCTCTTCGTTCTTCATCGACTGATGCAGCTTCTGCTCGGTGCGGGAAGACAGCCGGTCGATCTGACGCAGATAGATCAGAAAGCGCTGGGAGATCCGCAGCAGCAGCAACAGCAGAAATCGCGTCTTCATGTCCGTATGCACGCCACGGACGACGCCGTTGGCCATGTCCTCGATATTGAGATTTTCATGCAGACAGATCGTGATGATGTAGCCTTTCATGATAACGACGCCCAATGGCAGCGTCGTATACTGCAGCGTATTTTCATCATAGGTATCTTCCCTGTCTTCCGCGCTCGGGTAGTCGACGATGATCAGCGTCTGGTTTTCATCGTCATCGTAATCGATGTGAGAGCTCTCCTCCTCATCCAGTGACGACTTGACGAATTCCGGCAGGACGCCGATCGTATGGACGAGGTAATCCACTTCTTTCTCATCGGGAGAGACCGCATTGATCCAGCAGCCAGGTTCCGGCTGGTCGATGCGCTTGGTCACATTGTCAAAAGTCTTGTAAAACTCCAGCATGTTTTCTTCCTCCTTTTTTACAGGAGGATCATCTTGCATATGCCTCCTGTGTCTTTTGTCTTGTCTGTTCTAGCGGGTAATTCGCTTCGGGCTCAGGAGCCATATACAACACCTTCTTTCATTCCTCGGCTATTATATCACAAATATGTGCGGTTCGGACAAGAGGAAAACAAAAAAAATGCGGAAACAAAACGCATGCGCAGAACATGGCTGGCATGCGTTTTCTCAGAGATTCAGGAATCCTCTTTTTCCCAGTTTCGCAGCTCGGCCAGCGGCTGCGAAAAGCCGCTGCTTCGATAGGCGGATGCCGCTTCCTCGCCCTGTGCCCGCAGACGGATCAGCTCTTCCCGCAGGCCGCGGGCGGAGATCCGCATGGCGCCCTGACCGATGGCGATCAGCTGTTCCAGACCGTCCGAAGTGGCGACGCTCACCCGATACTCTTCAGCCAGGCGATGGGTCGCCTGCTCGATATAGCTGTCTGCCGTCTGGGCCGTTTTGGTGTAGACGACATAAATGTTGTCGACCTGCTGCATCGTCGTTCCCTGATCCTTTACCTGGTATGCGTCAAAGACGAGGATGAGGGTACAACGGCGATAGCCCTGGTAACTGCACATCAGATCGATGAGCCGATGACGGGCCGCGGCCAGATCGCTCGCGGCGATCGCCTGCAGTTCCTCCCAGTCGTGGATGATGTTATAGCCGTCGACCAGCAGACATTCCGGCAACAGCCGGGTCTGTGCGGATGCGCGCTGCTGTTCATGGCGCGCATAGCTCTCCCGGTCGCTGACCTTCTTCTTTTTCGTTCCATAGGTGCGCGCAAAGATCGCCTCCAGTTCCTCGTCGCTCGCTGCCGTCGAATGGGAGGAAGAACGGGCATCTACATGCGGACGCGGCGATGGCGCCTCCTGCTCTGGCACATAGGCATAAGGCAGATGCATGTAGTTCTCCACCTCATCCCACGGCACATAAAAGCCGGCGCCCTGTGCGCAGAAGATCGACCCACAGGGCTCCTGGACATCGCGGTCACAGTCATAGGCACGCGCTTCCAGCACGTCCTGTGCGTGACGGCATGGCAGATAACGGTCAAAGGTATGATAGAGACGTCCGCGTCCCCTGGTATGAGAAGGCAGCTCTCTGGCCAGCTTCTGCAGGCCCGCCAACGGTGCACTGCCGGACAGGACGCTCATGCCAAGATCCGATGCCTGCAGCTGAAACTGTCCGTCGATGCGCTCGATCTCATATATGACGCGGCTGAGGCTCTCCTCGTTTACTTCCAGGCGAAAGCTGCCATACGGTTCCAGCAGCACGCTCTTTCCTCTGCGCAGGCCCTGGCGGATCGCCCGGTACACCGCTTCGCGGAAATCACCGCCTTCCGTATGCTTCAGATGGGCTTTCCCGCTGAGCAGCGTGATGCGCAGATCACTGATCAAAAAGCCGCCCAGCACACCGACATGTTCCTTTTCACAGATGTGGGACAGGATCAGACGCTGCCAGGAGGCAGCCAGCACATCCTGTGAACAGCGGCTGGCGACCTCGATCCCGCTTCCCGGCGGCAGAGGCTCCAGCAGCACATGCACTTCCGCATAGTGGCGCAGCGGTTCAAAGTGCCCGACGCCTTCCACCGGCTCTGCCAGCGTCTCTTTGTAGAGCACGCTGCCTTCATCGACGCGAACCTCCATGCCAAAGCGGTCTTTCAGCTGCTGAAGGAGCACCTCACACTGGATCTCTCCCATCAGCTGCAGCTGCAGATGCTTTTGGTCGGCGGACAATGTGACATGCAGCAGCGGATCCTCCTGTGCCAGCTGGCGGCAGGCCGTGGTCAGCTGGGTCAGGTCTCCGCCGCTCACCGGGTACAGCTGATACGTCATATACGGCGTCAATACCGGATGGATCGCTTCGCTCTCTGCCCCCAGCCCCTCTCCGGGATACAGCGAACGAAGGCCCTTCACGGCGACGATCATACCGGCCGACGCTTCCGGAAGCATTTCATAGCCCCTGCCGCAGTAACGGCGCAGCTGATCGGCCTTCTCTTCCTGATACAGCCGGGTCTTCACCCGCAGCGAGCCGCCGGTGATCTTCAGATGGGTCAGCCGGTTGCCCTGTTCATCACTGCTGACCTTGAAGAGCCGGGCGCCAAAGACCTCCGGATATTCCGGCATGCAGGTATGGGCATCCAGCGCATCCAGCAGCGCTTCCACACCATCCAGCCGCAAGGCGGAGCCGAAAAAGACCGGAAACAGACGGCGCTCCCGGATCAGCGCCGTCAATTCTTCCTCCTGCAGTGACCCCTGTGCCAGAAACCGTTCCAGCATGTCATCATCGCACAGGGCCGCTTCCTCATCCCGCGCATCGTTATGCGGATAAAACTGCACGCAGTGGGGATCGAGCTCCTGCTGCAGCTCTGCGAGCAGTTCCTCTTTTGAGTCATGTGCGATGTCCATCTTGTTGACAAAGATGAACGTGGGGATCTGATAGCGATCCAGCAGCTGCCAGATGGTCCGGGTATGGGCCTGTACGCCATCCAGTGCGCTGATGACCACCAGTGCATAATCCAGCACCGACAGCGTCCGTTCCATCTCTGCGGAAAAATCCACATGGCCTGGCGTATCCAGCAGCGTGTACCCGTGGCCGTGATGCGTGATATATGCTTCTTTGGCATAGATGGTGATCCCGCGAGCCTGTTCCTGACGATCATAATCCAGGGCGCTGTCTCCATGATCGACCCGGCCCCGTTTGCGGATCGCGCCGCTCAGATACAGAAGCCCCTCGCTCAGCGTCGTCTTTCCCGCATCCACATGAGCCAGCAGTCCCAGTGCGATCTGTGTTTCCCGTGCTCTTGTGCCGCTCTGCGTTTCTGAAGCTGTCATGGTCTTCCCCTTCTTTCCTACGAATGAACGCATCTATCATACCACAGAATGTTGGAAGCGTCGACGAAAGATCCCAAGGGACAGAACAGATAAAAGAGCCCGATCAGGGGCTCTTTTATCTGGTTGTAAAGTTTCGCAAGCTGTAAATCGTTATCCAAGTGCAGCTGTCACAGGAGAAGTTGCGCATGTAACGGTTCGTTGAGGTTGTTGAGAGGATCCGCACATGACAAATTGGTTGTTGGCTGTAAACCCCGTTATTAGTTACCCTTGTCTAACTGGTTACAGTATAACACAGCTGTGAACAGAATACCAGTCTTTTTCATCAAAAAAGTTAGTTTTAGCTAATCTTTTTTGTTTCTGATTTGCGAAATCCCTGATAATCGGCTGTATGCAGCAGCTCATTGGCATGTGCGATCTGCTCCTCTGTGGGCGGATCGATGCCTTCCAGCGGATAGGGAATGCCCAGTTCTTTCCATTTGTAGACCCCCAGCGTGTGATAAGGCAGCACTTCAAAGCGTTCCACATTGGAAAGTGTTCGGACAAAGGCATCCAGCCGGCGCAGGTCCTCATCGCTGTCGTTTCGCTGTGGGACCAGCACGTGGCGGATCCACACCGGCTTGCCGATCGAGGAAAGCCAGCGGGCCATGTCCAGGATGTTCTCATTGCCCCAGCCGGTCAGCGTTCGATGCTGTTCGCTGTCGATGTGCTTGATGTCGAGCAGCACCAGGTCGGTGTTTGTCATCAGCGCTTTGAATTTGGAAAAGAACGGTTCTTCTCTGGTAAACGGCTGCCCGCACGTGTCGATGACGGTGTGGATGCCCTGCTTTTTTGCCTCTGCAAACAGCTCCAGCAGAAAATCGATCTGCAGCAGCGGTTCCCCGCCGCTGACGGTGATGCCGCCCCCGCCGCGCCAGTAGCTGCGGTAACGAAGGGCCCGCTGCAGCACGTCTTTCGCATCGGCTTCGCCGTTTCGCATCTGCCAGGTGTCCGCGTTGTGACAGAACTGACAGCGCATCGCACAGCCCTGCAGAAAGATGACGTAGCGAATGCCCGGACCGTCGACCGATCCGAAGGTCTCGATGGAATGCAGTGCGCCTTTATGCTCTCCCATAATTGTTTCCTCCTTTGAAAAAGGTCTGTTTGTCGAAAAACAGACCTTGTGCAGCCATTTTCGCTTACGGCTTAGAGATGTTCGTGGCAGGTACGCGCGATGACGTCCAGCTGCTGTTCACGCGTCAGGTCGATGAACTTGACCGCGTAACCGGATACGCGGATCGTAAAGTTCGCGTATTCCTCTTTTTCCGGATGTTCCATCGCATCCTTGAGCTTCTCCACGCCGAAGACATTGACGTTGAGATGATGTGCGCCCTGATCGAAGTAACCATCCATCGCACGAACGAGATTGTCGATGCGTTCTGCCTCATCATGACCCAGCGCGCCCGGGTTGATCGTCTGCGTGTTGGAAATGCCGTCCAGTGCGTATTCATACGGCAGCTTGGCAACCGAGTTCAAAGAAGCCAGCAGACCGTTCTGTTCTGCACCGTAAGACGGATTCGCACCCGGCGACAGCGGTTCACCGGCCTTGCGTCCATCCGGCATCGCTCCGGTCGCCTTTCCATAGACGACATTGGATGTGATCGTCAGGATCGATGTCGTCGGCTCGGAATCGCGGTATGTATGACGCTTCTCGATCTTGCCCATGAAGGTCTTCAGCAGCCATACGGCGATGTCATCCGCACGGTCGTCATCGTTTCCATAGCGCGGGAAGTCGCCTTCCACTTCGTAGTCGACGACCAGACCGTCCGCATCGCGGATCGTCTTCACCTTGGCATACTTGATCGCGCTCAGGGAATCGACCACATGCGAGAAGCCGGCGATTCCGGTCGCAAACGTACGGCGGACGTTCGTATCGATCAATGCCATCTGTGTTGCCTCATAATAATACTTGTCATGCATGTACTGGATCAGGTTCAGGATGTTGACGTAGAGATCGGCCAGCCACTCCATCATGACATCGTAGCGATGCATGACCTCATCATAATCCAGATATTCGCTCGTGATCGGCTTGTACTCCGGTCCGACCTGCACCTTGGTCTTTTCGTCCACACCGCCGTTGATCGCATACAGCAGACACTTTGCCAGGTTGGCGCGGGCACCGAAGAACTGCATCTCCTTTCCGGTCTGCGTTGCGGATACACAGCAGCAGACCGCATAGTCATCGCCCCATACCGGACGCATGACATCATCGTTTTCATACTGAACGGAGCTTGTCGCAATGGATATCTTCGCCGCATACTTCTTAAACGGCTCCGGCAGACGGGATGAATAGAGCACGGTCAGGTTCGGTTCCGGTGACGGTCCCATGTTTTCCAGCGTGTGCAGGAAACGGAAGCAGGTCTTCGTTACCTGATGACGGCCGTCCATTCCCAGTCCGGCCACATCCAGCGTCGCCCATACCGGGTCGCCGGAAAACAGCTGATTGTATGATGGGATACGGGCGAATTTGACCATGCGGAACTTCATCGTCATGTGATCGACCAGCTCCTGTGCCTGTGCTTCGGTCAGTGTGCCGTTTGCCAGGTCACGTTCGATGTAGATATCGAGGAAGGTCGATACACGTCCGACCGACATCGCCGCACCGTTCTGGGTCTTGATCGCTGCCAGGTACGCAAAGTACAGCCACTGGAAGGCCTCGTGTGCGTTCTTGGCCGGCTGACTGATGTCATAGCCGTAGATGGCAGCCATCTCTTTCATGCCGTGCAGCGCCTTGATCTGCTCAGCCAGTTCCTCGCGCTGCCGGATGATGTCGTCCGTCATCGTGCCACAGCCGCAGTTGGCTTTGTCTTTTTCCTTCTCTTCGATCAGATAATCGATACCGTATAATGCCACCCGGCGATAATCACCAACGATGCGTCCGCGTCCATACGTATCCGGAAGACCGGTGACGATCTTGTTGCGGCGCGCTAAGCGCATCTCCGGCGTATAAGCGTCAAATACCGCCTGGTTATGCGTCTTATGATATTTCGTAAAGATCTCGTGCAGTTTTTCGCTTGGCGTATAGCCATAGGTCGTGCAGGCCTCCTCCGCCATCTTGATGCCGCCATACGGCATGAATGCACGCTTCAGCGGCTGATCGGTCTGAAGGCCGACGATCTTCTCCAGATCCTTCCACTCTTCTTTGATATAGCCCGGTCCGTAAGCCGTCAGCGATGAGACGACTTCGGTCTCCATATCGAGGACACCGCCTTTGGCACGCTCTTCCTTCTGCAGCTTCTGCAGTTCGCCCCACAGCTTGTCGGTCGCCTCGCTCGGCCCTTCCAAAAAGCTCTCATCCCCGTCATACGGCTTGTAGTTATGCTGGATAAAATCACGGACATTGACTTCTTCTTTCCAGATCCGTCCGCTGAATCCTTCCCATTCTTTGCGTTCAATATTCATTTGCTCGAAGCACCTCCCGTTAGATATTATAAGGAATCTTTCCTCCGGAATCAACCGATACACCCGCAGATCCGCACATAAAAGTTAGAAATGCCTAACCGTGAGAAAGAATTCCTCCGCAACCGATCGTATACCGCCAGACGTTTTCGTGAGCCGACCGCTGTCCTCTGATCCCTCGCATACCAAACAGGGCCTTTGATGCACGGACGTGCCGCTCACGGCAGAAGCTTGCTGAAAGCGCGTTCACCTCCCCGGCTCAGCATTGTCTCCATTATACAGCAGTTTGCATCAAAAGCCCACGAAAAGACTCCGTTTCTCTATGATTTTTTTACTTTTCGATACATTCCGAGGATCATCGCCCCCACAGCGAGCATCCCTATGAGGATGAGCGGCAAAAGAAATGCAGGAACCGGCTGTGGTGTCTCGGGAATGGATGCCCTGGATGGGGCATCGCTCTGCGCCGTATGCCACAAGCACCTGCTCGCCTGATTGCCGGCCGCATCGATGGCGGTGATCTCCAACTTTCCGTTTTCATAAGGAAGCGCCAAAGTATAGCGCTCGTCCTGTTTGGTCGCTTTCAGCTCTTTCCCATCGTATCGAAAGCGAACCGATGCGAGTGCATAGTGATCGCTGATCGCAAAGGTGCACGTCAGGCCCGCATCCTCCCCGTTTTCTTGCAGCCATTCGATATTCGGTGCGCTGCGGTCGATGACAAACGTCAGAGAAGCGTCATTATCCGGGGCAAAGGAATCACTGGTATTGCCGGCCGCATCCCTCGACAGGATGCGCAGGCGGTAGACGCCCTCCTGCGCAAACAGCGCATCCTTCAGCGTATACGTATAGGTGTGCCCGTTCGTCCCATCTTCGCTCACGATGTAGTCGCGTCCTTTCTGCAGGATGCGGCTTTCGTTGTTATGGATGAGGATCAGCGTATCCTGTATCAGCGGACTGAGGTTGTACTGTCGGATGCGCAGCGACGACAGCTGTGCGACATACGCATGGTTCAGTGCCGACGGCAGAAGAAAGGTCGATCCGCTCTGATTGACGAGGAAGGAGATCTCCTCTCTCTGTGTATTGCCGGCATGATCGCTCGCCGTGACCGTCAGTCGATAGCTGCCGTCCGCCCATTCGCTCCCATCGGCCAGTGAAAGACGAAAGACTCCCTGTGCGACCTTCTGCAACGGCGGCAGTTTCACGCTTTGTCCATCGGTTCGCTGCAGCGAAAGACGGATCGAGACATCCGGCGTGTATGCATCGCTGCTGCGGATCTCGACGATCGGCAGCGAACGCAGCGCGGCCCCTTCCGGGATGCCCAGCACCCGCAAGAGCGGCGCGCTCTGATCGAGGACGAACGATGCGCCCTCCGCAATGGCGCGGTTGCCCGCCGCATCCTGTGCCAGGATCCGGAAATCATAGGTTCCTTCCTGCAAAAAATACAATGCGGCCCGATATCCCTGTGCTGTGCGCTGCCATTCCCCCATCATCGGCAACTGTGTGCCCGGCGATGGAAGGAGGCGGATCCCGTCTGCGACAAAATGGGATTCCTGCACCGTCAGCCAGCCGACCGGCGAGCCGTTCACAGGACCATCCGACAGTGACCGTTCACTTGTGAGCTGCCAACGCGGTGCCTGGCGGTCGATGAAGAAGCGCTCCGTGATGAGCTCCTGTCGGTTTCCGGCACGATCGCACGCAGACAGACGCACCTGGATGCCGCCGTCCTCCGCACAGAGCAGCGAGGTCTGCCATCCCATGCCATCCGCTTTCCAGACAGGCTGCAGCAGCTGTACGCGGCCATCGACGATCAGTTCCGTCCGCAGCTGTTCCAGATCGATGTTGACATCCGACACCCGCAGCGTCAAGGCCTGCGGATCATTGAACAGCCCCTGTACGCTGCTTCCGTCCGCAAACGTGCAGCGCAGCTGCGGCGATGTGCGGTCGATGCCAAAACAGATGCGCTCACAGCTTTGATGACCGCCATGATCCGTCCACACCAGCTCCAGCCGCTGTGCATTGCCTTCTGCCCGCAGAGGAATGGTCCCGCACAGCGATAACACCAGATTCTGCTCGCTTTCCTTCACCGTCCAATGAACGCCTTCCTCATCGCTCATCGCATCCGGCGCCGCAAGAAGCGATGTCATCGACGCTGCACCCTGCCCGATCCGTTCACCATCTGCTGTCCACAGCGTCCACGACACAGCACGAATGCCATTGTGGCGATCCTCCAGGGACAGCGTCGCCGTGATCGGATGCGCATAGAGCGGATGTCCCTGCGCATCCTGCACCTCGCTTTTCGGCAATGTCAGCACGGTCTTCGCACTGGCCGCATGGGCCGTGTCCGATTCCACGATCATCTGAGCGCTCGTCACCACCTCGCTGCGGTTGCCCGCCGCATCGATGGCACACAGTTCGATCACCCCTTTAAAGCCATCCGGCAGCGAATATACGGCCATCCCCTGGGCATCGCCTGCAATGCGCTGCACGGTTTTTTCACCATCCGCGGCGATCAGCGTCAGCTCCACCTCGATTGCATCGGCAAACAGATCCTGCGTCTGCACGCACAACTGCGCCCCTGCCATCGGAAACAGTGAATATCCGCTCTCTTTTTTCAGCGCATCCGCCCCGTCGATCGTCGCTGACAGGATCTTCGGGGCCGTCGTATCCTGGTAGAAGACGAGCGTCTGTTCACAGCGATTGCCGGCGTGATCCACTGTCGCAACGTTCAGGCGGTTTTCCCCCTCCTGTTTTGCTGTGGCCGGCAGTTCCACCGTGAACGTTGCCTGTTTTTGCTGTTCCTCCACCCAGCGTTCCTGTAGGAGACGCTCCTCATTCACCGTGACGCTCGCTGCCTGCAGTCCGGCATCCGCATCGGCAAGTTCCACGACAAACGACAAGGTCGGCGTATCATACAGACGGCCCTGCTCATCCAGCGTTCCGCCCTCATGTCTGATCCCAATCGTCGGCCGGACGGTCTCCAGCAGCAGCTCCCGCAGCGAGCACACATTTGCATTTTCTTCTGTGACCGCGATCGAACGCACGTTTCCGCAATGGTCAATAAGACGCACCGTGAGCGGTGTCGCCAGCAGCCGTACGTTTTCATCTGCCGATACGACCAGCTGTACCTCTCCCTGACGGCCCTGTCCCTGTGCCTGTGCCAGCAGCTGTCCCTGGGCGTCGAACAGCTCGATCTGTGCGACACCGCTGCCCTCGTCCACATAAGGGACGCACACCGTCATCGATGAAAAATAGCTGCCGAAAAGCAGATGATGCACGATCGTCGAAGAAGGTGCTGCATTCGTCGGCCGCAGATGGATCTCGGCACCCTCCGGCAGCTGCGGTGCCTGTGCATCGATATTAGAGACATCGATCACGGCCGTCTGCACATTGCCACAGCGATCACGGACACATACCGTATAGCGACCGTTTTCCGATACGGTCCGCGTCGGTGAGCACTGCCAGCTGCGGCCTTCATCAAAGCTGTATGACTCATCGGCCAGACCGCTCTGCGCATCTTCCGCTTGGACGCACAGCGTCTGCAACGACACCCAGCCATCCACAAGCGGTTCCCATGTGACCTTCGGTGGCTGTGTGTCAATGCAGGAAACCGTGACACTCTGCCGGGCACTGCCTGCTTCCTGTGGGACATCATTCACCAGCACGACATAAGTCCCGTTCGTCTCGACCGTCAGCTGCGGTTCGCTCTGCCAGCGGATCTCCTCTGCCCATAGCGCATAATACAGCGGCCGCGATGTCTCACTGTGCGCCTCGACCGTGAGGGAAAGCGGCGTATTCCGCCAGCAAGTGTCTATCCGGATCGCATCGATGACCACCGTATCGCCTGCCGCAGGACCATCCGTGATGCCCGCCGTTCGTTCCTGAGGCAGCGTCCGTGCCTGTATCGGCAACAGATCGGCCAGCACAAACAGTGCGATCAGCAGACACCTCAGCGATCGTCCTCTCTTCTTCATCCTTCATCCTCCTTTCACTTCCTGTTCCATTTCCTCTGCATACGTGCTTTCCACCGTCTTCCACACCATCTCCTCCTGTTCCAGCAGGCGTGCTTTCAGCGCCCGTTCCTGTTCGCTCTGTGCGGACAGTGCGTGGACCCGCTCATAGCCCTCAGCGAGGACCGTCACGACCTCTCCCTTCGTCACCCCGTCCGTTCGCAGTTCCCAGAGATAGCCCATGACAAAATCGATCATCAGCTGATCCAGCTGCAGGCGCATCCACACATCTGCCAACGGCCGCATCTCGATGGCCTGCCGCAGGGCGCACAGCGCTTCCCAGCAGTCATGAAAGCGGCCTGCTTCATCTGACATCCGCATCGATAAGACGATATCACGGTAAAAACAGCCGATCGTCTGATAGATCATCGCATTCTGATACGCCGGTGTCGTTTCCTTTGCGTGCTGCAGCACATCCTGAAACCAGGGGATCGACGCTTTCATCGCTTCCGGTGCGATCTGCAGCTGTCCATCATCCTGACCATAGCCATACCAGTAGAGCTCCCCCATCGCATAGGCGACCGCCGCATAGCCATCGCTTTGTTTCAGCGCCTCCAGATCCAAAGCGACCTCTTGTTTCCAGAAACGTTCTTCCTGCTCATCAAAACAGCCATCTTCCGCAAACGCCCGCAACAGACACAGATAGGCGTCCTTCGCCTGCGGGCGGATCTGGATCGCCTGCACGCAGAGCGCCCAGCGCGCTTCTCCTCTCTCCTTTCGGGATGCTGCCAGCAGCTGCGCATACCGCTGACCTTCTTCATATCGCACGCACAGCATCCCCAGCGAGAGGATCACACAGCCAAACAGGACAGCGGCACGCAAAAAGAGGGATGCGCTCCTATTTTTCACACCTCGCGCCTGCATCAGCGCCTCCTTCATCTGCGCACAGTTCGGATAACGATCGGATGGCCCATAGCCCGTCGCATGACGCAGCACCCCGGCGAGTGCGGAATGTGGCCGTGTCCGATCCCAGAGCTGATAGAGCATCGCTCCCAGTGAATAGACATCACTTTGCGGACCGCTCTGTCCCAGACCGCCATAAAGCTCCGGCGCTGCATAGCCGCAGGTCCCCAGCAGACAGGTGTCCCGCTGTTTTCCTTTCTGATAGCGGCGGGCCGCACCCAGGTCGATGAGCGCCAGTCGGCCATCCTCCATCACGATGACATTGCCCGGTTTCAGATCCCGATAGATGATCGCCGGCACAGCGTCATGCAGATGTGCAAGCAGTTCACACAGGTCGATGCCCCAGGTGATGATCTGCTCCGGCGCAAAGGGACCCTCTCGTAAAAATCGCTGTTCCAACGTTTCCCCCGGCATGTATTCCATGATCAGACAGCGCTCCGCAGGCCGATATTCCACCAACCGTGGGATCTGAGGATGACACAGCTGTGCCAGCAGTCGTGCCTCCCGCGCGAGCGCATCCATTGCCGCCGCGGTCGATTTCGCCCGCTTGCGCACACCATAACGCCCGGTCTGCGCATCCCGGACCAGTTCCACTTCTGCCATCCCATCCCTGCTCAGTACCCGAATGGCCGTATATCGCTGCTTTCCGCTCTCTTCCATTTTCCGCCCTCACCTTGCTTATACGACGTTTTTCCATGTTTCCCTATCCGTTTTTCTTTTGTTTTTTCCCGGTCTGTGCTATCATGGTCATGGTGGTATTCCTGTTTTTGGAAGCTGCACAGAAGATCGAACATCCCCCAAGGCCGTATTCATCAGAATCAGAAACGGCACTTGAAGATCGTACCCTTTTCGTCACTTGACGGATGTTTTTCTGTGCTGCTTCGGCAGCTTTTTTATTGCCGGCCACAAAGGAGGAAACGAAGATGAAAGAGATCACGGCTTCACAGATCAAAGGGATCCAGATCGGACAGGCACAGGATGAAGCAAACGCGACCGGCTGTACGGTCATCCTCTGCAAGGAAGGAATGAGTGCCGGTGTCGATGTCCGCGGCGGCGGACCGGCAACCAGAGAGACCGATCTGCTGCATCCGAAAAACATGGTCCAGCAGATCCACGGTGTGATCCTTTCCGGCGGCAGCGCCTTCGGCCTGGATGCGGCAGGCGGTGTCATGCGCTATCTGGAAGAGCATGGCTGCGGCTTTGCGATCGCCGATCAACACGTCCCGATCGTCTGCGGTGCCTCCCTGTTTGACCTGTGCGTCGGCAACGGCAAGGTCCGGCCGGATGCGGCCATGGGCTATGCGGCCTGCAAGGCCAGCGAACACAACCTGTTTTGCGACGGCAATTACGGTGCCGGTACCGGCGCCAGCGTCGGCAAGCTGCTCGATGCGCCCTATGCGATGAAATCCGGACAGGGCATGGCTGGCGTGCAGGTCGGCGATCTGCAGGTTTGCGCTGTGGTCGCCGTCAACGCCTGCGGCAACGTCCGCGATGTCGAAACGCGCGAGTATCTCGCCGGCGTTTGCAAGGACGGCCGCATCCTGGATCCATTATCGCTGATGGAACAGATGCAGGCACACGATACGCTGCCGATGGGCAACACGACGATCGGCTGCATCATCACCAACGCAAGGCTCAACAAGAGCCAGTGTGCCAAGATCGCCAGCATCGCTCACAACGGTTATGCCGATGCGATCTTTCCGGTCCATACGATGAGCGACGGCGATACGATCTTTACGCTGGCGGTCAACGAAGTGGACGCGATGCCGGATGTCGTCGGTGCCCTTGCCGTTCATGTCATGGGAAAAGCCATCAACCGCGCAGTTCTTGCCGCAGAGGCCGCTTACGGTCTGCCAAGCGCTGCCTCCATACGTCGTATCTATGCGAACGACAGTAGAAAGGAATCCTGATATGAGAAACAAAAAAACAAAGAAGATGGTCCTCTTTTCCATGTTGCTGGCCATTGAGGTCATCCTCTCCTTTACCCCGCTGGGTTTTTTACGCGTCGGTTTTCTGAGCGTTACGATGCTGCACATCCCTGTCATCATCTGCGCGATGGCACTGGGCAAACGCTATGGAGCGGCCCTGGGCTTCGTGATGGGATTCTGCTCGTTCTATAACGCAACCTTTCAGCCGACGATCACCAGCTTCTGCTTCACGCCCTTCTTTTCCATGGGCGGCGTGCAGGGAAACTGGACGAGCCTGCTGATCGCCTTCGTGCCTCGCATCGCACTGGGCTATGGCAGCGGCTGGATCTATGAAAAGCTGCTTCACCGAAACGAAAATGCAGCGGCGCTGATTGCCGGCCTGTCCGGTGCGGCAATCAACACGATCGGTGTGCTGGGCGGCATCTGGATCTTCTTCAAGGCGCCATATGAAGCCGTCCTGGGCAATACGATCGTCGCCTTGCTGCTGACGACCGTCGGTGTCAACTCGATCGCAGAGGCGATCATCGGTGCGATCGTCGCACTGGCGGCCCATGCGGTGCTTCGCCACAAGACGCTGTAAGCGATCCGCTCAGTGAACAAAGACAGGACCTTCGGGTGAGCATACACGCTTTCCCGAAGGCCCTGTCTTTTTTTTCGGTCGATCCCGCTTTTCACACACAATGCCCTAAGGAGACCGGTACCTAAATGATTTGATTTTCAAACTATTATCTGTTATACTGTTTGCCTGACCCCACAAAGGAGGGATTTCGATGAAGACAAGAGAGTGGACCCAGTGTGCCCTGGCGGCCGCCTGTATCGCCATCTGTTCCTGGATCGCCATTCCGATGAGCGTCCCGTTTACCCTGCAGACGTTTGCCGTCTTTCTGATCTGCATCTGGCTCGGCGGCCGTTCCGGCTGCATCAGCGTCCTGCTTTATCTGTTGTTGGGAGCGATCGGCCTTCCGGTGTTCTCCGGCTTTCGCGGCGGGCCTGGCGTGCTGTTTTCAACAACCGGCGGCTACATCTTCGGCTTTCTGCTCAGCGCACTGTTTCTCTGGCTGACACAGCGCTGGTGGCAGGATCGTCCCATCCGCTGTTTCTGCGCCTGTCTGGGTGGGCTGTTTCTGTGTTATCTCTGCGGTACCCTGTGGTTTTGGCTGCTGTATCTGCAAGGCGGTGCCTGGATTTCCTTCCCACAGGTGCTCTCGCTTTGCGTATGGCCGTTTCTGGTGCCTGATCTGCTGAAGATCTTGCTGGCCGTTTATATGGGCCGGCGGCTGCCGTTTTGTTCCATACTGAAAAGAAGGCAGAATTGAATGCCTACCTTCCATGAACGAAACATTGCAGTTTGACATGCTTCTCTTCAAAGTGAAATGATCCTGTCCGCAAACTGTTTCAGCTCTTCATCATGAGTTACGACAACGATCGTCTTTCCATCGGTATTCAGCTTTTTCAGCAGATGGCAGACGATCATTTTATTTTCATGATCCAAACTGCCGGTCGGCTCGTCCGCCAATACCAGTTCACAGGGCTTTAACAACAGACGTGCCAAAGCGATCCGCTGCTGCTCTCCACCGGAGCACTGATAAATCTTCTTTTCTCCATATCCCTGCAATCCCACTTGATCTAATGCGGCATCCATTTGTCTCTGCTTGTCTTTTCCGGAAACGACCAGTCGGAGATTATCATAGACCGTTTCCTCATCGATCAGAGCAAAATGCTGGAACAGATACCCGATCTTATTTCTTAACAGATACTCTGCCATGGCAGAGTAAGGACGTACGTTCTTCTTGCCAAATAATTCCACGTCCCCTCTGTCTGCTTTCAGCAACAGGCCCATGATGTTCAGTAGGGTAGACTTTCCACTGCCAGATCTGCCGATCACGACCACAAATTCACCATCTGCTACGGTGAGATCGAACTGATGAAAGATCACATGATCGCCAAATGATTTACTTACCTTTTGCATATTTACGACCACATTCATTTTTAGTCCCC
>NBJMR02800__coassemble_1941_pt1 | contig 19489 bp, 16 predicted proteins | sample NBJMR02800__metabat2_low_PE_026 | metagenome-assembled genome bin NBJMR02800
GGGCGGATACGATCCGTACGATCGCGATCGAATGCAACCGCCTCGGTGTCAGCGTACTGACGCTGTACGCTTTTTCAACGGAAAACTGGAAGCGCCCGCAGGATGAGGTCGATTACCTCTGCAAGCTCCCCAAACTTTTTTTCAAACGTTACATCCGTGAGCTGAATGAACGAAACATCCGCGTGTGCTTCATCGGTGAGCTGGAGCGGTTCCCGCAGGAGACGCAGAAGGTCATCTCGGATGCGGTATCCATCACGGCAGGGAACAGTGGTCTGACGCTGAATATCGCGATCAATTACGGTTCGCAGCGCGAGATCGTGCTGGCTGCGCAGGCGTATGCAAGCGATGTGCTGGCGAAGGGCGAACTGTTGCCGCTGGACGAGGAACGTTTTTCTTCCTATCTGATGACAGCGGCATATCCGCCGGTCGATCTGCTGATCCGTACCAGCGGTGAGCTGCGCATCTCGAATTTTCTGCTGTGGCAGATCGCTTATGCGGAGCTGATCTTCACGCCGGTCGCCTGGCCGGATTTTGATGAGCGCGCTCTGGCGGAGTGTCTGGAGGAATATCATCGCCGGGATCGGCGCTTTGGGGGGATCAGCGAATGAAGACACGGATCATAACTGCCATCGTCCTGGTGCTGATCCTCTTTCCGATCATCGCTTATGGCGGATGGCCATTTCGCTTTCTGGAACTGTTTGTCGTCATCGTTGGCGGCATCGAGATGATGAGCCTCTCCAAACGGCATAAACAGTGGCCGCGGCTGATCATGCCGCTGTCCATCCTGGCGGTCATCGGCGCATATCTGCTTTCCGTTTACCGGCCGCAGCTGCTGCTGGCATTTCTGACAACCGTCATTCTCGTCTTTATTTCATTACCGGTGTTTTCCGAACATTTTACGTCCAATGATTCATTTTTATGCCTGTCCTATGTCATGCTGTTCTTCTTTACGCTGCATTCGCTGGAACAGGTATTATCGCATCCCCTGTATATCTGGCTGATCCTGGTGGCCACATACGGCTGTGATACCGGCGCTTATTTTGGCGGACGCTTCCTTGGCCGTCACAAGATGAATGAGCGCGTCTCTCCGAAAAAGACATGGGAGGGGGCTGTCTGCGGCTGGATCAGCGGTTTTGTGCTGTCGGTGGTGATCGGCAAGCTGCTGCTGTTCGTGCTGCCGCCGGTAGATCCGCGCATCTTCTGGCTGACCTGCCTGTTGATGCCGCTGAGCGGACAATACGGCGACCTCGCTTTCAGCGCGATGAAGCGCTGTCATCAGATCAAGGACTTCGGTCATCTGCTGCCGGGGCATGGCGGCATCCTCGATCGACTGGATTCCCTTGTGTTTAATTTCATGACATTTGGCATTCTGGCAATGGTGGTGATGGCATTATGAAACGGATCGTATTAGCCGGTGCGAGCGGCTCGATCGGCCAGCAGACGATCGATGTGGTCCTGCATCATCGCGATGCGTTTACGATCGTCGCAGTGAGCGTCGGTCATAATATCGCTGCGCTGCATGGGATCATCGCGCAGCTGAGCGATCTGCGCATGGTGTGCGTGGCGGAGCAAAGCGACGCACAGATGTTGCAGCAGACCTATCCATCCCTTGTTTTCTGCTGGGGAGAAGAAGGTCTGTTACAGATGATCTCTTCAGTGGATCATGATCTCTTCGTCAATGCGCTGGTCGGCTTTCGCGGCCTGCATCCGACGCTGTGTGCCATCGAGCACGATAAGGATGTGGCGCTGGCCAACAAGGAAAGCCTGGTCAGCGGTGGTGAACTGGTCAAAGCAGCACTGGCAGCGCATAGCGGTCGGCTCTATCCGATCGATTCTGAGCACAGTGCCATCTTTCAGTGTCTGCAGGGAAATGATCCCAAAGCGGTGCGCCGTCTGATCATCACGGCCAGCGGCGGTAGCTTTCGTGATCGCTCCCGGAAGGAGCTGACGGATGTCAGCGTAGAGGAGGCGCTGGCCCATCCTAACTGGAAGATGGGCGGCCGCATTACGATCGACAGCGCGACGATGATGAACAAAGGGTTTGAAGTGATCGAGGCGCACTATCTCTTCGATCTTCCTTTTGATCAGATCGATGTCGTCGTGCATCGGGAAAGCGTGATCCACTCCATGGTGGAATACTGTGATCATGCGATCATCGCGCAGATGGGGACGGCGGACATGCGGCTGCCGATCCAGTATGCGCTCAGTTATCCGAAACGGCTGGAGATGAAAAATGCCCGACCGTTTGATTTTCTCGACTATCCATCTCTGCACTTTGCGCCGGTCTGCTTCGAGCGGTATCCGCTGCTGAAGCTCGCTTATGCCGTCGGCGAGAAAAAGGGCAATCTCGGCGCGGTGATGAACGGCGCCGATGAATGTGCGGTCGAGCTGTTCCTGCAAAAGAAGATCCGTTTTCTGGACATCGAGGAACTGGTGGAAGCAGCGGTCGCAGCGGCCGATTATATCGAACACCCGACGCTCGCTGAGCTCAAGGAAAGCGATGCGTGGGCCCGTGCCTTTGTGCGGGCAAGACAGGAAGGAGCATGTGAATGAACTTTGGTTCAGTACTGTTAGGATTACTCGCGTTTGTCGTGCTGCTCAGCATCATTATCATCATCCATGAGCTGGGCCATCTGATCACCGCCAAGAAATTCGGCGTGTACTGTCATGAGTTTTCCATCGGCATGGGACCATGTCTGTGGTCTCATAAATTCAGCGAAACGACGCTGTCGATCCGCGCCATCCCCTTTGGCGGGTATGTGATGATGGCCGGGGAGGACGATGGCAGCGAGGAACTGGAAGAGATGAAGGATGTACCGCAGGAGCGGCGTCTCAACGGGATCACCGCCTGGAAGCAGGTCATCATCATGGCGGCCGGTGCGGCGATGAACATCCTGCTGGCCTGGCTGCTGTTTATCGGTATCAGCATGGTGCAGGGGACGACGGTCAACGACAATGATCCGATCATCTACTCCGTCCATGCGGGCTCGCCGGCAGAGAAGGCCGGACTGCAGGAAGGCGATGAGATCCTGGTGCTGGAGTGCGGCGGGGAACGGCTGGAGGACGTCAGCGTGACCCGTCTCAGCGAACAGGTACAGTATTATCATGATGCGCCTTCGGTGCTGACCGTGCTGCGCGATGGAGAAGAGATCTCCGTTGAGCTGACGCCGGCATACGATGAGGAGAGCAATTTGTGGATGCTTGGTTTTGATCTGACCTCCAAGGTCGTGGAGATCACGCCGCTGGAATCGATCCAGGTCGGTACTCAGCAGCTGGGTGAATACTCGACGATGATCGTTCGCAGCGTTGTCAAGCTGGTGCAGGGCGTCGGGCTCAACAGCGTCAGCGGACCGGTCGGCATCTATCAGGTGACCGCGCAGACCGCAGCGCTGGGACTGTTGCCGTTTCTTTCGCTGCTGGCCATCTTTTCGCTGAACATCGGCATCTTCAACCTGCTGCCGATCCCGGTGCTGGACGGTGGCCGCATCGTGATCGTCGTCTTGGAAAAGCTGTTTCGACGCAAGCTCAATGAGCGCGTGCTCAATACGGTGATGCTGGGCAGCTTTGCCCTCGTCATCGGTCTGATGCTGTTTGCGACCTTCAATGATGTGACAAGATTATTTTGATAAAAAAGCGAAGCGATCCTGTTGTCAGGTGCTTCGCTTTTTTGTGGTAGGATGTTTGCTCAGATGAAGAAGATGAGGGCGATAAAATGAAAGATGCTGGCGAGATTGATAAAGAGATGCCAGATAAAATGGAAATACGCATGCTTTGGCTGTGCGTAGAAGATGACGCCGATCGTGTACATGACACCGCCCAGGACGATGAATACGAGGAACGGCGCACTGGCTCTGGCTAACAGTGTCGGCAGAAACAAAACGGCACACCATCCCATGATCATGTAGATCGTCACGGACAGCTTGGGATAGCTCTTCTTTGCGATCGCCTTTAACAGGATGCCGGCCAGCACCATCGTCCATTCGATGATGAGGATGATGATGCCGATGGGACCGCGAATGATGGAAAGACAGACCGGGGTGTAGCTGCCGGCAATCGCAAAGAGGATGGCGATGTGATCCAGCTTGCGGAATACATATTTCTGTGAGGATCCATAGGGCATGCTGTGGTAGATCGTCGATATGAGGAACATGAAGAACATGCTGATCAGATAGATCGAGGTACCGACGGCACGCAGGACACCGTCGCTCGCATAGGAATATACGGCAAATGCCGGTAAGCAGAAAAGGGTGAGGATCGCCATCACGCCATGAGATATGGCGTTGGCGACCTCTTCGCCAAAAGAGAGGCGAAAGGTGTAGCGCATCAGTTTTTCAGCCATGAACAAGACCTCCTGACCTTTTGGAACATTATACGCCAGTTCTTTTTAAAACGCAAAATCTATGGTATAATCAATACTGATTCAAATGTGATTGGAGGGCAGCGAATGTTTTTAAAACGAATAGAGCTGCAGGGGTTTAAATCTTTTGCGGATAAGTCGATCATTACCTTCGACTCCGATGTGACCGGGATCGTCGGTCCCAACGGGTGCGGAAAGAGTAATATCAACGATGCGATCCGCTGGGTGCTGGGGGAGCAGAGCGTAAAGTCACTGCGCGGCGGCAACAGCATGAGCGATATCATCTTCAGCGGCAGCGCACAGCGAAAAGCCGTCAATCTGGCCGAGGTGACGCTGGTATTTGACAACACAAAGCGTTTCTTCGACATCGCCTACGATGAGGTGGAGATCACCCGGCGCCTGCGCCGTCAGAACAGCGAAGCAGAGTATCTGATCAACAAGACACCGTGTCGGCTGAAGGACATCACCGATCTGGTGATGGATACCGGACTGGGAAGGGATTCCCTTTCCATCATCACGCAGGGCAACATCTCTTCTTTTGCGGAAGCGAAGCCGGAGGAGCGCAGGGCCTTGTTTGAAGAGGCTGCCGGTGTGGCAAAATATAAGAAGCGGAAGAATGTGTCGCTGCACAAGCTGAAAAACACACAGGACAATCTGGCGCGGCTGGAGGATATCATCCTGGAGCTGGAGCGGCAGGTGGGTCCGCTGAAGCGGCAGGCAAAGAAAGCAAAACAGTATATCGAGTACAAGGAGGAGCTTTCCAAGATCGAGATCAACGTCATCATCGATGAGATCGAAGGTCTTCAGCAGCAGATCTCCGAGCTGGAACAGCGGCGGTTCGACCTGGATTCACAGTGTGCGATGCATGAGACGACGATCCAGGTGCAGGATGTGGAAAACGAAGAGCTGCGAAAAGAGATGCTTGCTCTGGACCGGGAGGTCAATCAGCTGCAGGGGGATTACTCCGCTGCCATGGAGGAAAGCAACCGCCTGGAACGACGCAAGGTCGAGCTGAACGAAAAACGAAAATACGCGCTGGAGCATGCCAGCAGCAAGGAACGGGCAAAAGAGCTCAAGGCGATGGTGGAAGAAGCAAAGTTCGAGTATGAGGACCGCCGTCGGCGCAAAAGCGAGATGGAAAGCAACCTCGCCCTGGCAAAGCAGCAGATCGCACAGCTGGAAAGCGATATCGGAAAGGCCCGCATGGAGCTGGAAGGGGCGCAGGACATGTATCAGCGTCTGCTGAATCGACGGGATGTGCTCAACAACCTCATCAAGGAGCCGTTCAACCACCAGCAGGGCGTGCGTGCCGTCGTGGCGGCGAAGGCCAGCCTGGCCGGCATCGAGGGCGTCGTCAGCGAACTGCTGATTCCTGCCGCCAACTATGAGAATGCCATTTCCAACGCCCTGGGCGGTGCGATGTATCACATCGTGGCCAGCGATGAACGTGCGGCCCGCGGTGCGATCGCCTTTCTGAAGAAAAACCGCAGCGGGCGGGCAACCTTTTTGCCGATGAGCGTGCTGAAGCCGCGCTTTGTAAATAAAGAACAGCGGTTCGTGGCCGAACACTGTGAAGGTTTCCTGGGGTGCTGCGATCAGTTTATCGAATGTGAGGAACGTTATCGGCTCCTGGCGCGGGCGCTGCTGGGCAATGTGCTGGTCGTCGATCAGCTCGAGCATGCCAACGAGCTGGCCAAGCGGCTGCAGTACAGCTATAAGATCGTTACGCTGGACGGTGACATCGTCCACCGCGGCGGCAGCATGACCGGCGGTACGACCCGAAATGCGACAACGCCGATGAACGTACAGAGAGAACTGCGGCAGGTCAAGGAAAACCTGGAAGGGCAGTATCTGAAGGTCAGTGATCTGCGCAGTCAGTTTCAGGCGCTGAGCAGCCGCAAGGAGAGCCAGAGCACACAGATGGTGCAGCTGCGCATCGCCCTTGCTCAGCTGGATTCCGTGCTGCAGGTCAAGCGCGGCAAATATGAGGGACTGCTGGCTGACTATGAACAGCTGGCACCGCAGGACCGCGAGGAGGAGGGAGAGATTCAGCTCGCCGATGAACTGGTCGTCGCCATCAGTGAGATCCACTCGCGCATCGACGATCTGACGACGCAGATGCGCACCAAGCGCGAGCGCAGGGCCGCTGCCGGCAACGAGGCGGAACGCCGGGAACAGACCATCCGGGTCACCCGTCGGGAGCTGTCCGCTTTAAAGCAGGAGATGCAGAATGCGGAGGTGGCGATCGCCAAGGCGCAGACCCGTCTGGAAAGCGCCATCGAGCGGCTCAATACCGATTATGAGATGACGGTGGAGTTCGCCCTGACCCAGCGCAGCGACATCGCGATGGATGGGGCCCGTGAGCGGGTCCGGGAGCTTCGATCCCTGATCGCGGCACTGGGCAACGTCAATCTGGACGCACCGGCGCAGTTTGAAGAGATCAACGGCCGCTATGAGTTTCTGAGCGGACAACGACAGGAGCTGCAGGAGGCCAGTGACAAGATCCTGAAGGCCATCGATGAGATGGATGAGACGATGACCCGCCAGTTCACCGAGATGTTCCACAAGATCAACAAGGAGCTGGACGGCGTATTCAAGGCGCTGTTTGGCGGCGGACGCGCTTCTCTGGTCATGGTCGATCCCGATGATGTGCTCAATACCGGGATCGATATCGACGTACAGCCGCCGGGCAAGCTGGTCAAGAACATCCGTACCTTCTCCGGTGGGGAAAAGGCGCTGATCGCCATCAGCGTGCTGTTCTCGATCCTGAAGGCGCGGACGATGCCGCTGTGTGTGTTCGATGAGGTCGAAGCGGCGCTCGATCAGGCAAACGTCGAACGGTTTGCCAAGTATCTGAGCCAGTTTCGCGGTGAAAGTCAGTTCATCGTCGTCACCCATCGTCCGGGAACGATGGAACAGTGCGATGCGCTTTATGGTGTGACGATGCAGCAGGACGGTGTGTCCACGCTGCTGAAGGTCAAGCTCGCGGATGCGATGGAGATCATAGATAAAGATGAGGTGAAGGCATAATGGGAATTTTTGCAAAGCTGAAGGCCTCGCTTCAGGGACGCGATGATGCGGATCGTTACCTGAAGGGGCTCGATAAATCCAAAAAGACGTTCGGTGATCGTCTGCGCCGTCTGGCGAACGGGTTTCGCGGCGTCGATGATGAGTTTTTAGAGGAAGTCATGATCATCCTGCTGGAAGCGGATGTCGGCATCCATACCGCAGAGAAGATCACGGCCCGTCTCGAGAGCGAAGCGGCCAGACAGCGACTGAAGACCTTTGATGAGATCAGTGAATGTCTGGTGAGCGTCATGCTGGAAATGTATCAGGAGCATACGGATGCGGAAGTGCAGGTCAACGAGGATGGAACGACGGTGATCCTGTTGGTCGGTGTCAACGGCAGTGGGAAGACGACGACGGCCGCCAAGCTGACCAAGACATTGAGCGATCAGGGAAACAGCGTCGTTCTGGCAGCGGCGGATACCTTCCGTGCCGGTGCGGTCGACCAGCTGGCCCGCTGGGGCGAGCGTCTGAACGTCCCTTGCATCAAAGGAAGAGAAAACGGAGATCCCAGTGCCGTGCTCGTGGATGCCTGCCGCTATGCGTGTGAGCATCACATCGATTATCTGATCGGGGATACGGCCGGCCGTCTGCAGAACAAGGTCAACCTGATGAATGAGCTGGGAAAGATGCGCCGTGTCATCGAACGGGAGATTCCGGGCGCACCGCACGAGGTGTGGCTGGTGCTCGATGCGACGACCGGACAAAACGGCATCCAGCAGGCCAAGGTGTTCTTAGAGGCGACCAAGGTCAGCGGCATCATCCTCACCAAGATGGATGGTACGGCCAAGGGCGGCATCGTCCTGGCGATCCGCGATCAGCTGGGTCTGCCGGTGCGTTACATCGGACTGGGCGAACAGCCGCAGGACCTGCGTCCGTTCGACATCGAAAGCTATCTGTACGGCATCTGTGAGGGAATGGGAGACCATGCATAAAGACCCTTTCGTGATCAATCTGCTGCTGGACATGTACGAGTCGCTGTTGACGGACAAGCAGCGGACGATCATGCAGCTGCATTATCGGGAGGATCTCTCGCTCGCTGAGATCAGTGAGGAGCTCAGCATCTCCCGCGCCGGTGTGCTCGATCATATCCAGCGCGCCACCAAAGCTTTGTATGAATATGAGGACCGTCTTCATCTGATGAAACAAAACGAAGAGGCGAAAGAGCTTCTGCGCTCGCTGCGGGCGCACGTGGATGAAGAGGGGACCGCATATCTCAATAGATTAGAAGATTTACTGTCTTAGGAGGAAAAAAACATGACAAAAATTATTTCTGTAAACGCAGGAAGCTCTTCTTTGAAGTTCCAGCTGTTTGAGATGCCGCAGGAGGAAGTGCTCACCAGCGGTGTGTTCGAGCGCATCGGACTGGAAGAGGGAATCTTCACCATCAAGGTCAACGGGGAGAAAAAGGTCGTCCGAGAGCCGATCCCGGATCATACCAAGGCGGTGGAGATGCTGCTGAATGCGCTGGTCGAGTATCGCATCGTCGAGCATCTCGATGAGATCAAAGGGGCCGGGCATCGCGCGGTCCACGGCGGAGAGATCTTTACGGAGTCGGTCCTGGTCGATGATGAGGTCGTCGACAAATTCACCTCGCTCAACGATCTGGCACCGCTGCACAATCCGGCCGGTCTGATCGGTTATCGCGCATTCAAGGAAGCACTGTCAAACTGTGTCCATACGTTTGTGTTCGATACGGCGTTTCACTCCACGATGACACCGGACACTTATCTGTATGCACTTCCATATGAGTATTATGAAAAGTATCAGATCCGTCGTTATGGTTTCCACGGTACCAGCCACAAATACGTCTCTCAGCGCTGTGCAGAGCTGATGGGCAGAAAAGTGGAAGATATGAAGATCATCACCTGTCACCTGGGCAACGGTGCCAGCATTACGGCGGTCGATGGCGGCCGTTCGATCAACACCTCCATGGGATTTACACCGATGGCCGGTGTGATGATGGGAACACGCTGCGGTGACATCGATCCGGCCATCGTCACCTTCCTGCAGAAGAAGGAAGGACTGTCGGCCGATGCGGTCGAGGACATCCTCAACAAGCATTCCGGCATGCTGGGCGTCAGCGGTGTATCCAGCGACGGACGTGATGTGGAAGACGCAGCGAAAGAAGGCAATGAGCGTGCGATCCTGACAGAGAGCATGTATGCGAACCGCGTGGCCAGCTACATCGGCTCCTACTATGTGCAGCTGGGCGGACTGGATGCGATCGTCTTCACCGGCGGCATCGGAGAAAACGACGGCAACATGCGCAAGCGCATCATCGATCGTGTCAAGGTCATCGGTGCCGAGATCGATGACGCCAATAACAAGGGCGTTCGCGGCATCGAAAAGTGTCTTTCCTCTGCCGACAGCAAGGTCGCTGTATGGCTGATTCCGACCAATGAGGAGCTGATGATCGCCCGCGATGCTTACCGTTTCGTCAAATGAGCATGCGTGAGCAGGCGGATCGGCTGATCCATCAGATCGAAGCGGCCGATTCCATCGTTCTCTTTCGCCATGTGATGGCGGATGGGGATGCCATGGGTGCACAGTTTGCTTTGAAGACGTGGATCATGGAGCGTTATCCGGACAAATCGGTATATGCGCCCGGACACAGCGTCGGGGCCTGTGCGGCGTATTATCCACAGGTGGATGAGGTGACGGATACGGTCATCGCCCGTTCGCTGGCCATCGTCCTGGATACAGCCACCTCAGCGCGTGTCGATGACTCACGCTGGCAGCTGGCCGCAAAGACCGTGCGCATCGATCATCATCTGCTGGTCGAACGCTTCTGTGATGAGGAAATCGTGGAGGAGCAGGCAGCGGCGACCTGCGAGATCCTCGCACGGCTGTTCGCCTCCCGAGAAGAGGTCCTCAGCAGAACGTGTGCGCAGTATCTGTACAGCGGACTGATCAGTGATACGATCAATTTTACCATTTCCTCTACCAGCGAGCGGACCCTGCAGGCAGCGGCCTATCTGCTGCGCTTTGGCGTCGATGTCGTCCGTCTGCAGATGCAGCACTTCGGTACCTCACTGCGTGATTTTCGCTATGAGAGCTGGCTGCGCTCACAGCTGCGCTTTGAAAAGGGCGTCGGTCATGTGATCGCAGATCAGGCGGATTACGCCCGTCATCAGCTGAGCTTTCGTGAGGCGAAGGAAAAGGTCTTCGTGCTCAGCGGCATCTACGAGATCGAGGTCTGGGCGCTGTTCACACAGATGGAGGGCACCGAGGAAGACCCGCGATACAGCGGTTCCCTGCGTTCGCGGACGATCGCTCTGGACGATATCGCCAACGCATATGGCGGCGGGGGACATCGCTGTGCCTGCGGCATCAAGAATCTGTCCCGCTCCCAGATCGAAACGCTGATCGAAGCATTGAAACAGCGCGTACAGGAGAATAAATGAACCAAAGATGCGAAAGGGCACTTGCCGCTCGCATCTTTTTTATGTGTCGGAATTCGTGTATAATGAGGGTGAATCAGGCAGAGAAAGAGAGATGTCAAAACAGAAAGGCAGGGGGATGCGATGACAACACAGCTGATGGTGCGCAGCGCCTATACATTGTTGAAATCGACCATGCGGGTGGAGGAGATCCCTGCGTTGGCCAAGGAATACGGGTATACCAGCGTCGCTTTGTGCGATGTGCATGTGCTGCATGGAGCGATGGCGTTTCGTCATGCATGCGAAGCCTGTGGGATCCATCCGATCTATGGCATGGAGGTGTTCTGCACGCTTGCGCAGGAAGAAGAATCGGCCGGTTTTGTGGTCCTTGCGCAAAACGATGCGGGATTTGGAGAACTGCTGTCGCTGAGCACATGGATCAATACGCAAAAAGAGCCGCTCACCATCGAAGTGTTGGCGAAGCATACTTCCAACTGTTATGTGATCAGCGATGCGCAGGAGGATCTGCTGTATTCGCTGCTTGTCCATGAAGATGCGGCCGGTGTCCGCCGGTACTTGCAGCAGATGCAGCGCAGCTTTGTGCATTTTGTCTGCGGCATCACAAAAAATGATTCCCGCTTTCTCTCACAGCGCAATCAGCTGTTGCGCAGATGCGCCGCTGAGATGGACATTCCTTGCACGGCCCTGGGCTGTGTCTACTATGCCAGAGAGAGCGATGAAGAAGCCTATCGGGTGCTGTGTGCCATCGATCAGGGACTGCAGGTCGACGACAAGACATTGCAGAGCGGCAGCGGCCGCTGGTTTCGCACGCCGCAGCAGATGGAGGCGCTCTATGAACCGCAGGAGCTGGCGATGAGCGATGTCATTGCGGAAAACTGTCAGGTGGCGATGGCCTTTCCCAAGGTGCATCTTCCGGTGTTTGAAAACCGTTATGGCATCTCTTCCACGCAGTATCTCAATTCTCTGTGCAAGAAAGGTCTGGCGAAGCGGATGGGGTCGACCAAGGTGCCCAAGGTGTATGTGGAGCGCCTGGCCCATGAGCTGGATGTCATCAATTCGATGGGATTTACCGATTACTTCCTGATCGTCTGGGACTTTATCCGCTATGCCCGCACGCAGAAGATCTACATCGGTCCCGGCCGTGGCAGCGCTGCCGGATCGCTGGTTTCTTACTGCCTGGGCATCACGCACATCGATCCGATCCACTATGATCTGCTGTTTGAGCGCTTTCTGAATCCGGAACGCGTATCGATGCCGGATATCGATACCGATTTTCCCGACGACCGCCGGCAGGAGGTCATCGATTATGTTCATGAGCGCTATGGTGCACACCATGTAGCGCACATCATCACATTTAATACGTTGGGTGCCAAACAGGTGTTGCGTGATGTCGGAAAAGCGTTGGGGATCGTCCCGCGCAAGATCGACAGCCTGTGCAAGATGGTGCCGAACACACCCAAGATCACGCTGGCGCAGACAATGGAAAATGTCCCGCGCTTCAAACAGACGATCGCTCTTTCCAAAGAACTGACGCATCTCTATGCGATTGCCCGACAACTGGAGGGCCTGCCGCGGCATGCGTCTTTGCATGCGGCCGGCATCATCCTCAGCCGGGAGCCCATCGAGAGCGTCTGTCCGCTCATTCAGCTGGATGAGGAGATGTATGCGACCCAGTATACGATGGAACATCTGGAGGAGCTGGGTCTGATCAAGATGGATTTTCTGGGCCTGCGCAATCTGACGATCATCGATGAGATCGTCCGAAGCATCGAGGAAAAGAGCGGGAAGAAGGTCGATATGATGAAGATCCCGCTGGATGATGAACGGACCTTTCAGCTGATCCGAAACGTCGATACGATGGGGGTCTTTCAGCTGGAGTCAGAAGGGATGAAAAGTCTGATCCGCCGCATCCAGCCCAGGACCTTTGAGGACATCGCCGCCACGATCGCCCTGTTTCGCCCCGGGCCGATGGAGAACATCCCGGAATATCTGCGCTGTCGGGAAGATCCGACCCTGGTGCACTACCCGCATCCTTCCCTGGAACCGATCCTGAAAAACACCTATGGCATCATGATCTACCAGGAGCAGGTCATGCAGGTCTGCGTCGTGATGGGCGGCTTTTCTCTGGCACAGGCCGACAGCATGCGCAAGGCGATCTCCAAGAAAAAGGGAGAAGAGCTTGCCCGCTATGAAAAGATGTTCATCGAGGGGGCATTACAGAAAGGCTATACCAGAGAGCTGGCACAGGAAGTATACGGTTTGATCATGAAGTTTGCTCGTTACGGCTTCAACCGTTCCCATTCGATCGCTTATGGCATGATCGCCTATCAGATGGCATATCTGAAGGCCAATGCGCCGCTGTACTTTTATACGGCGCTGTTAAACAGTGTGATCGGTGCAGAGAAAAAGACGAGCGAGTACATCTTTGAGCTCAAACGCCGCCACATCGAGGTGCTGCCGCCCTGTGTCAATCAGTCGACCGGACGCTATCAGGCACAGGGAAAGGCCCTGCGTTTCCCGCTGTCGGCGATCAAAGGCGTCGGGCCGGCCGTCTATCCGCTGATCATCAATGAACGAGAGGAGAACGGAGAATACAAGGATCCATATGATTTTGTGGCCCGCATGAGCCTGCGCAAGGTCAACCGCAAGGCGCTGGAGGCCTTGATCAACGCCGGCGCACTGGATGTGTTCGGTTATAATCGTACGACCCTGCTGGGGGCCCTGGACAATCTGCTTCGCTATGCCAACATCATCAAGGTGGAGAGCGAACAGCAGGCGCATCTGGATTTCTCGCTGGCTTCGAAGATCCCGATCACCCGTATCAGTGAAAAGAAAAGCGTGCGGGCGGAGAAGGAAAAGGAAGCGCTCGGCTTTTACCTCAGCACGCATCCGATCGCGGAGATCCGCGATGCGATCGATCCGGGGCTGCCGTATCTGCTGAAGCTGCAGGATGCCCGCGGATGGGTCCGATTTGTCTGCATGATCACCTTTACCCGACAGCATCGCACCAAACGCGGGGATCTGATGATGTTCGTCGAGGTGTCGGATGACAGCGCCCGCTTTGATGTCGTCGTCATGCCCAACCTCTATGAGCGGACAAAGGATCTCCTCAAAAAGGGAGCGATCATCCTGGTCGAAGGAAACATCGATCGTCCGCAGAGCTGCCTGGCAAGAACGATCCAGGCGGTCGAAGTGCCGCAGCAGTAGCCGCAACGTCCGAAAAACGTACAGATTTTCAAAAAGAATTGACAGCGAAACGATCTTTTGGTAATATACTCATGTTGTATGTCCTTTAATGGCTTACAACCGCTCAGAGAAGGTCATAAGCATGGAAACATCACCTTGGATGGCGAGTCTTGAGAAAAACAGATTAAAGGAGGTGCGAGTATGTACGCAATTATCGAAACAGGCGGAAAGCAGATCCGCGTCGAAGAAGGGGCAACCATCTTTGTAGAGAAGTTAGCAGCCAATGAAGGCGATGCAGTCGTATTTGACAAGGTATTGCTGATCGGCGGTGAAGAGACAAAGGTCGGTGCGCCGTATGTAGAAGGTGCTAAGGTCAACGCAAAGGTTGAAAAGCAGGGCAAAGGAAAGAAGATCACGATCATCAAGTACAAGCCGAAGAAGGGAAGCACCCGCCGCAAGCAGGGACACCGTCAGCCGTACACGAAGGTCGTCATCGAGTCCATCGAGGCATAAGCGATGGTGCACGTTGCCGTCACCAGGGATGCGCAGGAGATCCTGGAGCTGGATGTCTGCGGACATGCGGGACAGGCTCCTCACGGAGAAGATCTCGTATGTGCCGGCGTCAGCAGCATCATGGTCGGCATGCTGAATGCGATCGATCAGCTTGCAAATGAAACCTGTGAGCTTTCCATGGCGGAAGGCCACATCCACATTCGATCAAAAGAGGGAGATGCACGCGCACAGTTGCTGTTGGCAGCTACGCTCATCTCGCTTCAGACACTGGAAGAGAGCTATTCCGGTTATATTCAGATCACGGTACAGGAGGTGTAGATATGAAATTCGTTTTAGATATTCAGCTGTTCGCTTCTAAAAAGGGAGTTGGTTCGACAAAGAACGGTCGTGATTCCCATTCTAAGCGTTTAGGCGCGAAATTAGCCGATGGCCAGTTCGCTCATGCCGGTTCGATCATCTACCGTCAGCGCGGAACGAAGATCCATCCGGGCACAAACGTTGGCAGGGGTGGCGATGACACGTTGTTCGCCATGGTAAACGGTGTTGTGAAATACGAGCGTATGGGAAAGGACAGAAAGAAAGTTTCTGTTTATCCGCAGGCATAACAAATCCCCTTATACGGGGATTTTCTTTTGGAATCAGGAGGTGGATCTATGTTTGTAGACCGCGTTAAGGTGCATGTGAAGGCCGGAAAAGGCGGGGACGGGATCGTCGCGTTTCGCCGGGAAAAATATGTCGCATACGGCGGACCGTACGGCGGTGACGGCGGCAACGGCGGAAATGTGATCTTCCGCGTGGACACCGGACGGACGACGCTGCTGGATCTGCGTTATAACCGTCGCATGGAGGCGAAGCCGGGCGGCAACGGAAAGACGAAGAAGATGCATGGCGCCAACGGAGAGGACTATATCGTCAAGGTGCCGCTGGGGACCGTCGTCAAGAATCTGAAGACCGGACGGATCCTGGCCGATCTCACACATGCCGGACAGGAAGCGATCATCGCAAAAGGCGGAAAGGGCGGCCGTGGCAATTATCATTTCAAATCCAGCCGCAACACGGCACCGCAGTACAGTGAGCTGGGCGAACCGGGCGAGGAGTTCGACGTACAGGTCGAGCTGAAGGTGCTGGCGGATGTCGGACTGGTCGGCTTTCCTTCCGTAGGCAAATCGACGCTGCTTTCGGTCGTCTCCAAGGCTAAGCCGGAGATCGCCGACTATCACTTTACGACGATCGCGCCAAACCTCGGCGTCGTCCAGGTCCCGGACGGACGAAGCTTCATCATGGCCGATCTGCCGGGGCTCATCGAAGGCGCCAGCCAGGGGAAGGGCCTGGGGCACCAGTTTCTGCGGCACATCGAGCGCTGCCGTGTCATCCTGCATGTCGTTGACATGGGAGCGAACGACGGGCGTGATCCGCTGGAGGATTACCGCATCATCAACGAAGAGCTCGCCAGTTACGAATACCGTCTGATGGAACGCCCACAGCTGGTGCTCGCCAACAAGATGGATCTGGAAGGTGCCCAGGAAAACCTGCAGCGCTTCCGGGCGGCCTATCCAAAGGTCGAAGTGTTTGAAACGACGACGATCATCGCAGAAGGTCTGGAGCCGGTGCTCTACCGGGCGGCCGATCTGCTGGAGACGACACCGCAGTTTCCGATCTTCGATGACAGTGAAGAAGAGGAGAATGAAGGTGTTCTCTACAAATTCGAGCCGGAGAAGCCGCTGTTTACGGTCCATAACCGCGGCAACGGGCTGTGGGAGCTCAGCGGAGAGGGGCTGGAGCGCACCTTCCGCATGAGCAAGCTGAACAACGAAGAAGACTTTATGCGCTTTGCCCGCAAGATGCGCACGCTGGGCATCGATGAAGCACTGCGCAATGCCGGCTGTGTGGATGGGGATACGGTCGTCATCTGCGGCTATGAGTTTACCTTTATGGAGTGATTCCAGGGAGGATCTCAGGGCAATAAGATATGGAACAAGGAGGATGGCTTTTCCTGTACGGGGCCATCCTTTTCATGTAAAAAGGCCCTTGTTTTCCTTGGGAAAACAGGGCCCGTTCAGTGCAGGTATGGTCGTTTCAGGCAACGCCCAGGTATTCTTCCAGGGTCAGGCCGTTTGTCATGATCGCCTTTGCAGCTGCGCTGCCGACGTAACGAATGTGCCATGGTTCATACATATATCCGGTGATGGATTCTTTGCCCTGCGGGTAACGCAGGATGAAGCCGTATTCGGCGCAGTGGGCGTTCAGCCACTGACCGGCCGGGGTCTGTCCATAGTTGTTGTCGATCGCACCCACATCCATGGCCAGGCCGCTCTGGTGTTCCGAATGGCCGGGACGAGCGGAATAGCGGTCCGCAGCGGCCTGTCCGTCTCTGGCAACATAGCTGTCGTAGAGCTGTGCCTGATAGCTGTAAGAGCGATAACCGCTGACGAGCGGGATCGAATGTCCGGCCTTCGCAGCATCTGCCTGTAACTGTAAAAAGGCCTGATAGGCGGTGGCATCCAGTCCGTTGCCATAATTTTGCGGCAGGGAGTATTGTTTGTTGACGAGCAGGATGCCGTCGATATAGGTCGCTCCATCGGTGGCCGGCGGCAAAGCGGCAGACTCATATACATCGACCGAATTGGAAGCTTCTTCATGTACATCGACCGGATAGGAAGCTTCTTCCGTGTTCCCGTTTGCATCGCGTGCGGTGACGGTCACCGTATAATGGCCGGCTGTCAGTGGATCCACATCGCTCTGGATGCGATAGCCGCACGCTTCATCTGCGTCATTGTCGCTTAGGTATGGCAGATCGCCGTCGATGGGATCGCTGACCGAGCGGATATTCTTGGACGGATCAAAGGTTGCGCCAGCTTCGATCGTTATGGAATCGCTGTGGAAGAGGATCTGTGGTGCAGTCGTGTCGCGGATTTCCACCTCATGAGTGAATGTTCGGCGAACACCATCGTTCTCCATGGTGTAAGTGATACGCTGCTTACCAACGATACTGGTATCCAGTTCACTGATTTCTTTCAGCGTTCCACCGCTGTAAGAGAGGATGAGCGATTCGGCATCTTTCTGGCTGCCATACTCGATGACCGTATCTTCGGTAAAAGTGAGCTGCATGGCATCATAGCGGTTGCGCTCCTGCATGCGATGCCAGAGAAAGAGAGCAACGGTCATGAAAACCAACAACAATATCACCAAAATAATGGCAATCCATTTCTTTTTCTTCATCTGGATCTTCATCAGGATCGCTCCTTTCTACAGGAAAATACCTACATTTATTATAGCTGTGCCATCATTTAAAGTAAAGCGGTTTTATAAAAGGGGAGATGCTGTATAATGAAGATAGAGAAAAGGAGGTAGCTACCGATGGGAAAGCTTAGTGGAAAGGTTGCACTGATCACCGGTGCCAGCAAAGGAATCGGTGAGGGGATCGCCTGTGTCTATGCGAGAGAAGGGGCCGATCTGATCCTGTGTGCCCGTAGTGAATCGACGAAGACGCTTTGTGAGGAGCTGATGCATGCGTATGGCATTCGTGCGCAGTTTGTCCGATGCGACGTCAGCCGAATGGAGGACTGCAGGGAAGCGGTCCGTCTGGGCGTGGAGCAGTTTGGGCGGATCGATGTGCTCGTATCCAATGCCGGTGTCTGTCGGCTGGGTTCGTTTCTGGATGCGAGCGAGGAAGACCGCGACCATCACATCGATGTCAATATCAAGGGAACCTGGAACATCGCACAGGCGGTGCTGCCGGTCATGGTGGAAGCACACAGCGGCCGCATCGTCATCATGAGCTCGGTGACCGGCTATATGGTCGCAGATCCGGGCGAGGCGGCATATGCCCTCAGCAAGGCGGCGCTGATCGGGCTGACCAAGGCACTGGCCAGGGAGTTTGCCAAAGACGGCATCTGTGTCAACGCCATCTGCCCGGGTTATGTCGATACACCGATGGCCCAGAGCATCGCAGTGCAGTCCAATGCCGAAGATCCGGCTTCCGTCACACAGGGGATCGCCGCTGCGACCCCGCTGGGACGTTTGGCCACACCGGAGGAAGTCGGGGAGCTTGCAGCGTTTTTAGGCAGTGAGGAAGCCCGCTACATCACCGGTACACAGGTGGTCATCGATGGTGGCAGCACGCTGCCGGAGACGATCAGCGTCGGCAGCTGACAGCGAAAAGACCGCAGGAAGCGGGAGCGATCTCCCGATGTCCTGCGGTCTCTCTGTGTTTGTGATAAAACGGGCGATGGTTCACTCATAGCGCTGCAGGAGCGGCAGACCGTGTGCCTGTAGGGATTCCTCCAGCTGAAACAGCGTCCGATGAGCGTGCAGCGCATGGAGGATGATGGCATCGTTCACATCGAGCGCATCGAAGAGCGGGAATTCTCTTTTCTCGTGTGGGAGGAGCATCTCAGCGGGGAACTGCTGAGCGATGTGTGCGCACGCGGGCTGTCTTCGCAGCAGGCGGATGCGATCTTTACGCAGATGCTGGCGATCATCCACACGCTGCATCATCTCGATCCGCCGATCATTCACCGCAATCTCAAACCGGAAAACTTCATGCTGGTGCACGGGGTGGTGATCCTGTTTGATTTTGATATCGCCAAGCCCTATGACAGTGCCTGTCAAAAGCGTTCGACGATCGTCGGTACGCTGGGCTATGCGGCACCCGAGCAGCTAGGCTTTGAAAACAGTGATCCGCGCTGTGACATCTATTCGCTCGGCGTGATCCTCAATGAACTGTACTGCGGCCATCTGCCTTTCTTTGTCTTGGCACCACCGCCGGCAGAGGCGATCGTCCGCCGCTGCATCGAGCTGAATCCAAAGGATCGTTACCAGAACATCGATCAGCTGCAGGAAGCGTTTGAACGAAGGTGGGGAGGGATCCGTTGTTCCCGATGCCAGCGGATCGCTCTGTCGCTGCTGGGCAGTTTCCTCTTGCTGGGAAGCTTCAGTGCGACGGTTGAAGGGGCCCGTGCTC
>NBJMR02800__coassemble_1959_pt1 | contig 19229 bp, 19 predicted proteins | sample NBJMR02800__metabat2_low_PE_026 | metagenome-assembled genome bin NBJMR02800
TTTGGCCACGGATCGGAGAAGTTGAGATGGATGACATCGATCTCTCCTCTGTCAAACCACTCCTCCAGCGACTGTGCATCGCCCCAGATAAAACGCATATGGGAAAGATCGCCTTCCTGCTGATCGAACTTGCGCACGGCGATGCCGGCGACGCTCACATTTTTCTCGATGGCGATCCAGCCGTCCTGCGGATAGCGTTTCGCCATCTGGTTCCAGTAATCTCCCTTGCCGCAGCCGATCTCCAGGTGCAATTTCTCCCCGTGAACGAGCGTTCGCCAGCGCCCTTTCAGCTGAGAGGGATCCTTGATGACCACTTCTGCATCCTGCAGATATTCCTCTGCCCATGGCAGTTTTCGCATTCGCATGGAGCCGCACCTATTTCGTCAGTGCTTCCAGGGCTGCGGCGTAGATGGCCGTCGCCTTGAGCAGATCTTCCAGCTTGATGCCTTCATCACGCTGGTGCGGACCGCCGACGAATGCGTCCGTTGTCTTCTCGCTGTTTGGAAACTCCGGTCCGAATGCGACAAAGTTTTCAAATTTGCGGGCGTACGTACCGCCGCCGATCGTTTTTGCCGGTGAGAACTCATCACCGGAATAGGTACGATATACCTCCATCAGCGAATTGACCAGCGCTGAATTCGGATCGACGAACAGCGGACGGGAATCGCTTTCCATGACCGGTGTCAGATCATAGTTCCGCGCCTGGCATGCATTCGTAAAGCCCTGCATGATCTGATCGACATCCGCGTCGTTTGGATAGCGGATATCGATGGTGATCGTACACGTTCCGTCCTCTTTCAGTGAGATGATGCCGGTGTTCATCGTCAGAAAGCCCATATAAGCGCCATACTGATCGATGCCCAGCGGTTTTCCCTGCCAGTCGCGCAGCATCTCATATGTGTGACGGGCAAAGGCATCATCATAGGCCGTACCGACAAAGTTCAGCAGATGGAGTGCAGCGTTGACGCCGTTGTATGGCTCCGCCGCGTGAGAGAAGACACCATCGATATGCAGGATGACATGGTCGCCCTGCTCGCTGACCGATCCTTCCAGCTGATTCGTCTGCAGATAGAAGTCAAACTGCTTCTGCAGCTCCTCATTCCACTCTGCCATCTCCAGTTCGGCCTTGCCGATGACGATGTTGGGACGTGTGCCGGCTTCCATCTTTACGATCTTTGTGCGGGCCTTTCCCTGCAACAGCACATGCAGACCGCCTTTTTCACCATAGGTAGCCGGGAAGTCCGCATCCGGAACAAAACCGCACTGCGGCACCTCTCCATGCTCCTTGTAGTAGTCCATGCATTCCATGCCGCTCTCCTCATCACAGCCAAGGATCAGCAGCACGCGCTTGTTGAGCTTCACATGATTGTCCTTGAGCATCTTCAAGGCATAGAAGGCCGCCATGGCCGGTCCCTTGTCATCCGAGACCCCGCGTCCGAACAGATAGCCGTTTTCCTGCGTCAGCGCCAGCGGTTCCTTCGTCCAGCCCTCACCGAGCGGAACGATATCGAGATGCCCCAGCACACCGACGCTCTCTTCACCTTCTCCATAGCGGATCACACCGGCATAGCCGTCCACATCCTCGCTGTCAAATCCGTTTTTCTCTGCCAGCGTCAGCATATAGTCCAGCGCCTGTCGAGGCCCTTCCCCAAACGGAGCGCCTTCCTTTGCCTGTGCATCGTTTCGCAGAGACGGGATCGCGATCAGACCTTCCAGATCGCGGATCATCTGCTCTTTATATTTTTCTGCTTCTTTCATCCAGTTTATCATAACTTACCACCTCTCATCTATTCTAACATAAAGGCCATAAAAACCGTATACCTTTTTTCATTTTCTTTCATAAATAAAGAAAACGCTTGCGGAAAGGGATCCAGGTCTCCTTCGCAAGCGTTTTACCGTTTATTCTTCGCCTTCGCTGTGTTCGCTCTCCGGCTTCTTCTCTCCCTTTTTCTCAAAGTGATCGCCCTTTTCACGCTTCGGTTTTGGAAGCAGTGCCTTCGCGCTGACATTGATGCGGCCCTTGTTGTCGATCTCCATGACCTTGACCTCGATCTTGTCACCGATCTTGAGCACATCCTCCACACGGTCCACACGGTTGTGCGAGATCTTGGAGATGTGCAACAGACCATCCGTTCCCGGGAACAGCGTGACGAACGCACCGAACTTTTCGATGCGCACGACGGTCGCATCATAGATGTCGCCGACCTTGGCTTCGCGCACGATATCCTCGATCATCGCCGCCGCCTTGTTGATGGCTTCGCGGTCGGTATGATAGATGACGACCTGTCCGTTGTCATCGATATCGATCTTGACATTGTCGCAGGCCTCGATGATCTGGTTGATCATCTTTCCGCCCGGACCGATGACATCTTTGATCTTGTCGGTCTTGATGAACATGACGTGCGTCTTCGGTGCATATGGGCTGACATCCGGACGCGGTTCGCTGATCGCGCTCATCATGTTATCCAGGATCTCCTTGCGGGCAACCTTTGCCTGTGCCAGTGCCTCCTCAAAGATCTCCTTTGTGATGCCGGTCACCTTGATGTCCATCTGCAGGGCCGTGATGCCTTCGCTCGTTCCGGCCACCTTGAAGTCCATGTCTCCGAAATGATCCTCCATGCCCTGGATATCGGTCAGCACGGTGTACTTACCGGTTTTCTCATCCATGATGAGGCCCATCGCGATACCGGCCACCGGCGCCTTGATCGGCACACCGGCTGCCATCAGCGACATCGTTCCGGCACAGATGGATGCCTGAGAAGAAGAACCGTTGGATTCCAGCACCTCCGCAACCGTACGGATGGTGTACGGAAACTCTTCCAGCGGCGGCAGCACCTGCAGCAGCGCACGCTCGCCCAGCGCACCGTGACCGATCTCACGGCGACCCGGAGAACCCATGCGTCCCGTCTCTCCGACAGAGTACGGAGGGAAGTTATAGTGATGCATAAAACGCTTGCTTTCAACTTCGGTCAGATCGTCGATGATCTGGTTGTCGTTGAGCGCTCCCAGCGTCGTTACGGAAAGTACCTGCGTCTCACCGCGGGTGAACATCGCGCTGCCATGCGCACGCGGCAGCAGATCGACCTGAGAGTCCAGCGGACGCAGCTCATTGATCTTACGGCCGTCCGGGCGGACCTTGTCTTCGATGATCAGACGGCGAACCTCATCCGCCTCGATCGAATGACAGATTTCCTTTACCTGCTTGATCGCGGTGTTCTTCGCCTTTTCGCTTTCGTATTCCTTTGCCTCGAAAAGGGCAACGGCCTCTGCGGTCAGCTCATCGATCTTTCCATAGCGCTCCAGCTTCTTCTCAATGGAGACCGCTTCACGGATCGGCTGTTCAAACTGCGCACGCACCTGTGCATCGATCGTCGGATCGATCGTGTACAGCGTGATCTCACGCTTTTCCTTACCGACCGCAGCGATGATCTCTTCCTGGAAGGCACACAGCTGTTTGATGTGCTCATGTCCGAACATCAGCGCGCCCAGCATATCTTCCTCGCTCACTTCCTTGGCACCGGCCTCGACCATGTTGATGGCCTCCTTCGTACCGGCGACCGTCAGCGCGATATCGCTTTTCTCTGCTTGTTCGCTGCTTGGGTTGATGATATATTCTCCATCCACGCGGCCGACCTGTACACCGGCGATCGGTCCGTTGAAGGGAATATCCGATATGCACAGTGCCAGGGATGCGCCCAGCATCGCCGTCATCTCCGGCGTGCAGTCCTGATCGACGGAAAGCACCGTGTTGACGACCTGCACCTCATTGCGGAAACCATCCGCAAACAGCGGACGGATCGGGCGGTCGATCATACGCGCCGTCAGGGTCGCATGCTCGCTGGGACGTCCTTCCCGACGCAGGAAGCCGCCCGGGATCTTACCGACCGAGTACAGCTTTTCTTCAAAGCTGACGGTCAGCGGGAAAAAGTCAATTCCTTCCTTTGGCTGATTGCTGGCGGTAGCTGTCGACAGGACGACCGTATCATCGTAACGCACGAGGACCGAACCGCCCGCCTGCTTGGCAATCTCGCCGGTTTCCACTGTGATCACCCGACCACAGAAATCTAAACGAAACACTTGTTTAGCCATTCTTTCACCTCTTATTTTTCTCAATCTATCTTATAATAGCATACTTTAAAAGGGAACACAAAACAAACCTGCATACATTTGCCATGATTTCGACCGGATGCTCTGCGCCCGGCAGAGGAAAGAACATTTTCGCCAAAAGAAAAAGTCCGCCAAGCGGACTTCCCATGACTACTTACGCAGACCCAGGCGCTCGATCAGCGTCTTGTAGCGCTCCAGATCCGTCTTCTTCAGGTATGCCAGCAGGTTTCTGCGGCGGCCGACCATCTTCATCAGACCACGCTGAGAATGATAATCATGCTTGTGCTCCTTGAAGTGCTCCGTCAGACGATTGATGCGTGCCGTCAGCACTGCGATCTGTACTTCCGGAGATCCGGTATCGCCTTCAAAACGCGCATACTCTTTCATGATAGCCTGTTTTTCACTTTTTAACAACATCTGTATTTCCTCCTGTATCCATGTCCTTTCTCACCGAGCGATCGCCCGAGGAATGCCAATCCCCAGTGAAAAAGCAATATGATTATACCATAAGCAGAGGGAAATGCAACCGTTTTTAGAGAAAATCGACCAGGATGTCGTGCAGAAGAAACTTCCCCTGCTCGCTCGTCTTCAGAAAGCCGTCCTCGATCACCAGATCGTTTCCCAGATGTTTCTGCAGTGCTGTTGAAAAGTGATCCTCCAGCCGTTTGTGATATCGCCCGGCAAAACGCTCCAGATCGATGCCCTCCCGCAGGCGCAGGCCCATCATGACGGCCTCAAACATCTGTTCCTCCACCGAGAGCGGCGTCCATTCTTCACAGGGGCCCTCTTTCAGATAGCGCTGCAGGGAACGGGTATTGTCGTAACGGCCCTGTGGCCGCTTGCCGCTGGCGCCGCAACCGATGCCATGGAAGTCCTCATAATGCCAGTAGACGAGATTGTGCCGGGATACCGCCTGATTCCTGGCAAAGTTTGCCACTTCATACTGAATGAAGCCATGTGCGCGCAGATCATCGATCGCCGCTGCGTACATCTGATATTCTAGCTCATCGTCCGCCGCCAAAACACCCATGCGTCCAAACGCGGAATTTTCCTCGATGGTGAGCGAATACAGAGAGATGTGCGTGATCGGCAGCGCCGTCGCCTTCTGCAGATCCGCAAGCCACATGTCGAGGGTCTGCCCCGGCAGCCCGTAGATCAGATCGATCGACAGGTTCTCGATGCCATGTGCGCGGGCCCGTGCGATCGCCGCTTCGATCTGTGCGGCATCGTGTGAACGGTTCATGCGCCGCAACAGGCCTTCCTCAAAGCTCTGCACACCGATGGAAAGACGATTGACCCCATGCCGTGCACAGATGGAAAGAAACGTATCGTCGATGTATTCCGGGTTTGCCTCCAGCGTGAACTCCATTCCCGGCGCATGATGACGGTCAAACAGCGCCAGCAACGCTTCCAGCTGTGCCTCCGTCAGCGCATTCGGTGTTCCGCCCCCGATGTAAAGCGTCGTCAGCGGTGCCTGTATCTTTTCGGCCGCTTCTCTCTCTAACTGCCGCAGCCATTCCCACGCCGTCTCTTCCTGATACATCCAGCGGGCAAAATCGCAGTAGGCACAGATCGAACGGCAAAACGGTACATGGACATATGCGCTCGTGATCATACGGCTCCCCCCCCTTTCATACGATTCCCTTCAGATAGGTATAGACATACATGATCACCTTGCGGCTGGTCGGATCCCCGTGAAACAGCTGAAGATAGCTGTTGGGCATGTCCGCCGCATGGATGGCGCTGCGGATGCATTTCTCCACCCGGCTCGATGTGGAGTGGCATCGCCTGGCCGTGATCGAGTAAATGTTCTTCATGACGACCTGCCGGCTGATCGGCAGTGAGATCGCCACGCTGCAGGCCGTCTTCAGATAATGAAATCCGTTGAGATGGCTGGGGATCATCAGCCCCAGCAACAATGCGGTGATCCGCCCCTCCATCTCCTCCTGCTGCCGTCGCAGCGCCGTATCCATGCCCTGCCGGCGATGGATGAGCGCATAGAGCTGGCGGACGTCAAAGGGCTCCAGAAGATAATCGTCGATCGAATAGCGCAGCAGGATCGCCATGTGTGCTTCGTTCAGGGATGAAAAAGAGAGGATCAGATGGATCGAACGATCGCTTCTTAACGTCTGCAGTGTATCCAGCCACTGCCGCCAACGCTGCTCGATCAGGGAAAACTGCACATAGATCACCGCGATCTCCTCTCTTGCCAGAAACGCCAGGTCCAGACTGGCACTGGAGCTGAAGCCCTGGATATGAAAGTCCTGTTTCTGATCCTGAAGGGCAATCAAACGAGCAAGCAATTCACAGTGTTCGGTGCAGACAAAAACATTGAGCATGAACCTTTCCGTCCCCCTTTTCAGAGCACTCCGTCCGATTGCCCAACCATGGCCGTATAATAAAAGCGTTTCCCTATCTTTCTGCGTCGATACCAATGCTGAGCGGCCAGCTGTTCCATCGCCTGGCGCGCCGTCTCATAACAGACATCCGCAAAACGCATATAATCCTGGATCGAATAATACTCATCTCTGCCCCGATGAGAGACAAAAAAAGCGATCTGTCTTTGCGAAAGCAATGGATAGCGATGCTGCAGCTGTTCACCGCTCATCCGCAGATGATCACCACAATCACGTTTTAATAATAGCAGACATTCCTTAAAATTCAACTCCAGTTGTGATAGAAAATGTAAAAACAGATATGTCTGATCCGGCCGTTTCCACCGCTTTGCGGCTGCATCTTCATCCATGAAAAGCGCCGTTTCCCTTAGCGGTGCCGCCGGCAGGACCAGATCCTTCCACAGCTGACACAGAGTGCGGGCGTCCTGTGGCAGCAGTGAAAGACAGAACAAAAGAAGCAGCAGATCCCCTTGCGGCATACGCAGCTGGGAAGCGAGCAGCGGATACGCATCCAGATCGATCGCCTGCAACCGCAAAGAAACGACTTCCATCGTCATGCCTTTCACCCGGGGATAAGAAAGCTGCAGCTGATTCAACAGCACGAGCAGCTCACAACGGCGCTGCAGCACATACGGTGTCATGCACAGATAACCGCTCTTGCCCAGAAGCGTCTCGTTCAGGCGCCAGTGCATGCGCGCCTCTTCCAGTTCCTTCCACAGCGCTTCTGCACTCAAAGCGCCATAGCATTCACACAGCTGCGGATAGTCCAGATAGCTCTCCCGCAGCAGCTTTGTCACAATTTCCACCCGATCACCCATCTCCAGCATAGCACAGGACGGGGCCGATGCGCATCCCTTCGACAAAAATAGAAAAAAACAGACAGGAAGAAGGTGCATCTGATCGCACATCCTTCCTGTCTGCATACCGATGCAGCAGGGGATCTTATTCGTCATCCATGGAAAGGACGGCCATGAATGCCTCCTGCGGGATCTCCACGCTTCCTACTGACTTCATGCGTTTCTTTCCCTCTTTCTGCTTTTCGAGCAGTTTCTTCTTACGGGAGATGTCACCGCCATAGCACTTGGCCAGCACGTTCTTGCGCAGCGACTTGATGTTGGTGCGGGCAATGATCTTTCCGCCGATGGCGGCCTGCACCGGAATCTCAAACTGATGCTTCGGGATCAGATCCTTGAGCTTCTGCGTCATCTGGTTGCCTCGATGGTATGCAAAATCGCGATGGACGATGATGCTGAGGGCATCCACGATCTCACCGTTCAGCAGGATATCCATCTTGACGAGGTTGCTCTCTTTATATTCGGAAAGCTCATAGTCCAAAGAGGCATACCCCTTCGTGCAGGATTTCAGACGATCGAAGAAATCGAAGATGATCTCTCCCAGCGGCATCTCATAGAGGATGTTCATCCGATTGTCATCGATGACCTGCATGTCCTGATAGATGCCGCGCTTCTTCTGGCAAAGCTCCATGACCGCACCGACAAAGTCGTTGGGGACCATGATCTGTGCCCGGACATACGGTTCTTCGATGTGATCCGTCTTCTGCGGTTCCGGCAGAAAGGCGGGATTGTCCACCTGGATCATCGTTCCGTCGGTGAGATAGACATGATAGATGACCGAAGGGGAAGTGGCGATCAGATTGATATTGTATTCACGTTCGATGCGCTCCTGGATGACATCCATGTGCAGCAATCCTAGGAAACCGCAGCGAAAGCCAAAACCGAGCGCCTGTGAGGTCTCCGGTTCAAACTGCAGCGAAGCATCGTTGAGCTTGAGCTTCTCCAGTGCATCGCGCAGATCGTTGTATTTGGCATTGTCGATCGGGTACAGGCCGCAGTAGACCATCGGATTCATCCGGCGATAGCCCGGGAGCGCCTGATCGGCAGGAGATGCGGCATTGGTGATCGTATCACCGACATGCACGTCGCTGATGTCCTTGATCGCCGCCGTGATCCAGCCGACCTCTCCGCAGCGAAGCACATCCTTCTTTACCTCTTTCGGATTGCGGATACCGACCTCCAGCACCTCGTACTCCGCATGGCTCGCCATGAAACGGATCCGATCGCCGACCGCAACGCTTCCCTGTTTGATGCTGACAAACGCGATGACACCGCGGTATGGATCGTACAGCGAATCGAACACCAGCGCCTGCAAAGGCGCATGGACATCCCCTTTCGGCGGCGGCACCATGGCGACGATCGCTTCCAGGACATCTCTTACGTTCCGTCCGCTCTTGGCGGAGATCATCGGCGCATTGCTGCAGTCCAGACCGATGATGTCCTCGATCTCCTTTTTGACGACATCCGGCTGTGCGCTGGGCAGATCGATCTTGTTGATGACCGGGACGATCTCCAGGTCATTGTCAAGAGCGAGATAGACATTGGCCAACGTCTGCGCCTCCACGCCCTGTGCCGCATCCACGACCAGGACCGCACCCTCACAGGCTGCCAGCGAACGGGACACCTCATAGCTGAAATCGACATGGCCGGGCGTGTCGATCAGATGAAAGAGATACTCTTCTCCATTCAGGGCCGTATAGGTCAGCTGAACGGCATTCAGCTTGATCGTGATGCCGCGCTCCTGTTCCAGATCCATCGAATCCAGGATCTGTGCCTTCATCTCCCGTTTTTCCACCGTATCGGTCAGTTCGAGGATCCGGTCTGCCAGCGTCGACTTTCCGTGATCGATGTGTGCGATGATGGAAAAATTACGAATATGACTCTGATCCATACACTACCTCCTCAAAATCAGAACAATTATAACAAATGTTTCCACGCTTGCAAAGAAAAAAAGACAGATACAGGATCTGTCCCTATCTGTCGAAGCGCGTATGCAGCCACTGTTTGCCGACCCCGTTGTAAAAGGAGCGCGCATCGGTGCGTTTCTTTCCTTCCAGCTGGATCTCGTCGACCAGCACATAGCCGCCTTCGACGGCAATGGCAAAGCCGTCATCGATCAGCCCCGCACAGGTTCCCGCCGGCAGATCATGATCCGCTGCCTTTTTGCGCACCTGATACAGCTTGACCTTCTTTCCTTCGTGCAGCACATGCCCGATCGGAAACGGGATCAGGCCACGGGCCTGATCGTAGACCTGAGACAGCGGCCGGCTCAGATCGATCCGTTCTTCCTGCGGTGTGATCGTATAGGCAAAGGTCGCCTGGCTTTCGTCCTGTTCGACAAAGACAGCGCTGCCGTCAAAAAGGGATGGCAGCTGTTCGATCAGCAGATCACCACCGGCGACGGCAAGCTTGTCGAACAGCGTTCCTGCCGTATCCGTCTCGCTGATCGGCACATGGCACTGTGCCATCACGGCACCGGCATCCATCCGCCGCACCATGCGCATCATGGACATTCCGGTCTCCGCATCCCCATTGATGATCGCCTTGTGCACCGGTGCACCGCCCCGCAGCTTCGGCAAAAGCGATGCATGCAGATTGACGGCGCCAAAGCGCGGATGCGTCAGTACCTGTTCCGGTACAAACTGCCCATAGGCACAGGTGACGATCAGGTCTGCATCCGTCTCCATGATCTTTGCGTGATCGCTCTTGATGTCCTCCGGCTGAAACAGCGCCAGCCCTTTGGAGAGCGCATACTCCTTGACGGCCGACATCGTCAGCAACTGCTTTCTGCCGCTTTTGCGATCAGGCTGTGTGACGACGAGCACGACGTCGTAATCCGCTTCTGTCAGCCGCTCCAGCATCGTGCGGGCGATCGGCGGGGTCCCCATAAAAATGATCTTTTCTTTCTTCATGTTCTCACTTCCGATTTCTTTCGTTATTATACACTCATACCAGCAGTGCTGTAAAGAAATCTGTAAACGCAAGCGTTCCTGTCGTGACCGCATCGACGATGAACCGGCTCATCGAGAGCGCCAGGGAAGACGCTTTGTTCTCCTCGATCGCATAAAACCCGGTCACCTCTTCTTCCTCCCATGGAACATCCGTATGCAGGCTCTGTTCAAACGCATCGATCCGCTCTTCGACCGGCGCAGCCGGTGTGCTGCGCAGAGAAGACCCGATCAGCACCAGAACGACGATCAACGCCGCATCTGCCAAAAATCGTTTCATCCGCTTTCACCTCACTGGGACAGATAGACGGTGATGCCCTCGGCAAGCACTTCGACAGAATTGCGCACCTCGCTGAAGGTATTGTTGTCCGAGCCGACCTCCACCAGGATCATATGCTCGCTCATCTCCTGATTATAATAAGCTTCCCGCACCATCGTCTTCTTCATTATACCCGGCTGGATCTGTTCGATATTGTCATATAACGTCTGTGAGATCTGCTTAGTCTGTTCGCTGTTCGCGCTCAGTCCGCCGACGACAAACATCATGCGGGCGTAGTCTTTCCCATCGATCGTCACATAGCTGCTCTCTCTGGGCACGGCATCCCGGTGAAAGTCGATGATCAGATCGAACGGTCCGTAGTTGACGAGCACATCGCTGAGGAAATTGGCCGATACCAGATAGCTGTCATTGTAATTCAGCCCGTTGGCCTTCATATAATCCGCAAAGGAATTGGTTTCCACGACCACCTCGAAGCCGGCTTCTTCCAGCAGTTCGCCCAGCAGCTGCGCACCATCCAGTACGGTCTCCCCGCTGCTGTACGCCTCACTTTGGTGCGTGTCGTAGATGTAGATCCGTTTTCCGTTGCTGACCTTGTCTTCAATCTGCGGTACGCTGACCGGGTGCTGCGAGGTGGAGATCGTCTGTTCGACGACGCTGGATCCCTCTTCCTGCTTTGGCACAGAGAGCACGTTCAGCTGTCCCTTCAGCGAAAAGCTGGTTTCTGCGCTTTCCTGACGAACGACGAGAAGATCCAGAAAATGGCTGCTCTCGACCAGCTGCCGCATCCCCTCAAAAAATGGGGTATACAGCAAAAACAGGACGAGCGCCAGCAGCTTTGCCAGCAATTTGAAACCAGAGCGCACACGGTCACCTCCATAGGGAGCGTATGCGCCAAGACCCTCTGATATGCCTCAGAGCCGGTCGAAATCCGGATGCAGGGCACGGTTCAATGCGGCGGCCATCACGTCAGCAAGATGCAGCAGTTCCTCATCCATCTCCTTTGGCGTTACCACCAGATCTTTTGTCAGCGTGACGAACGCATCCGCTGCCTGCTCTTCTCCCAGCACTTCTTCCAGCACCGCATAAATGCTGGTGACCGTTGCCACACCGATGGCCAGTACCGGAACGTGCAGAGTCTGCGCATCGATGCGCCGACGGTGGTTACCGATGCCGCTGCCCGGCTGCAGTCCGGTATTGCTGAGCTGGATCACACGGTTGATCCGCTGCAGATGACGGGTAGCCAGAGCATCTATGACGATGACCAGATCCGGTCGGTAACGCTTTGCGACCTGTTCGATGATCACGCTGCTCTCCAGCCCGGTCTGCCCCATCACACCAGGAGCCAGCACCGCAACATTGCGCGTTCCTTTCAGCCAGTCTGTTTCTTTCTGCTCATAAAGGTGTGCCGTTACCAGCAGCTGGGATGCCACCTGCGGACCCAGCGCATCGCTGACGATCTCACGATTGCCCAGCCCGACGACGAGCACGCGTTCGATCGAACCTTCTGCCGCATTCATGAGCAAAGCGAGATGGTCCTGCAGCGCATCGATCAGTTCCGTTCGCTGAAGCCGGTCATGCAGAGAAGCAAATGAGATGCTGATATAATCGCCCGGCGGCTTCTGCAGCGGATTGTCGGCATCCTGCACACAGATGTGGCTGACATGGATCGATCGTCCCTTTTTCTGTGTGTGCACATAGCCCTGCCCGGCCTGTTCCTCTACGATCAGCTCATCGGCAAAATCACTGCGTATCTGCCTTCGTTTCATGTTCATTGCGGATCACCCACGCTTAGTATGGCTTTTTTTTCGCTTATTATTGCTTTTTCAATTCAGGTTTGCTATAATTTACGAGCATTGAGAAGAAAACAGGAGGTGTTCACATGCCACAGATCCAATCACAGAAGAAACGTGTAAAGACAAACAACAAAAGACACTTGGCGGTCGTTTCTCAGAAATCTGCTCTGAAGACATCGATCAAAAAGGTGTTGAGCGCTGTTGAAGCAAACGATAAGGACGCTGCTGTTGCTGCATACAAGGAAGCATGCTCTAAGCTGGACAAGGCGGTTGTCAAAGGTCTGCATCACAAGAACTATGCAAACCGTCAGAAAGCACGTCTGAGCAAGGCTGTAAACAGCATTGCATAAGCTGGCCGGATTCCCGGCTTTTTTTATACGCGATCAAAAAACAAAACGCTCATCTGTCCCTCTACGGAAAGATGAGCGTTGTTTCATTTCTGACCCTGCAGCAGATACAGCTCAAAACCGAGCTTCTTGTCGATGCGGCCGCTTTTGATGCGCTGATCCAGATCGGCCAGCTGTCGCAGCTGTTCCAGCAAGAATGCAGAAGAATACGGCTGACACTGGCGCATGGACATCTGTACGCGGTATGGATGTGCCTGCAGCCGCGACTGGATCCCCTGCTTGCTCATGCCCTCATTCATCAGCGTCCGGACCTGAAAGAGGAAACGGAACTGCGAAGCCAGCGTTGCGATCAGATAGATGGGATCCATCTGCTGGGCATCCAGGTCACGCCATAAGCGAAAAGCATCTCGCGTTCGCTGCTTTAACAAGGCATCTGCCAGATCGAACACATTATCGTCAAGGGAGCGGACCGTGAGGTCACGGATAACGGCAGAAGTGATGCGGCCCCCGTAGAGTGCCAGCTTTTCGATCTCCTCTTCGATGATCGCCACATCCAGCGGCATCCGCCGAACCAGCAGCGACAGCGCCTGCGCGTCGATCTCGACTGAATGCTCCTTCAACAAGGAGCGGATGACCGCTTCTTTATCCTGTTCGCTGATGCGGGAACAAACGATGCTCTGACAGCTGCGCAGCAGTTCTTTGACCGCTTTTTTGCGCTGATCCAACTTTGCGCAGGAACAGCTCAGGATCAGCGTCGTCGAAGGCAACGGATCACGGACATAGGCTAACAGCGGTTCCAGATCATAGCCGGTCGTATCCTTCGCACAGAGAAAGGTCGCGTTCTGCACATGGACGACCTTGTGCGCCTCAAAGAAAGGGATGCTGCCGGCATCCTCCAGGATCTCTTTCAGCGCCGCCTGCTGTGCATCATATACCGATATCTGATCCAGTGCCACATGGACCTCCTTTGCGATCTGCCGCACTTTCTTGCGCATCGTCGCGCGCTCTTCTCCGTACAGAATATAGTTCACACACATCACCTGCTTCCTATTATAACAAAATCGCCGCGGGCTGTGGTGACATATTTCAGCAGCTTTGTCGTGCGAATGCGGATCGCCCCGTTTTCTGCCGTCGTCAGCCAAGGGATCCCCTCCTGCTCCAGCGATGCCAGGACCGAGGGAGATGGATGGCCGTAACGATTGTCATGACCGACGCTGATCAGGGCAAGCTGCGGCTTCATCGCATGCAGAAAACGCAGAGACGAACTTGTATCACTGCCGTGGTGGCCCAGTTTCAAAATGTCACACGGCAATCCGTCATACGCATCCAGCAGCGCTGCTTCCGCCGCCGTGGAAGCGTCCCCCATGAACAGATAAGCGATCTCGTCATGCCCGAACCAGGAAACGATGCTGTTGTCATTGGCATCGCTGCCCACATGATCTTTGAGCAGGGCATACACGACAGATGGATCGCTCACATCTTCCTTGCTGGTAACGACACGATCGATCTCCACCAGTGCGGAAAGCTCCTCATAGCCGCCGCTGTGATCGTAATCTTCATGCGTGAGGATGAGCACATCGATCCGCTCGACCTGCGCATCCTTCAGCACGGGCAGGATCACCTCTTCAGGAATGCTTTTATACAGACTGCCGGCCGCATCGATCATGATCGTTCCCTGATGATGCGGCAGCGTGATCAAAGCACAGTCTCCCTGCCCCACATCCAGGATCATGACCTCAAAAAACGGATCCAGGAAATGTTCGATGCGGCCATAGAACAGCAACACGATCATGCACAGCACCAAAGAGGGACAAGGACGCTTCAGCCAGCGGATGAGCAATGCGCTCCAGCCAATGATCCACAGCACACTGGGCACATAGTGGTAGACGATGGCCTGCGTATACGCGAACAGCTGTTCCAACACGGCCATCAGCGACAATACCGGTTCCAGGATGCCCGGCACCAGCAACGTCCCCAGCACCAGTACGTATAAGAGCGCATACAGGCGGCGCAGCGGCTGAAACAGCAGGGTCTGCAGCCAGCTGATCTCATGGAAGTAACAAAGCTGGATCAGGATGAGCAGCGGAAGAGAGAAACGCAATCCGCGCATCCGCGAACAGGAAAAGTAGGCCGCCAGACGAAAGACCAGCGGCAACACAAAGGTCAGCTCACTGACCAGATAAGCGCGAAACAGCAGCACCAACATGATCCCACCACCGATCCGCTCTCCCTCCCGGTGAAAGAGGATCGCAGACAGACGGAAACAGAGGACACGAAACAGCGCATCTGAAAAACCAAACAGCATGCCCATGCCCAGCAAGAAGACAAAGGTCCATCCATCTGCCTGCCAGGCAGGACGCTTGCGCCGCAGACGGCGAGAGAGCATATGCGCCAGCGCAGAGAGATGCAGACCGCTGGCACGAAGAAAATAGCTGCCATCCATGGCAGAGACGCCAAACAGCAGCGAGCAGACCAATGCCCGCTGTTCTTCCCCCAGGGTCCCTGCATGACGATACAGCCGGCTCTGTATGCTGCTTCCATCCTCCACGATATAACTGTCCTGGGCATCCATCGCAAAGTATATGCCGCGGCGCGCCATATGGTCATCAAAGCTGAACTGATAAAAATTATGATTCGTGTGCAGCGCTCCCCAGCTTCCCTCCACATAGACGACATCGCCATAACTGACCTCTTCCAGCCCGTAGACGATCACCCGCTGCGCATCGGCACGTGCGATCACATAAGCAGGATGGATCGTCTCGACCTGAACGAACGATGTGGCCGGTAGCGACACCTCTCGGATCATCGGCTGTGCTGTCATCCACAAAAAACAAAGGAGGATCGCCCCACAGCTCAGCCATTGCGTACGGCGAAGCACAAGGGCGATCCCAATCAGCAGACAACGCTGCCCAAACGAGGGAAACAACAAAAACCCTGCGTAGACCAATGCACAGCTCAACAGATCGAAACCATCACAGAGTGACCGAATCCTTGATCTTATCATAGAGCTTGTCTCCGATGCCCTTGACGTTCTTGAGTTCCTCCAGTGACGAAAACGGATGTTCTTCCCGATAATCGATGATGCGCTGCGCAATGGCCGGACCGATCCCATCCAGCGTATCCAGTTCTTCCAGCGATGCGCTGTTGATGGAGATCTTCGGCTGTTCGCTCTTTTTCGGAATGACGATCACACTCTCATTCGCTACGATCTGCGACAGACGGATACCGGAAAGATCGGCCTCCTCTCCAGCACCGCCGGCAGCCGCCAGGATCGTTTCGACATCCGCATCCCATGCGACCTCATAAACGCCAGGTGCTGCGACCTCTCCCTTCACTTCGACCGTCTTGACCAGGCGTACAAAATCTTGCGGTGTCCAGGTATTGGCCACAGACGGCAACAGACAAAAGCCAAACAGCACCGCTAACAGACTGCCGATGATTCCCTGTTTCATAGGATCCCCTCCGCTTTGTCTATACGACAGAACGGATCATTCTCCCTAAAGATCTCATATAAAAAAGCCGCATTCCAGCAGCTAGAACGATTCGATACAGGGGAGCAGTTCCTCAAAATGATCGATCCGCGCATCCCAGTGATCGACCTCGCCAAAACCGTAAGAAGCATAGATGAACGGGACCTGCGCCAGTTCACAGGCTTCCTGATCCTTGCGTGTATCTCCGACATAGACCGCCCGCTCGATCTGATTGCGCTGCATGACCAGACGGATGTTCTCTCCCTTGACCAGCTGTGTTCGGCCATACATTTCAAAGTCGATAAAATAGCGCCCGATGTCATGAGCGGCGAACATCGCCTGCACATACCCGTCATCTGCATTGGTGACGATCATCAGCGGATGTTCCTGCGCCAGCTGTGCCAGCGTTTCCTCGACCTTCGGATACAGGGTACCGCCATGCCGGGAGAGATATTCATTTTCATAAGCCATGCAGCGTCTGGTGATGTCCAGACGTTCCTGCGCAGCCAACTGCGGGAACAGGCGGTCGGCGATCTCTTCGATCTCCAGACCGGTGATCGAAATGATGTCCTGATGCGTCAGATAATCCTTCCATCCTTTTTCCCGGTACAGATATTCGTTGTACGCTTCGCTCACGCCTCTGGTCGCATCCCACAGCGTGCCGTCCATATCGAAGATCATGCAAATCTTATTCTTGTTCATAGCTTGTCTCCTCTTCGCGAAAAAACAGTCCGATGGACTGTTTTTCTTCTTATTTCAGGTCCAGAATCTTTACATCATAAGGCTCTTCCACATTGGTGATGTGAACGACCTCATTGACTTTATGATCCATCAGTGCGACCGCCAACGGCGTGATGTTGGAGAGCCGTCCGTTCAGCGGATCTGCCTCGATGGAGCCGACGATCGTATAGGTCTCTTCGCTGCCGTCGCTGAGATCGCGGATCGTCACCGTCGACCCCAGGGTCACCGCTTTTGAAGAAACTGCTTCCTTGTCTCCTTCGATGATCACCGCGTTGGAGATCATGTTCTCCAGTTCACGGATACGTGCCTCTACCTGCGCCTGATGGTCACGCGCCGCATCGTAATCCGCGTTCTCGCTCAGGTCACCCTGTGCGCGCGCTTCCTGCAGCTCAACGATGACCTCTTGGCGAACGACATGGATCAGATTGTCCTGTTCCTTTTTTAATTCATCCAGACCTTCTTTGGTCACATAAAACTTATGTTCATTTTCCTGAGCCATTGTATCACTCCTATTCGCTGGGTATTATACCATGTTTTATATGAAATTCAAACAACAATTTGTCGCTTAGAATACGAGTTGGAGCTCCTCCTGCAACTGCTGGTGCTGCTCGTAGGTCTCACTGTAATACACCTTCCCCGCTTCTCCGCGAACACCGTTGATGTCAGCGATAAAATAATAGTAATCACTTTCCTGCGGATGCAGGACAGCATCGATCGCCGCTTCTCCCGGATTGACGATCGGACCGACCGGCAGACCGCTGTGCAGATATGTATTGTATGGAGAATCGATGTCTGTGCTGGCCTCACAGGTGCGCCAGCTGTCCTCATCGTTGCGATCAAGATCATCATAGAGCGCATAGCAGACCGTGACCGTCGACTGCAGCGGCATATCGCTGTTGAGCCGATTGTAGAACACTCCGGCGATCAGCTGCATGTCCTCGCTGGTCGCTGCCTCATACTGCACGATGCTGGCCAGCGTGATCAGCTCATGCAGCGAGTAGTCACTGGCATTGATGTCTTCTTCATACTTTGCATAGATCTCGGCAAAGTGATCCAGGAAAGTTCGAGTGACCTCATCGGCAGTCGCATCCTTATCAAACGCATAGGTCTCCGGGAAGAGATATCCCTCCAGACGAACACGGTACTCCTCATTGTTCAGCGCATCGGCATCCAGAAAGCTGTAATCTTTTGCCAGCGTCTCGATGTACGACGGATCGTTCCACAATGCGAGGATCTCATCCGCATCGATGCCCAGCTGTTCCTCGATCTGCGCCGCATAATCCTTTGCCCAGCGTCCTTCCGGGAAGGTGATCAGCAGCTGATCCGTACGGGCCTGGTTCGGATCGTTGAGCACCCGCAGGATCTCATCGGTCGACATCTGATCGTTCAGCACGAAGATACCGGCCATGTTCTGTGTCTGATTGGAGATCCGCGCATGCAGAGAAGCGAACGTGCTGCTCTTGATGAGCCCCTCCTGCTGCAGCCGCTCCAGGACACTATCCATCGTTTCGCCTTCTTTGACGACAAAGACGACATCCTGCTTTTTGTTGTTGACCGCAGAAAGCTCATTGAGATAAAACGCGTAACAGCCGGCAAAGAGCACGACGACGGCCGCTGCGGCGATGAGAGCGATCCGCTTTTTCTTACTCAGCTTCTTCATCTTCGACAAATGCTCCTATCACTTCTTCGATCATCGCCCACTCCTCATCGCTGTCGATCGGCAACAGGCTGCCCGCATCGTCATAAGCGGACGCAAAGACCTCTCCGTCCTCTGCATCCGGATCCTCAAAAACGACATACTTGCGCTGATAGTCCTCACTTTCAAAGGTGAAGAGAATCGTCATTCGTTTTTCATTTCCATTTTCGTCTGTGACATACAAACTGTTTGAATCCAGCATATGCATCCTCCTAATTCATAGAAAGGGGCCTTGTCAGCCCCTGTTTGAATAATCCAAATAACTTTGAAGTATCTGAACCGCAGCCATCTGATCAATGACTTTTTTTCTTTTCTTGCGGGAAACATCCCCTTCCAGCAGGAGCCGGTTCGCCGCTACGGTCGTTAACCGCTCATCCCACAGCACGACCTTGACGCCCAGCGTTTCCAGACGCTGTGAAAACGCGATGGAGATCTCTCCCCGTTCGCCGACGTCTCCGTTCATGTGCTTTGGCAGCCCCAGTACGACCGTATCCGCTTTCTGTTCAGTGATCAACGCACTTGCCTGTGCGAACGCATCTGTATAGTCATCGCTCGCAAAGCGCAGGGTCGTCAGCGCACGGGCGATCATCCCTAACG
>NBJMR02800__coassemble_2000_pt1 | contig 18512 bp, 22 predicted proteins | sample NBJMR02800__metabat2_low_PE_026 | metagenome-assembled genome bin NBJMR02800
GTAAGAGTAATTTCCACTTTTCTTTTCGTCCCTTTCAAAGTGGAAATAAACTTTTTTTCACTTCAACCAAAAAAAGCGACGGCTTTATCAGCTGTCGCCTTCTGATACGGTCTTTTTACGGTGCAGGCGCCGTCGGATGCGGCGAGCGATCGAGAGGATCGGATGATACTTGTCGGAGATCATGCCGGAAACCTCGATGAACAGTTCCACCATGAGCATGATGATGAACAGAGAGAGCAGACCGATGCCCTTGTTGATCATGTAACAGTAGGCGGTCAGCCCAAACAGCGCCGTCACGATGCACATGATGATGACGGTGTTCTTATGGCCGAACTTGTTCATCAACTGATGGTGGATATGGCTTTTGTCCGCCTCGGAGAATTTATGCCCCTTCAGCGTTCGTCGCAGGATCGCGCTCAGGGTGTCGATGATCGGCAGTCCCAGAAGCAGCAGCGGCAGCGCCAGGGTCATGATCGTGGAGCTCTTAAATCCCAGCAGCGAGATCGCCGAGATGATGAAACCGAGAAACAGGGCGCCGCAGTCCCCCATGAAGATACTGGCCGGATGCGCATTGTAGACCAGAAATCCCAGCGTCGCACCGGCCAGGATCAGAGAGATCATCTCCACATCGCTGCGCCGTTCGATGATGGCCAGCATGGCAATGACGATCAGGATGATCACGCTGATGCCGCCGCACAGGCCGTCCAGCCCGTCGATCAGATTGACCGCGTTGGTGATGCCGGCGATCCACAGGAAGGTGACGATCACCGAGACGACGCCCATGGAGATCGTGATGCCGAAAGGCAGACGGATCACATCCAGGGTCACGCCGGAAGTGATCAGCACGATGGCGGCCACCACCTGAAAGCCGAATTTATAGATCGGACGCAGGTTGACGAAATCATCGATCAGCCCGCCGATGAAGACGATCGTAGACCCCAGCAGGATCCCGTTCATCGCCATGTCCGTCTTGACGAAGACCGCCATGGAAACGATGAACGCCACATAGATCGCCACACCGCCGATCCGCACGATCTTCCCCGAATGTACGGTGCGCTCATTGACCTGCGCAAACGCATCCAGCCGATAAGCGATGCGCTTGACCAGCGGTGTCAGCACCAGGGATATGACAAAGGGAAGAACGACATACAGGATATCATTCATAAAAAGACCTCAGACGGACATCAGTCGACCAGATGCAGGTTTTCCAGCAGGATGCCGGTCCCTTCCGCCACACAGCGAAGCGCATTGTCGGCGACGAATACCGGGATGTGCAGCTCATCGCGCAGCAGCTCATCCAGGCCCTTGAGCAGCGCACCGCCGCCCGTCAGCACGATGCCGCGGGTCACGATGTCCGCCGCCAGCTCCGGCGGTGTATTCTCCAGTACGGTGCGGCAGGCGTGAACGATCTCTGCCAGACGTTCGCTCAGGCATCCCTGGATCTCCGCACTGTTGAGCTCGATGCTGATCGGCAGACCGCTGACCAGATCACGGCCGCTGACTTCCATCACATCCTGTGCGGAGCCCTTCCATGCCGTACCGATCTTCTTCTTGACTTCCTCTGCCGTACGATCACCGATCAGCAGCTTCTTCTCTTCCTTGCAGAACTTGATGATCTCACGGTCCATGGCATCACCGGCCACCTTCAGCGAAGTGCTGGTGATGATCTCGCCCAGCGAGATGACCGCTACATCGGTCGTACCGCCACCGATGTCGAGCACCATGCAGCCGCTTGGACGGCCGATGTCCAGACCGGCACCGACGGCAGCCACCTTCGGCTCCTCTTCGATGTAGACCTTCTTCGCACCGCTGCGGTACGCAGCGTCACGGATCGCATTGCGCTCCACGCTGGTGATGTTGCTCGGACAGCAGATCAGGATGATCGGACGCTTGAACATCCCCTTCAGCTCCAGCTTCTTGAAGAAATAGTTCAGCATGATCTCCGTCACTTCAAAATCCGCAATGACACCGTCCTTCAGCGGACGGATCGCCATCATCTTGCCAGGCGTACGGCCCAGCATCTCCTTTGCTTCACTGCCTGCCGCCAGACACTTCTTTGTCTCCGCGTCGATGGCGACCACGCTCGGCTCGTCGATCACGATGCCCTCGCCCTTCACATACATCAATATATTAGCTGTTCCTAAGTCAATTCCAACTTCTTTTGAAAACATGAACATACCTCCAGACTACGATTTCAATTATCATACCACACTCTGTCAACCTTATCCATAAAAATCCGGATCAACAGCGCCTATATTCTATCACTTTTTCTACGAAAAACAAAGAGCATCTCCGGTCAAGCGAACATTTCACATTTTTTTGCACCCGCAGGTGTTTTCCGCTGTCTTTTTCTCGTGAACAACGCTCCTGCGGCCGGCTTTCTTTGATGAACGGTCATAAAAAAAGCAGAGAACGCTTTCTTTTGATGATACGGTGAAAACGTTCGCTGCCCTGATCAAAACCAGGCGCTTACATCCAGGAACAGCATGCTTTTCTTGTCCGTGTCCGTCACCTGTTCCGCATAATGATCGTATGTCACTCTCTGGTCGTTTCGGCGGGTCTCGATCAGCCGGATCCCCGGCCGCAACTGCACCTGATCGCCCAGTTCGGCCGCGATGTCGTTGAGAAAGGTCAATACCCGCTGCGGGATGCGCGCCTCAAAGGTTTCGATGATCTTCCCTTCCGGGACAAACAGACCATGTCCCCGTTTTTCCTTCAGCGTCCTCCTTTCCAGGGCAAACGGCGAGTTGCTTTTGGATCCGTCCGGATAGATGACACCATAATGCGTATCCTCCTGCGCATCATAATGGACCCCGAATACGCGCAGCTCATAGTCGGCCACTTTTATGTTCACCTTGTTTACGACGGTGCCGTTCCTTCTTTCCCTGGTGAAGTTGCCCTCATTCACTTCCTTGATCAACAGTTCCGTGATCTTGTTCGCAAACGCCTTCACGCTCTTTCGATAGGCCTGTGCGTTTTTCTGTTCTTCCTCCTGGGCGATCTGTTCTTTCGTCTTTGCGTTTTCCCGCAGCTGCTGTGCTAGATTCATCGCTGTCCTCCTCCTTTTCCTCTCTTATCCAGTGTAAAGCATCCTGCGGTCATTTACAGCCATGACCGCATCAACGGCAAACAAAATGGAGCGAACCGCAAACATCGATCTTCCTCCTTCTCGCCTGTGACAGATAAAAAGACACTCCCGCAGGAATGTCCGCCAAACGCATCAGTCCGCCGCCATCGCTGACAGCTCTTCTGCGCTCTTGTCATAGATGCTCTGTGGATCCACCAGCCGACCGCCGACCTCGCTCACCAGATGCAGATGGTTGCCCAGATCCTTGCTGTAAACACAGGTACCGGCCGTACCGATCGCTTCGCCCTGTTTGACGCTGTCGCCTTTGCTGACGCTCACTTCGCCCAGGCTCTGCAGCGTGACGGTCAGCTCACCGCTGGTAATGACGACCGTGTTGCCAAACAGCTCATCCTCTCGGACGTCGCTGACCTCTCCGGACATCATCGCCAGCACCGGGAACGGCTCATCGTTATACGTATAATCGATTCCCTGGGAGGAACGATAGACATCCTCAAACTTCGTGAACGCATCCACTTCACCGCTTTCGCCATCGAAGTAATCCACCGCGATCACCGCTTCTACGGAAAACGGACGGTTGACCGTCTCTGTCTGCGCTGCCTGTGGCAGCGTCAGGATCACCTGGTCGCTTTCCGCCACCGTCGGTTCGCTTGGGGAGGACTGATTCATCACCCATGTCAGCGTTCCGACAGCAATCAGCAGGAACAGGGACAGGATCACGATCCCGCGTTTTTTCCATCTGACAGCTTTTCTTTCATAGCTGAGCATTTCATCACCTCTATCCCCATTATGCCCATGCCCTTAGGAATTATACACATCGGCAAACTGGATCCCGGTGTAATAATGCTTCAGGATCTCCTCATAGCCATACCCTTCCAGCGCCATCCCCTGCGCCCCTTCCTGTGACATACCGACACCATGACCGAACCCTTTGACCGTAAAGGTGATCGTATCGCCGTCCACAGCGATGGTAAAACAGCTGGATTTCAGCTGCAGTGTCTCCCGGATCTCGCGGCCGCTGAACGATACGCCGTCGATGGTGACGCTTTGTACATAGCCGCTGTCATAGCGAACGGGATCCTCGATCACGGAGATGGGAGCGTTGAGCCCCAGGGCATTGCCCAGTTCTTCCCGCGAACACTGGAATTGTGTCACATAATCACTGTCCACCTCTGCATCCCAGGGCGACTCCACGCTGCGCAGATAGGAGAGCTCTCCGCTGTAATAATCTTCGCTGTTTGCGGTCTTTCCGCCGCTGGAGGCAAAGAAGAACGCCGTGATCGGTTCTCCGTCCACGACCATGATCTCTCCCCTGGTCGCATCGACCGCCGCAGCGACACGCTGCTGACTTTCCTCATAATCCTCCTTCCAGGCGGCCCGCAGCTGAGAGTCATCGAGATAGACCTGCGAAGAGGTCGAATCATCGACCCGATAGTTCCGGGAAGCGACAAAGGTGCGGGCTGCCACCGCCTGTGCCTTCAGCGCCTCCATCTCATAGGAAGGGGTCATCTCTGATCCGACCACACCCTTCAGATACTCCTCCAGCTCGATTTCCATGCGCTCGCCATCCCGCTCCAGCGTCACCATCTGCACATCCGCTGTCTCATCCTCTGTTTCTCTGACCAGGATCTCACTGACACAGGCGGCGAATTCCCCGCCCGCTCCCAGCCACAGAAACAGGCAGCCGATGACGAGCGCGAGCGCGGCCGCCGCTTTCCATTCGACACGCAAAAAAAATCACATCCTCATCTCACTATATGAGAATGTGATCGTTTTATGACCTTCGCTCCCGCAGACGGCGCCGATAGTCCCGCGGTGTCATATCATGATAGCGGCGGAACACCCGATCGAAATAAAAGGGATCCTCATAACCGACACGTCTGGCGATCTCGCGCACGGACAGATTGGATTCATTGAGAAGCCACAGTGCTTCCTTCATCTTTTCCTCATTGATATAGGAGACCATCGTCTTTCCGACCTCCTGTTTGAACAGGCGGCTGGCATAGCTCGGCGATACCTGGAAATGAGCGGCAACCTCTTTCAGGCTCAAGGAGCGATGCAGATTGTTCTGGATGAATTCCAGCCATTCCCCCACATCCCGGCGATACCGCGGACGGCTCTTTTCCGCGATCCAAAGCTCCGCTGCCGTCCAGATCCGTTTCATCTCCTCCCGCAGCGTCGCCAGCGTCTCGCACATCTGGATGACATCGCTCACATCCTCGAAAGGAAAATCCTGCTGTTTCATGCCGTAGGCGATCTCTCTGCCCTCCACATTGTGCACGACGAAACAGCAGTACGACAGCACATCGCTTGGCAGGATCTGATGTTCTTCCATGTAATCGAGCATCTGGGTCTGGATGCGCTGCACACGCTCAAAATCCTGGGCGACGGCCGCATCCAGCAGTTCCTGATGAAAGCGGATCTCACCGATCTGCAGACGCTGAAACTGCGGCGGACGGCTCCCTTTCAGCTGCAGGATCTGTTCCTGTTCATAAAAGCGGTCACGGCTGCAGGCCAGCAGACGGTCATACTGTTCCATCATCTCCGCCGCCTTCGTAAACGGCTCGCTGAAAATGGTCGTCACCTCATAGTTGAGCAGCTGCTGGATCTGTGTGTGAACATCACGGATCGCAAACTGCGCCTGTGTCACATCATCTCCGCGAAAGAGGATGATGACGCTGTGCTGATTCAAGAACAGCCCGAGCGCATCCGGCGGTGCCAGATGATGATCCCGCAGGATCTCCTCCAGCTGACGGCGCAAATGCTTTCGGTCGATCTTTCGCTGATGGTGGATCAGATGGATCTGGTCGATCCGCAGATAGGCCATCCGTGCCCCTTCCCGGATAAAATCATAGAACGGATGATCCAGCACCTGTGCGAAATCCGCTTCCTCGCTGGAATGATCCTCCTTGCGCAGAAGCAGGCACTGCTGCAGCTCGCGGATGAGCCCGTCGACCACCGCGTCGTGATGTCGCTGATGCTGGCCCGCCTTTACGCCGGCCTCCGCCAGCGCCGCCTGCAGTCCCTCTGTTCCCAGCAGCGGGAACAGCAGCAGATCGCTGATCCCGCTGCGGATGTAGGAACGCACCCGGTAATAGGAAAAGCCCTCCATCAGCAGCAGGATCTGTACGCTCTCATCGACACGGCGGATCTGATGGATGAGCGGGATGCGATCCAGCCGCTTTCCGCTCACGCCGATCAGGATGATGTCCGGATGCACCTCCCGATACAGCCGATACGCATCCTTATTATTCTGCGCAAAAGCGACCAGTTCACAAGACAGCGCATGCCAGTCGACCAGATTCTTGATATGCAGCTGGCGGCGCATATCATCGTCGATGATGATGACCTTATGCAGTTCACAGGCCATTGTAGATCGTCAGCTCCAGCAGAAAACTGCCGCAGAGATAAGCGAGCGCCATCGCCAGCACCAGCAGCAGCACCTGTGCCTTCATCGGCTGGCGCACATTGACAAAACGGTCAAACCGCACCCCGCTCAAGGCAAACAGCGAAACAAGGAAACACAGCAGATAGACCGCCAGCTTTACGATTGCATATTCCATCAGCATCCCTCTTTTCTCCCTCTATTGTAACGGATGACGACTGCTTTTTCAAATCTGCAAAACGACCGGATCCTTCCTCGTCAAAAAAAAGGACTGCCCACCAACAGGCAATCCTTTTCGGCCGTCCAAAAGAACAGCCGTTTCTCCCTCTTATCGTTCACTTGTTTCGCTGATGCTCATTCCGGTATTTCCTTCTCTCTCCGGCTGTCCGCCGTTGTTGACGTAGATGGCGCTCGCAGAGAACACCATCAGAAACAGCATGGCGGTCTGGATCCAGTTGATCGTGTAGTCGGCGATGCCATGGATCAGCACGGTCAGCAGAAATGCGACGATCAGCGCGAACAGCGGCACATCGTAGCGCTCGGTGTATAACCGTTTGACCTCCTTGAGGTTGACCCAGAAATAAGACAGGATCAGGAGGACACCGACGATGCCGTGACTGAGCAGCGGATCGAGGATGACGTTGTGCGCGTGCCGGGCCCTTCGCCCGTGATAGAGCGGATAGAAGAGCTGATAGCACTGTGGTCCGCCGCCGAAGAAAAGGTGGTCCTTGATGGCCAGGATCGCCGTCCACCAGATGCGGCCTCGCACGATGAAGGAATCCAAGAACCCGCTGCGCGGCAGCAGACCAGGATCCGCCAGCACCGCCAGCACCCCGCCGCCGATCAGCGTCATCGACACGGCGAACGACCGCCAGTGTCTGGTGATCAGAAACATCACCGGGATCGCAGCGACAAACGAGAGCCACGCCGTCCGGCAGCCGGTCAGATACAGCGCAAACAGATTGAGGATGATGATGCACCAGTAAAACAGGATGCGGCGCAGCGTCTTGGAATACAGCAGCTTGTAGACACAGCACAGCACCAGAAACTCGATCATCATCGCATAGAGATTGGCGTTGTAAAACGTGGAATTGACCCGCCAGCGCGGCTCATCCTCAACTTCCAGCGCAAAGAAGCTGTAATCGAAATGATCGATGATGCGGAAATATTCCATGATCGCCCACACAAAGCAGAAGATCGAAATGATGCAGCAGGCATCGATCAGCAGGATCAGCAGGCGCTTGTTGATGATGCTGCGATAAAACATGTAATAGACAAAGATCAGCAGCATCACGAAGGACTGTGCCATGCCGATCGAATTGTGATAAAGAGCAGAGACGATGAATGAGAGCAGACAGAAGGCGAACGCGAGAAAGGCCCGCGGTGTCTGCCGAATGATCCTGACCAGCTGATGCGTGAATGCCAGATAGCCCAGCGTAAATCCGATGGCCGCCACCGAACAGAAGTACGGCAGGAAGATCGAACAAGTGACAAACATGATCAGATACTCCTCAAAGGTATAGCCATCCAGCTTGCGATGATAAAATGCCTTGATTCGTGTGATCCATTCCATAGCGTTCCTCCTCTATCCCTTGCGCTTTACCAGCTGGGCAAAACAGCCCATCCTGCGATAGTGTTCCTTCCATGCGCACAGCTGCTCGTGGTCACGGCCGATGGCAAACACGGTCGACCCACTGCCGGACATGAGCACACCGTCCGCTCCCTGTGCCACCAGGCTCTCCTTGAGCGTTCGTACCTGCGGGTTCAGCAAAAAGGCGCTGTACTCCAGCGTATTGCCCAGGGCACGGCACAGGCCGGCATAGTCATCCTGCACGAGGCAGCGCTCGACAAGATCGATATCCGGGTGTGTCACCTTTTCGAAATCGAGCATCTGATAGGCCTGTCCGGTCGATACGCCGCTGTTTGGCTTGACCAGCAGGATCTCAAAGTCGCAGGTATCCGTGATCGGCGTGACCTGTTCACCGATGCCCTCCACGCGTGCGCTTTGGTTGAGGACGCAGAAAGGGACATCCGCTCCCACCTGCTTTGCCCCTTTGGCGATGTCCGCAAGCGGCGCATCGATCCCGGCGAGCGCTGCGGCCGCACGGATGATCGCTCCGGCATCGGCGCTGCCACCGGCAAGCCCTGCTTCCATAGGAATGTGTTTTTCCAGCACGATGTGGAAATGCGCATCCATCCCCCACTCCCGACGCAGATAGTCCAGCGCCTTGAAGATCAGGTTGCGTTCATCGAGCGGGACCTTAGGATCGCTGCAGACCAGCGTATCCTCTTTTGCCGGCGTTACCTCCAGCACATCATGCAGCGTCAGCGGCAACATGATCATCCGCAGGTCATGATACCCGTCACTCCGCCTTCGGACGACATCCAGCGAGAGATTGATTTTCGCGTTTGCTTCCACTTTCATGTTCATATACCTCATACAAATGTAAAAAAGCGTCCAGCGGCAGCTGTTCACTGCGCGTCGATGGATCGATGCCCGCACGGGTCAGCAGTTCCATCGCCTGCGACTTGTCTTCACAGCAGCCGGTGAAGTTATTGAGGATGGTCTTGCGGCGCATGGCAAAGCAGGCCTTCACCATCGCAAAAAAACGCTCCTCATCTGCCAAAGGCGCATGTTCGATAAAGCGAAACTGCAGCACGGCGCTGTCGACGTTGGGCTTTGGCAGAAAGACGTTGCGCGGCACCTTCATCACCGGGTGCACGTTGCAGCGAAACTGTGTGATGACGCTTAAGGCATTGTAATCTTTGCTGCCGGGCCTTGCGTGAAAACGATCGGCGACCTCCTTCTGCATCATGACGGTGATCGCGGCGATCTCCGCCTTTGATTCAAAGATCTTAAACAGGATCGGTGTCGTTATATAATAAGGAAGATTGGCAGCGATGACGACATCGTATCCCTGTGAGCGATACCGGTCGACCCACGCCGCCAGATCGACCTGCAGAAAGTCTTCCATGACCAGCGTAAAGTTGTCTGCATCCTGCAGGGTATCGGCCAGCACGCTGCGCATCCGCTCATCGATCTCAAAGGAGACGACCTGCTTTGCGTATGCGCACAGCCACTGGGTCAGCGCGCCGATGCCGGGTCCGATCTCAAACACGACGCAGTGGTCGCTGATGACGGCATGCCGGGCGATCTTCTCCACGACCCCGCTGTCGACCAGAAAGTTCTGCCCATAGCTCTTTTTGGCGAACAGCGAATGCCGTTCCAATATCTCTTTGGTAACCGAAGGTGTGGCAATCACCTTTTTCATGCAAATCCTCCCTTCGCCAGCTGCGCGCGCACTTCCTGTGCATCCACCTGCAGCAGATTCAGCCGTTTTAACAGTGTCTTGGCATTTGGCTTTCCCAGATGATAGCACATCCCCAGCCATTCCCGCCGTCTGGCGCTGTCTGCGCGCCCTTGCAGCCCCAGCTCCAGCATGTCCTCCATCGTCATGGTGACGGCCGGTGTCTCTGTATAGGTAAAGCAGTGCTGCAACGCTTCCTCCAGATCCTTGCGGCGGGCATGCTCAACGCCCACCTTGCGCGGGGTCTTCGCCTTGTTCTTTGCGATATAGGCATTCTTGCAGCCCTTGACAGCCTCGTTGATGCGCCGGCGGATCGTTTCTCCGGGGTGATCGGGATCCGTGAAGATGATGACCCCACAGCGATCTCTCGCTTCTTCGATCAGACGCAGCGTTTCCTCGCTGAGCGAAAGACCGTTGGTCTCGATCGTATCACAGTCAAAATACTGTTGAAGCACGCTGGTATCATGTCGTCCTTCCACGACGATCACTTCCTTGATCTTCATCACACGACCCCCTTACTTGTTGGTATTATCGCACAGAATCCTGTTTTTTTGAATAAATATTTCACTTCTGTAAGTGTTTTGCGCCCGCCGCAAACGGCTTTTTGGGCCTTTTTCCATCGATCTGCCCGCTTTTTTACATCACCTGATCTCTTTTTTACATGATGCGCCCGGTATGATTCTGTGCACCCTGTCGCTTCTTTATTCCAGCCAAAAGCGTTTCTGACAAAAAAGACCCGCCTCTCGACGGATCTTTCGCTCCTCATACTCGCTCGCCAGCAGCTGCTGGTCATCCTCCTGAATGATTTCCTCGTACGCGTTTAAAAAAGCCTCCTTCTCTTCAAAAGGAATCCACAGCCGGTTCTTTTCTTTCCGCAAAAACAGCCCATATTTCTGCAATGCGTCCTGCAGGATCCCGATGTCATTGCGCAGTGTTTTTTCTCCTATACCGCCCAGTTCGCACAGCTCTTCACAGGTTGCCCCGAAATAGCTGGCGATGATCTCCCGCAGGCACTTCTTCTGTCTGTTTAGCATAGCTTGATCATACCATAAACCGATCAAAGATGATCCTGCTTCTCGACATTTTGTGACCGCTCGCAGCATCTGCTTCCATGACGACAGGGCGCCCTGACGGACGCCCTGTTTCTTTCTGTTTCTTACAGCTTATGTGAAAAGCGCAGATCATCGACAAAGTGAAGGGACAGTCCCTGGATCACCGCATCGACGATCGCAAAGTTGTCCTCCTGCAGATATTGCTGCGGAGCATGCACATCCAGTCCGTAGATCACCGAATTGCCCTTTCGTTCGACGATCTCCCAGAAACGGCGGTACGGATATGGAAGCCTCGTCTCCCTTCCCAGGGTACGCTTTCCATACTTGATGCCGCCCAGGTTGACTTCCAGGACCGCATTTGCCTTTAAAGCCGCATCACAGATCATCTCTGTCGCCATCTCACAGGTTTCATTCCACTCCCGGCGGCCGAACATGAAGAGATCGGGATGAGCGACGATGTCCGCCAGTCCTTCCTCCAGCGCTTCCTTGATCTGCCCGGCATACAGCAGGACATGCGCATCATCGTTTTCCACATAATAATCACCGACGGCATTTCCATCCCGCAGCGCCATGGAGTGCTGACCGATGATACAGTAATCCAACATGTCCCGGTACTGCTTCAGTTCCTTTTTATAGGCCTGATAGTTCTCGATCTCCATGCCGATATAAATATCGATCTGTCCCTGATACTTCTGCTGCAATTCCTTTATGGAACGAATATAATCGTCCAGCTCGCCGACATCCATCCGCTCCTGCGCATGATACTGTCCCGGATATGGCGCATGATCGCTGAAACCGATGATGGAATAGCCGGCCGCGATGGCTGCCTGCACATATTCCTCATCTTCGCCAACCGCATGCCCGCAGCGTTTGGTATGTCCATGATAATTAAAGTTCTGTTTCATGCCGTTCACCTCTTAAAAATCTTCTTCCTCATAGGTAAAGCCCAGCCCGTGCACTTCATCCGTATCTGTAACGATGATGAAGGCATTCGGATCCACCTTCAGCACTTCATGTTCCAGCAAAGGATATTGCTTTTTCGATACGACGACCATGATGACCGGACGATTTTCCTGTGTAAACCCGCCATGTCCCTGTAAGATGGTCGTTCCTCGGTACAGCTCCTGATGAATATAGGACAGCATCTCCTCATAGCGTTCCGAGATGATCATGCAGTTCTTTGATTTGATCGCTCCCAGCGTCAGCATCTTATCGATGGCCACGCTGCTGAGGAACACCGAGATGATCCCGACCAAAGCGGCCTGAAATCCATAAGTAGCCACGCCCAGCAGCACGGTCAGCGTATCGGTGATCAGCACCAGGGTCGCCAGCGGGATATGTGTAAACTTATGGAGGACCAGCGGAGGGATGTCCATGCCGCCGCTGCTGGCTCCGCAGCGAAAGATCAGACCGACCCCGCACCCCATCAGGATACCGCCGTAGATCGTTGCCAGATACCGGTCCATGATAAAGTAGTTTTCAGGAAACTGCGTATCCACGACCCATGCGAGCAGGGATAGAAACAGCGGATAACAGATGGTGGAGACCAACGTCTTCAGCGCAAACCGCTTTCCCAGAAACAGCCATCCGACAAAGAACAGTGCGACCGTCATCACATTGATCACCAGCGTCGGTTCCACATGGATCACCGGCTCCAGTGCGACCGCGATACCGGTCAGTCCCCCGGTCAGCACATCATTGGGAAGGATGAAGACCGTTACGCCCAACGCCAGCACGAGATTTCCTATGATTACCAGTACGATTTCCTGGATCGTCTCTTTATTTGCCAAAGGGATCCCTCCTTTTTCGTTGCGCTCATCTGTTTCAATTATATCATTTTCAACAAAGAAGAAAAGGAAAAGCGTCCGTGTGCAGGACCGATCACTTTGAAAAAAACAGCCCAAAGGCTGTTTTAAGAAAACAGAGAAGCAAACCAGGATCTCGGCTCCACCTCTGCCACACAGGCTTTCCACTTTGCCAGCTTTCCTTTTACCACGGCTCCCTTGCCATCGCCCTGCCAGACCTGCAGGGTCCCCTGCTGCATTCGTACACGAACATCCTCACTTTCAAACATAGAAAGGTTATGGACCAATACCGTATAGCTGCTTTCCTCTTGTATGCCCTGCATGAGCTGCTCATATGTTTCCTGCAGCTGCTGCTGCAGAGGATAGGTCTGGATCGTATCGCTGTCAAAATGGATCTCATAAGCGACACCCTCTTTGTTTCTTGCTACGGCCCCGCCGCTGAGCAGACAGAGCCAGACCATCGTCAACAGCACACATTTCTTCATCATGTTCACCTCACATCTGAATTATGGCAAGATCTGCTGCCTTTAAACCATCGATCGACCCTTTTTTTCCTTTTGCACATGTATCGATCTGCGATCCTCTGCTATAATAAGATCATCGACTCTAAGGAGGGATCTTGATGTATTTACTGTTGAGCGATCATACGATCACACTGCCTGTACAATATGCAGATGTGATATCCATCGATCTGTCCCGTTGTACGATTGCCGGGTGCATCGGCTGTTTTTCCTGTTGGGTCAAGACGCCCGGCAAATGCATCATACGGGATGATGCGACCCGCATCTATCCGCTGATTGCCAAAAGCTCTCATATCATGTACATCAGCCGCATCCGTTATGGCACCTACGACATTCCTGTCAAAAAGATGCTGGAGCGCTCCATTCCCATTCAGCAGCCGTTCATCCATCTGGTGGACAGAGAAACGCATCATGTTCAACGGCAGCCGATCCGCAAACAGGCGGTCATCCTGGGCTACGGCGCTACGGATCCAGAGGAAGAAAAGGTATTTCGCTCACTTGTCGACCGCAATGCCAAAAACATGAATTTCCGATCTTGGAAGACGATCGTCGCCGCTAAAGAAGACATCCCTTCGATCGTACAACAGGAGCTCCAACGATGGAACAGATCCTTCTGATCGACGCCAGCCCGCGCGCGCCCCATTCAAATTCTCATGGATATGCGGCGATCTTCATGGAAACCAGCCGCGCGGCCTGCACCTATATCGCATTGCGCAAAAGCGATCTGACACAGACCGTTCAAAAGATCGAACGATCCTCTGATATCATCTTCGTCTGTCCGCTGTACGTCGACAGTCTCCCGCTGCCCTTGCTGGAGCTCTTTCAGAAGATCGAACATTCTGTTATGACACAGAAGCCCCGCATCCACGTGATCCTCAACTGCGGGTTTCTCGAGCCATGGCAAAATGACACGGCACTGGCATCGGTGCGGCTGTTCTGTCGGCAAAACGGCTTTTGCTTTGGCTCCTGCTTGAAGATCGGCGGCGGAGAAGCGATCTTGCGGACACCTTTTCGTTTTCTCGTCCGACACAAGATCCGGCACTTCAGCCAGGCGGTCCGATGTGAAAACTTCGTGGAGCTCTCTGTTACCATGCCTGTCAGCAAGCGGATGTTCCTGCGTGCATCGACACGCTATTGGATCCGATACGGAAAGAAACATCGGCTGACACAGGAACAGATGACCACATCTGCAATCGAAAAACACACCGGCCAATGATTGCCGGTGTGTTCATAATGGCTGGAAGATGGGCCGCATCCGTTCAAAGGTACAGAAATGAGTAAATCCGATCGTTTTGAGCGTCTTCTTCTGTTCCTCGATGCCAGTTCCCAGATGCGCAGGTGCATGAGAATCGCTGCCGATCGTCAGGATCGTTCCGCCCAGTTCCCGATACAGGCGCAGGATGCGCTCATCCGGCAGCAGGCTGTCTAATCCATAGCGGACAGATGAGGTGTTCAGTTCGATTCCCTTCCCATCCGCAATGACCTGTCGCAAGATCTCGGTGATCAGATCCTGATGATGCACAAAGCCATCATATCCATCTTTATCATCATAACGCTTCATCAGATCCAGATGTCCCAGGACGCTGTATCCCTTATACTGTCGGATGACTGCCAGCAGTTCCTCATAATAGGCCTTATAGTACTGTTCCTCGCTCTTTCCTTTTTGAAATTCCCGCAGGTGAAACTGCTGATCGTTCACCTGATGGATGGAAAGGATCACAAAGTCCAGCGGCCACTGCTTCTGCAACCGTTCAAAAGCAGCGATGGTATGCGTCTGCATGCCAAACTCCAGCCCCTTGCGGATCGTGATCTGTCCCCGATAGGCTTCCTGCAGCGCTGACAGCTGTGCAAAATAGCGGGGATAATCCACATTGAGCACAGTGTTTGCCCGCATCTCTTCCTCCAGATCCATCGGATCCAGCTTGACGCCGTAGTCCACATGGTCACAGAAGCAGATCTCATCCATGCCCATGTCGATCGCGTCTTTGACACAGTCTTCCATCGGATAACAGGAATCGTCGCTGTATCTGCTGTGGACATGATAATCGCAGAACATATGTGCTGTGTTCCCTAGGCCAGACGCGAATACAGACGATAGCTACGGATAAAAAAGCCCCAGTAGATCAGCTGAACGATCGTCGCCGCAATCAGCATCAAGCCAGCGATCGTCGCAAAGGCCGGCTGCTGCAGGAGCGCCAGCAGATTGGACAGGATGACCAGAACAGCGACCGCCTGCCACAGTTGCAACAGCCGATGGCCGCCCAGATCACAGCGATGCGTTTTCTCCATCTCCAGCACGCCCTTGGCAAGGCAGTAGGTAATGAACAGCTGCAGGATGGCAGACAGGATCAGCAGCAGAATGACCCAGAAGATCGTCTGATAAAGGTCGCTGACCACACCGCTCCATTCGAATGCCGTCGTCAGGCTCATGAGATACGACCAGACATTGATGACGGTCATGACGATCGCTGCCGGCAAGATCCGCCGAAAATAGACACTTTCCTTCTTCAGCTGAGAAGATCCCAGCGCGATCAGCAGATAACCGACGAATGATGGAACAACCTGGATGTCGTTAATGTTCAGGTTGATAAAGATAAAACCCAGACCGATGGTGATAAAAAGCATGACCATTCCCCCTTATAGTTAGATTATACCTTATTTTTGTATGTTGTGACAGTGGATGATGTCATTGGGATCGCTCCCAGTGTTCTCCATCCGTGCTGACCAACGAAGAGCCATCGCTCATTTCCACGCAATAGCGTCCTGCTTCATCCTCGTATGGCAGCTGCGACGTGCTGATCCGGTCGGAAGTTTCCATCGGATCGATGCCCATATGATCCTGCAGCAGATAGGTGAAATGCTGCCCGCCATCCGTGCTGATGGCACAGTCCAGCTTCCAAGTGACCATCAGGATCGTTCCATCCCGCATCAGAGAGGCCCCATAGATATTCATCGTCGACGAACTGGAAGCCGCATCCGCAAAATAGGCCGGCTGTGTAAAGGTCCACTCATACGCATCCCTGCTGCTGCCCAGCGTCACGAATCCGCCCTGGGTCACCATGAGCAGGCGAAAGGTCCCATCCGTGTCCCGGGCGATCGACATCTGCAGGACCTGCTGATCCAGCGTAAAGCAGACATCCTGCCAGCTGCCCAAGCGATCACCGACGTACAGGTGCGGCTGTCCGTCTTCGCCCAGCGCTGCCACCAGCGCGATTTCCTCATCCGCATAATAGCTCTGCTCGCCCATCCGCAGATACGGCAGCCAGTAGTCCTGCAGGGTCCCTGGTAAAACCGGAACAGCCAGCCAGCTGGCACCGCCGTCCCCGGTGATGTGGACATGACCGTTTTCGATCATGAGATCGACACGGCTGCCATCCGGCGCCCGCTCGATCTGTGCATCCGTCTCTGCCGGCGTGTCCGCTCCTTCCATCGCGATCGTTGAGAGAACGGTCGGTGCGGCGATCGCCTGCGGGAGTTCTGACGGTTCTTCGATCACCGGCGCATCGTCACCAGGAAGCGCAACGGATGGCACCGTCTCGCTGTGAAAAAGCGGCGCACAGGCATACAGCACCAGGCAGATGACCAGCTGTCCCGCCAGGGCCAGCCCGATCCATCGAAACGTCTTCATCGTGTCGCCTCCCCTTCCAGGATCGCACGGGCCTGTTTTGGCAGTGCCGTGCGTGAAGCGAAGCGATCGAGCCAGGCGAGCTGCTCATATGCGCGTTGATCGTCTCCCTGCGCATGATAGAGCACAGCCAGCCGTTTGCGGATCAGCATGCGGGAGCACAGCGTCATCGGCTCGCTCAGCAGCGCATCCTCCAGACATGCGATATAGGCGTCCGCCGTGCCGGTTCCTTTCCGATCGGCCAGTTCCCATTCCAGATGGGCAAACGGCACTGATATACACGAACGGGTACGTGCCGGCAGATCGTTCCAGATGCGCTTTGCCTGTTGCAAAGAGGCTTCCCCCTCTTTCGTCCGACCGGCCTCCAACAGCAGCCAGGCCCGATTATAATACAGGATGACCTGCTGTGGGGCACGAGGATGAAGCTGCAGCGCCTGTGCATTTTGATCACAGCCTTCCATGGGATGGCCTGCCAACCGCGCTGCGAGCGAAAGAAGATTGCGGCCTTCCAGCGTTTCGGCCAGTGCCGGCTCCTTCGCAAGCGCATCCTGCAGCCCCTGCGGATCCAGCGCTTCATCGATCCGGCGATTCCATCCGGCAAGCGCCTGCTGCGCACGCTGCAGCATCTTCAGTGACAGCATGCACACGATGAACGCTTCCAGCAGCACGACCGCCAGCAGCAGCGAGATCGATGCCCGGCTCCACGCCAGGATGAACAGCCAGACACTAAAGGTCAAGAGCACGGCGATCAGCGCCTTCCACTGTGCCGTTCTCCGCATCAGACGATCCGGCATCTTCCTTCCCCTCCTTCCATTCTCTTCGATACGCTTCGGCCCGTGAACGGACATCTGCGAGCTGCGAGACCCGCAACAGCCGTTCCACATCCGAAAGGGCCCGCTGTGGCTGCAGCGGATGACGCAGTGAAGCCAGGACGAGCACGGCATACTGGCGGACATACAGCGCATCGATCTCCTCTGTCAGGGCATCCATGGCAAACAGCGCCGAACGCGAAGGATCCTTTGCAAAGTCCTGGATCTGTGCACACAGCTCGATCAACTGCGCATCCGCTTTCGCACAGGGGCCATGAGCAGCCAGCGCCTGTGCCGTCAGCGGGGTGTGCGATACCGTTTCCAACAGCAGCAGCTGTGCACACAGCTGCCCTTTTCTGTTTCCGCTGCGGCCATTTTCCGGCAGTTCCATCGCCAGCGACCACGCCTCTTGGAGCGCCGCAATCCCCTGTTCGCCGCGCTGATCTGCAAAAGCGGACAGACCGATGAGCTGCAGCCGCCGGATGTTCAGCTCCTTGCGCAGGGCGAGCGCCCCCATCCGGGAAAGCTCCTGTTCTTTTACGTTGCGGCCCTGCCGCAGCAATCCATCAAACTGCTGTTGCAGGCGCAGGGCATCCAGCACCTTGACGAAGATCCCCAAAGCGAGCAGCAGAAGGACCAAAAATAAAAGCAGGCCGCTCATGGCCGCATCCGAAAGCAGCACTGCCACAGCCAGCGACAGCGCCGCCAGGATCCACAGCAGGAAAAACACGAGCGCATAACGTTTATATAATACGCTGATCATCGACTCACTTCCTTTTCCCTTCCAGTATAGCACAGTTCCCCAATGCATCGCCGCCCGGTTTTCCCCCGAGGGGAAATTTCATGACGGGAAGCGTGCGCTCTCCCGTCTTTTCCGCTATAATAAAACCAGTGTAAATGAGGTGATCGGATGTCCATAAAT
>NBJMR02800__coassemble_2023_pt1 | contig 18177 bp, 14 predicted proteins | sample NBJMR02800__metabat2_low_PE_026 | metagenome-assembled genome bin NBJMR02800
CGGCTTAGGGACTTTCACCCATTAGAGCATGCGCCCGCCGGGCGCACTACAAAAAACCTTTCTGCTTGCGCCACAGAAAGGTTTTTCTTCACCGATGTCCGATCATCCTGCGTATTTCAGGAATGCCAGATAGCCTTTTTTCGCTTCGTAGATATCCGCTTTGGAGCTGACTTCCCACGGTGCGTGCATGTTGTGCAGCGCCACACCGCTGTCGATGACCTCCATGCCATAATTGGCCAGGATGTAGGCGATGGTTCCGCCGCCGCCCTGATCGACCTTGCCCAGCTCACTGGTCTGATAAGCGACATTACCTTTTTCCATCACGGCGCGCAGCTCGGCCATGTACTCTGCATTCGCATCGTTGCAGCCGCTCTTTCCCCGTGCGCCCGTATACTTGTTGAACACGAGTCCTTTTCCGAAGTAGGCGCAGTTGTTCGTCTCCATCACGCCGGCATAGTTTGGATCATAGGAGGCAGATACATCGCTGCTGAGCATCTTGGAATGCTGCAGCGCACGGCGGACCTTCAGCTCAGAATAGATGCCCATCCGATCCATCACCTCTGCCAGCGCATTCTCAAAGAAGCAAGACTGCATGCCCGTTGCGCCCTGGCTGCCGACTTCTTCCTTGTCCACCAGCAGGCAGACCGCCGTCTTCTCCACGTTCTCCATCTCCAGCAGCGCCACCAGCGAAGTATAGGCACAGACACGGTCATCCTGGCCATAGCCGATCACCATGGAACGATCGATTCCCAGATCGCGTGCCTTGCCGGCCGGAACGACTTCGATCTCCGCCGATACCAGATCGCTCTCCTCTACGTCATAACGCTCCTTCAAAAGCTTCAGCACGTTGGCCTTTACCTTGTCCTTCTCTTCTTCCTTCAGCGGCATCGATCCAAAGGTCACATTGAGATCCTCGCCCTCGATCACGCTGGCTGCCTTCTTCTGCATCTGATCATTGGACAGATGGATGAGCAGATCCGAAATGACGAAGACCGGATCGTCTTCCTTCTCACCGATGCACACGTCCACGCTGGTGCCGTCCTTCTTTACGATGACGCCATGCAGCGCCAGCGGCAGCGTGACCCACTGATACTTCTTGATGCCGCCGTAATAATGCGTATCCAGATACGCAAGCTCTGTATTCTCATAGACCGGATTCTGTTTGAGATCCAGACGCGGGGAATCGATGTGCGCCCCCAGGATGTGCATGCCTTCCTCCAGCGGACGATCACCGAGGTGAAAGAGGACGATGGACTTTTCCATCATGGTCAGATAGACCTTGTCCTGCGGCTTCAGCGTTTCCTGCCGGCGGATCACCTCGCGCAGATCGCGGTATCCCCTGGCCTCTGCCATCGCCACGGCGCTCTTCACGCAGGCCCGCTCGGTCTTATTCTCGGAAATGAAGCGCTTATAGTCCTCCGCCAGTGCGAAGACCTCCTTCATCTCCTGTTCTTCATACGTTTCCCATACATTTTTTTCACTCATCATCAAAACCTCCTAACAGTTTTCTGCTCAGTGCCAGCAGTCGTTCCTCTGCGGACGAATTCTCGATATGTACGCTGCCTTCCCCCGTCGTACAGAGGGCATCGCGCTCCCGCAACAGCTCCTTCAGATGCAGGGCCGTTCCATGATTGCCGTCGATGACCCGGATGTGCGGCGGCAGCAGCCGGGCAAAATAAGGACGATAGAACACAAAGTGCGTACAGCCCAGCACGATGCTGTCGATCGCAGAGAGATCATACGGATACAGATACTCCCGCAGCTGCGCCAGCACCAGTTCCCGATCGGCCAATTCATCATGTTCAACGATCTCCACCAGACGCGGACATGGCTGACGATAGATCGTGTGTGCATCCTGAAAGCGTTCCATCAGGCGGGCAAACTTTTCCTCCCGCAGGGTCAGCGGTGTTGCCATCACGATGATCCGCTGATGATCGCCCTGCTCACAGGCCACCTTCAATGCCGGCTCCATGCCGACGATCGGCAGGTCGTAACGCTCGCGCAGCACACCGACACAGGCGCTGGTCGCGGTATTGCAGGCAACGACGATCGCTTTTGCGCCGCGTGCCACCAGATCGTCGCAGATCGTGATGCACCGCTCAGTGATTGATGCCTTATCCTTGATCCCATAAGGCGCATAGGCACTGTCTCCAAAATAGAGAAAGTGCTCCTTCGGCAGCAGGGTGCGCAGCTCCCGCAAGACGCTGATGCCGCCCAGGCCGGAATCAAAGATGCCGATCGGCTGTGAATGTTCCATGCTTTCACCTCTCATAGCAGTATCTATTATACGCTCTTTTCCATCAAATTTCATCCAGGAAGCGTTCCATCTCCGCACGGACTTCTCGCAGATAGCGCTCGCTCACTTCCTCCCGGGGATGGCGCAGCGAGTGATCGGCCCCCGGACACAGCAGCTTTCGGCAATTCCGATGGGCGAGATCCTGCAGATCCTGTGCATCCAAAAAACGGTCGCCATCTCCATAAGCGACATGGTCCGTCTCCCGGATCAGCGGCAGCGTCTGTTTCAGCGGTGTCAGAAAGAAGGCCGGATGGTCGGAGTACTGCAGACGAAGCAGACCGGCAATGACGGTCCCAAAGCTCTTGGCGATGAAGTGCAGCTGCTTTCCATCCATCAAAGGCAGCACCGCTTCGGCCCTCTGCAGCGCCAGCGGCACACAGCGCTCGATCGATTCTTTCATCTTCGCCTTGTCATAGGGCAGCGCTCCAAAGGAAAGTTCCAGCACGCAAAATCCGTGCTGCAGTGCCAGCGTTCGGGCGCAGCGAAGCAGCGGACGGTCAAACAGATAGCCAAGTCCCGGCAACAGCACGATGCACTGTTCGCTCTCCTGTTCGTAAAAGGTGTGTGCATCAAACGATCGGACCTGCATCTTTCTCACCTCGTTTCTGTCTTTTATTATAACCGCTCTTTGCGCAAATGAAAACGGGATCTATCCATTCGGACAGATCCCAAAGCGATCGATGTTCTCTTCTTGTTCGATCCACCGCATACAACAGCGGTCAGGCGAGAGCGGCCCCTTCCTCTGTCTGCTGATCCGCAAACTGTGAATGATACAGCTTCTCATATACGCCCTGTTGCGCCAGCAGGCTTTCATGGGTTCCCTGCTCGACGATGTTACCGTTTTGGATGACGAGGATCAGATCGGCATTCTTGATGGTGGAGAGACGATGGGCGATGACAAAGCTCGTCCGGTTCTGCATGACGCGGGTCATCGCCTCCTGCAGCATCTTCTCCAACCGTGTATCGACCGAGCTGGTGGCCTCATCGAGGATCAGGATCTGCGGATCCTTCAGGATCGCCCGGGCGATCGTCAGCAGCTGCTTTTCTCCCTGGGAGATGTTGTTGCCCTCTTCGTTGATCATCGTGTCATAACCATGGCTCAGCGTACGGATATAGTGATGGATGTTGGCCGTCTTCGCCGCTTCGATCACTTCGTCCTTGCGTGCGTTCAGTCGGCCGTAACGCAGATTGTCGTAGATCGTTCCATTGAACAGCCACGTATCCTGCAGCACCAGCGAGAACAGCGAACGCAGATCTTCGCGCCTCATGTCGCGAATGTCCACACCGTCGATCTTGATGCTGCCGCCTTTGACGTCATAGAAGCGCAGCAGCAGGTTCATCAGCGTCGTCTTGCCGGCACCGGTCGGACCGACCAGCGCGACCATCTGTCCCGGCTGGACCGAGATGTTCACATCTTTCATGAGCAGGTTGTCATCATATCCAAACTGCACATGGTCGAAGGTAACCTGTCCCCGGACGTCTGCGATCGTTTCCGGCGGCTCTTTCTCCGCCACTTCCTCTTCTTCCTCCAGCATGCCGAAGATGCGCCCCATGGCCGCAAACGCCGCCTGCACCTGAGCGGAAAGCTGGGAGATCTGTGAGAGCGGATCGTTGATCTGCCAGATGTAACGGATGAACGCCTGCAGCTGGCCGACCCGGATCGTCCCGTCGATCACGAACAGACAGCCCAGTACGGCCACCGCACCGATCGTCAGATACGTACATAAGGAGACCAGCGGCGAGATCAGGCTGGAGACAAACTGCGCCTTGAAGCTGGAACGGCACATCCGCTCGTTGACATTGCGGAACGTATCCACCGCATCTGCCTGCTTGCCATAGAGGACGATCTCACTGAAGCCGCCATACATCTCCGTGATCGTCCCGTTCAGTTCGCCCAACGTCGTCTGCTGCTCATCGAAGAGCCGCTGAGAATGGCCGACGACGATGCGGGTGATGAGGAGCGATAGCGGGATGATGATCAGGGCGACCAGCGTCATCGTCGCATTGATCGTCAGCATCATCGTGATGACGAACAGGAAGGTCAGGATGCCGCCGAACACCCGGGTCAGCGTCTGCTGGAGAGCGTTGCTCAGCGCATCGACATCATTGGTCACCCGGCTGAGCACATCACCGAACGCATGATCGTCAAAGTAGCGGACCGGCAGCCGCTGGATCTTCTGCTGGAGCGCATTGCGCAGATCGTGCATCGCTCCCTGGATGGCATCCGTCAGAAAGAACGATGTGATCAGCTGCGAGACGGTCTTTAACAGATACAGCCCCAGCAGCACGAGCATGATCCGCAGGATGACATCAAAGTGGACGTGTGCTCCGGGTGTACCATTGACGATCTCCATCGCATCCTGCGTCAGCTGGGAAGTGATCAATCCCTCCACGCTGGGATTCAGCGCAAAGGTCAGCTGCGAGACGATGACCATGAACAGCGCGAGGATCGCCTTGCCGCGATACGGTCTGAGAAAGTGCAGGACCCCGCGCACACAGGAAGAAACGCTTGCCTTCTTATTTTCCATATGCCAGTTCCTCCTCACTCAGCTGAGATGACGCGATCTCATGATAGATCTGACAGGTCTTCAGCAATTCGCTGTGTGTGCCCTGCCCGACGACCCGACCTTCATTGAGCACGACGATCTGATCGGCGTTCATGATCGTGGAAACACGCTGCGCGACGATCATCATGATCGCATCCTTCACTTCCCCTTTCAGCGCCTTGCGCAGCTTGGCGTCCGTTGCGAAATCCAGCGCGGAAAAAGAATCATCGTAAATATAGATCTGCGGATGGCGGACGATGGCACGGGCGATCGACAGACGCTGTTTCTGTCCGCCGGAAACGTTGCTGGCGCCCTCGACGATCCGCTCTTCAAACTGCTTGGGCTTGGCTGTGATGAATTCACATGCCTGTGCGACCTCTGCGGCATGACGCACTTCTTCCTCGCTGGCATCCTTCTTGCCAAAGCGGATGTTCTCGGCGATCGTTCCGCGAAACAGCACTGCCTTCTGTGCGACATAGCCGATGACGCTGCGCAGCTGCTGCAGATCCAACTGCCGCACATCGGTACCATTGATGCGGATGCTGCCGCTGCTCACATCGTAAAAGCGCGGCACCAGGGAGACCAGCGTCGACTTGCCGCTGCCGGTGCTGCCGATGAACGCGATCGTCTCGCCTTTACGCACTGTAAAGCTCACATCGGAAAGCACCGCTTCCTCTCCATCCGGATAGGCAAACGTCACATGATCGAAGCAGACTTCCTCGACCGTCTTCAGCTCTGCCGCCTGGGAAGGTTCCTGCACGCTGCTCTGCGTATCCAGCACCTCTCGAATGCGCTTGGCCGAAACGCTGGCACGCGGATACATCATGAAGACCGTACAGAACAGCATGACCGACAGCATCGCATGGAACAGGTACTCCATGAAGGCCACCAGCTTGCCGACCTGCAGCGTATTCGCATCGATCATCCCCGCCGCCACGAAATAGATCGCCAGCGAGGCGAAGTTCATCACCAGAAAGAACACCGGCTCCGTCGAGGACATCAGCTTGAAGATGTTGCGTGACTGCTTCATGAAGAAACGGTTTTCTGCGTCAAATCGTTTCGTCTCATACGCATCGTTGTTGAACGAACGGATGACACGGATCCCGGTGAGATTCTCCCGAAAGATCCGATTCAGACGGTCCAGCGACCCCTGCTGGCGCTCACTGATCGGCTGTGACACTTTACCGACCGCAACGATGCCGATGACGATGATCGGGATCGTGCTGGCAATGATCAGCGAAAGCTGCAGGCTGGAACGAATGGTCAGCGCAAAGCTCACCACGATCATCACCGGTGTCAGCAGCGCCGTACGCAGGATCACGTTGAGAAACATCATGATCTGATAGGCGTCATTGTTCGTGCGCGTGATCAGCGAAGATACCCCGAACTGGTTCATCTCCGCATGCGAGAGCGACTGCACCCGCGCAAACACATCGTTGCGGATGTCACGGGTGACCGCGGTCGATATCTTCGCGCAGCAATACCCCAGCAGGATCGTCCCGCAGACACCGACGATCGAGATCACCGCGATCGTGAACCCGCTTTGAAACAGGTAGCTGCGATCCTGCCGCAGCACGCCTTCATCGATCATGTTCGATACCAGTGTCGGAATGCCCAGCTCAACGAGCGCAAACCCGAAGACCGAAAGAATGTTGAGGGCAACCAGCACCTTGTATCGTTTCATATAATGTAAGATCAGTTTCACTTTTTCACCTCTCCCCTCTCTGACTGGTCATTCTATTCTAACATACCTCCATGGAATCTTCCACTCTTCTCTTCGCACCTTCTTCTCCTACGCCCACTATTGCAGAAAAAGAAGATAAAAAAAGGATTTTTGCATCGGATCGATGAAAAATCCCCGTTTTTTCGATCATCTGAGCTGCATCGCAACAGCCAGCGCTTCCGCAACGCCGCACTCCTGATACGTATGCCGACACACATAGGTGCAGACCGCCTGAATATCGGCCGGCGCATTGGCCATCGCCGCACTGTATCCGGCCGCTTTCAGCATCTCCAGATCATTGTAATTATCACCGATCGCCATCGTGTCCGACATTGGGATCGACAGCATGTCCGCCAGCTGCCGCAGACCGCTTCCCTTGTGCACCCCGATGTGGTTCAGCTCGATGTAACGGTCTGAGGAATAGCTGATCTCCAGCCCTTCCTTGAGCCCGGCCGGCATCGCTTCCACAAACTGCCGCAGAAACGGCAGATCCCGGCGCTCATAGAGCACCTTGGGAACGATGCAGGAAGTGATGAAGCGCAGATCCTGCGGCATGCGCCGGATCTCTTTGTTGAACATCGGCAGCTGCTCCTCCTCCAAAGCGTCGATATTCTCATAATAGATGATGCCCTCACCGGTAAACAGTTCGATGCCCATGCCGTTTTCCCTGGCATAGCGTGTCAGCTCCAGCGCCTTCTGCGGGTCCACGCCCTGTGAGGCACAGATCCGCCCGGTGTTTTCCGTGATCAGCGCCCCGTTGGTGCTGATGACATAATGGCCGGCCTTGCCGTCGGCCCCCAGCTGTTTCAGCGTACGATCCAGCCCGGTATAGATGCGACCGGTGCACGGCACGAAGATACCGCCCTGCGCTTCAAATGCCGCGATGGCTTCCCGATTGCGCAAAGGGATGTTCTTCTCATCATCCAGCAGTGTTTCATCCAGATCACAGGCAACTAAACGAATCATTCATCCTCCCCGTCCGCTCCGTTGAGGTAAGCGGCATCCATGTTATAATCTACGACACGCAATGCACCATCGCAGCGTTCCACCAGCGAGATGCTGGCATTGTTCAGGTGGATGTGCACCGGCTGCAGCGATGGATCGATGCGCTTGAGCAACTGTGTGATCGCTGAACCGTGCGATACGATCAGCAGATCCCCCTCATAAGCTTCGGCATAGGCAGTGACCGCCGCAAACATCCGTTCCCCGACTGCCTCCAGACTTTCTGCCCCCTGCACCTTCTCCTGATACAGACGATGTCGGACATCCTCACTGAAACGGGCGCCGTCCAGTTCACCGAATTCACGTTCGATCAGCCGCTCATCTTCCAGCACTTCGCCGATCTCGACCGACTGTGCCAGGATCGCTCCGGATTCCTTTGCTCTCGCTAATGGGGACGTGATCATCACCTGAAATCGGCGGCCGGCCAGTTCCCTTGCGGCACGCTCCATCTGCTGACGACCCTTTTCGTTCAGTTCGATATCCTGACGTCCCTGGATACGGCCTTCCGCATTCCACTGCGTCTCCCCATGTCTGACAATATAGATCATCCTCTGTACCTCCTTTGCGTATATCGCTCATGCTCTATATTATATCACATTTTAAATATTTGTTTAGTGATTTCCGGGATGCTTCCGGTTCTGTTTTTTTCACTCTGCCCAAGCACTGCGCACATAGAAAAAGGGGCCGCAGCTGCATGTCTCCTTCTTTTTTCCAACCTTGTTTCGCTCGGGTCTCACTTAAAAGGGCGATCATCCCTCATGCCGGATCCCCTCGTCCATGTTATAATGAGGGCAAAAAGAAAGAAGGTCTGTTATGAACGATTATTACACAAACGAAGACATGCTGGCATACCCGGGCACGCTGATCGTGCCGATCTATGAAGAGGATCCGGTGCCGGCCTTTATCACGGAGGCTCTCTCCTGTGATCTCCGCGCAGAGATCCGACGAACCAGCGGTGCGCTGACCACGGTCCACACCTTGGGCAAGATGCAGCCAAACATCCTGTGCTTTGTCGGCATGGGCAAGAAAGAACAAATTTCCTACGGTGCGGCCAAGCACGCCCTGGGCTGTGCGTTTTACGCGCAGAAACAGGACTGCGGATGCTGGATCGATGCGGCGATCTGCGATGCGCTGTCACCAGAGGAAGCAGCCAGGGCAGCCGGTTTCGCCTCCATCTACAGCACTTATCGCTTTACGAAGATCAACGCCCCGCACCCCAAAGAACTGACGGTCACATTCTTCAGCGATGCGCATGTGGAAGCGAGCGTAAAGGATGGGATCCAGATCGCGCAGTGCGTCAATCACGCCCGACAGCTGGGCAACCTGCCTTCCAACTATCTGACTCCGGAAGCGTTTGTCGAAGAAGCCAGACGCCTGGCACAGGAGCTGTCCTTATCGATCGAAGTCCTCGACCGAAACGCCCTGAGAGAGATGGGAGCCGGCGCCCTGCTGGGCGTCAATCAAGGTTCCGGCAAAGGCGCCTATTTGATCACGCTGACCTACACGAACGCCGGCGATGCGCCTTATACGGCCCTCGTCGGCAAAGGCATCACCTTTGACAGCGGCGGTTATACACTGAAACCGCGCACCTCGATGAGCGGAATGAAATTCGACATGTGCGGGGCAGCCAATGCGCTGTGCACGCTCGAGCTCGCTGCGCGCAGACAGGCGAAGGTCAACTTGATGGCGGTCCTCGCCGTCACCGAAAACATGATCGGTCCGGATGCCTATACCGTCGATGATGTGCTCGTCTCTCTGAGCGGCCAGACGATCGAAGTGACCAACACCGATGCGGAAGGGCGCCTGATCCTGTGTGATGCGCTCACCCACGCTTCCAACAAACAGGCAGCGCGCATCATCGATCTGGCAACGCTGACCGGTGCCTGCATCACCGCCCTCGGTGAGCGCTACACCGGCGCATTCACCAACGCAGATCCATTCTTACAGGCATTGTCAGATGCAGCCAAAGCAAGCGGCGAGTTGCTGTGGCAGTTGCCGCTCGATGAAGAATTTCGTCAGCAGCTGCGCACCAGCACCGTTGCGGATCTTGTCAATGCCGTACCAAACGGCAAAGGCGGTAGCTCCCTGGCCGCGGCATTTCTGGAAGCCTTCATTCCGGAAGGCGTCGAATGGATCCATCTGGACATCGCCGGTCCGGCAGAGACCAACGGCAGTGCCTGTGCCGCCAAAGGTGCCACCGGCGTCATGATCGAGACCCTGAACCGCCTGCTCTGTTCATAAAGGAGCCGCTTTTGCACAGACCCTTCGGCAGCACCCTCACGTGCTGCCTTTTTCTGTCCCTCTTCTCCTCGCAGGACCCGCTGTTTTCGATCCGGACGCATCGATCGATGCAGAGGTGCATACTGATGAAGCGGGGGATCCGCTCTTCGGATCTTGTTCACCAAATATTCATTGCATTCACCCGGACATATGTTATAATATAGACATCATATAATCTAGTATAAATTACTAGATGTTGAAAATGATCGACTTGGAGGTGTCTAATATGAAACATACACAAAGCTCTACAGCTGTTTTCGCATCGTCTGTTTCCTTCTCTTCACGCAGACCGATCCAAAAGGAAGGAATCTTTCGCTGCTTCAAGGATCCGGGAAGTGCCATCACTCATCTGATCGCATTTCTTCTGACGCTGATCGCAGGAATCATGCTTGTGTCGCTCTCCATAAAACAGCACGATCCGCTGCTGACCATCGCCATGGGGATCTTTTCTCTGTCGATGGCCGGGCTGTATGCCGCAAGCACCTGTTACCACACCTTTGATACCAGCGAAAGCGCCAACACACTGCGCAAGAAGATCGACCACATGATGATCTTCGTCCTCATCGCCGGCAGCTATACGCCGATCTGCCTGTTTCCGTTGCGAGAAAGAGGCGGTCTGCCGATGCTGGCGATCGTCTGGGGCATCGCCCTTCTGGGCTGCACCCTGAAGCTCTTCTGGGTCTATTGTCCGAAGTGGGTCTCTTCCATCCTCTACATCTCGATGGGATGGCTGTGCATCTTCTCTTTGCCGCAACTGCTGGACACCCTGAGTGCCTCGCAGTTCGCCTGGCTGCTCGCCGGAGGCATCATCTATACGATCGGCGGTGTGATCTATGCGCTGAAGCTGCCGCTGTTCAACCATCGTCATCCGGCCTTCGGCAGCCATGAGATCTTTCACCTCTTCGTCATGGGCGGCAGCTTCTGTCATGTTGTCGTCATGTTCCTGCTGCTGTAAACAGGCCCTTTTCGATCCATCTTTTACCGATCGTACTTGACCGATAGTTACGATCGGTTTTTATAATGGAACCGAAAAGAAAAATGCGCATACCGCGTGCATGCACTGAAAGGAGAAACTGTATGTTGTTTTATTTTACCGGAACCGGAAACTGTCTTTCTGTGGCCAGAGCGATCGAGGAACGCCCCGTCAGCATCCCACAGGCCATCCATCAGACGCCGCTGACATTCAGCGATGAACAGATCGGCATCGTTGCGCCGGTCTATGGGCATGAGATGCCGACGATGGTCCGGCAGTTTCTGCGAGAAGCCGATTTCCGCTGCAATTATTTCTATCTGATCCTGACATATGGCAACCGCCACGGCGGTGCCAGCGAACTGGCCAAGCAGTTCTGTGATGCCTGCGGCATCACAGTGGACTATATCAATGTGCTCTGCATGGTGGACAACTGGCTGCCATCCTTTGACATGGACGAACAGCGACAGATCGACAAGCAGATCGACGTGCATCTGTCCGCCATCAAGGAAGACATCGCTCAGCACCGGAAGATGATCGCTGCGGTAACAGAGGAAGACCGTGCCGCACACCGGGAGTTTTTAAACAGGATGGCACAGATGCCGGCAGATGCCTGGCAGCATTTGCTCACCGTCAACGATGCCTGCATCGGCTGCGGCATCTGTGAACGGGTCTGCCCGGCCGCTTCGATCCGGGTCATCGACCACAAAGCCGTCCACACCCCGGGAAACTGTCAGACCTGCCTGGCCTGCATCCACGCCTGTTCGCACCACGCCATCCAGCTGACCGTGCCGGAGAAAAATCCAAATGCGCGCTACCGCAATCCAAACGTCACGCTGGCTGACCTCATGGAAGCCAACCAGCAGCGGGCCAGCGAGCATCGTTCCTGACATGAAGGTGAAACGTTCGCTGCTTGGCATGCTGACGCTGGGGATGATCCTCTGCGGCTGCTTCGATACGCCAAACGAAGAACACGTATCCGATGCGACGACGACCACCCCACCGGATCCGGATGCTCACTATGCCTATACGCAAGAAGAACTCTTCGTCGAACGGGGCGAGAACCAGATCTATGGGATCCTGTATCTTCCACAAGATGTACAGGGACCGCTGCCGGTTGTCATCTACGCCCACGGCTATGGCGGAACGCACCAGAATGGGACGGCCTACGCCCAGGCACTGGCCGAAAAGGGCTATGCGGCCTATTGTTTTGACTTCTGCGGCGGCAGTCCAGACAGCCAAAGCGATGGCAGTACGCTGGACATGTCCATCTTTACCGAGCAGGAAGACCTGATGGCCGTCATCGACGCGATCGGTAGCCGGGAAGATATCGACTCCTCCCATCTCTATCTGCTCGGCAGCAGCCAGGGCGGTGTCGTATCGGCCATCACCGCGGCCCGACAGCCCGACAGGATCGCAGGCATGATCCTGCCGTATCCGGCATTCATCCTCTGCGAAGAGGCCAACAGTCTGTTTGCGGATGCAGCGGCCATCCCGGATTCTTATTATTTTCTGTGGATGGAAGTAGGACGCGCCTATTTTGAACCGCTGATCAGCTATGATGTGTACGAAGACATCGGCGATTATACAAAGGATGTATGGATCCTTCATGGCGATGCCCCCCTCTCCTCTTCAAAGCGTGCACAGGACGTCTACGATCATGCTGAGCTCCTCGTACTGCCCGGCAGCGGGCATGGCTTTTATGGCGACGCCCAGCAGGAAGCGATCGACGCCATCCTGGGTTATCTGCGGGACAGCTATGACTGATCGTAAGAACGCACTCCGCCGGGCGAAAGACATCCGCTTTGGACCAGCAACCACAAAAAAAACAGAACGGAAAACACGATCGTTTCCTCGTTCTGTTTTTTGTTTCGTTTATTATGCGCGCAGCTCTGCGTTTACATCCTTGCGCAGGGCGTCAAGCACCTTTTCATGGATCGTGTTGATGTCCTGGTCGGTCAGTGTCTTATCCGCGGACTGGAAGGTGATCGTCAGTGCGATCGACTTCTTTCCGGCTTCCACATGTTCTCCTTCATAGACATCGAAGACCTCGACCTCCTGAATGATGTTCTCTTTTCCCAGCTTGCCGCACTTGCGGATGCTCTTGATGATGTTTGCGACCGGCAGCGTCTGATCGACGACAAAGGCAAGGTCACGGGAAACAGACGGGTACTTGGAGATCGGTGTGAACTTCACTTTTTCCGGATGGCTGTCAAGCAGCACCTCCATGTTGAACTCACCGATCACGGCATCCTTCATATCATAGCGCTTGGCCATATTCGGATGGATGCGGCCAAAGATGCCGAACAGCGTCTTGCCGATGTAGACCTCTGCGCTCTGATATGGGTGGAAATGACGGGTATCCATCGTGTTTTCCTTGAATACGACACGGCCCTCGCTGTAGCCCAGCGTCGCCAGCATCGTTTCCACCAGGCCTTTGACCGTATAGAAATCCGCCGGTGTCTCCACTTTCTGCCAGCGGCTCTTCTGCAGGCTGCCGCACAGCACGAGCGCCAAACGTTCCTGCATGATTTCTTCCGAATATACGCTGCTGATCTCAAACAGCGGCACATCCTTGATGGAACGCGCCAGGTTGTACGCCGCGCTCTCCAGCAGGCTTGGCAGGATGCTGGTGCGGACGATCTTGCGCTCCTCGCTCATCGGTGAGGCGAGCGTCACATGGCTGTCCAGCGGCAGGATGGCATCCGCCAGCTCTTTTTCGCCGATCAGCGTATAGGTCTCCGCTTCATAATAACCCTGGTTGGTGAACAGTTCCCGCAGCTGACGGCGCAGTTGCTGGCGCTTGGTCAGCGCACCGACCGTCGCCGGCATGACCGGCATCGTGCTCGGCAGATCATCAAAGCCGATGATGCGGATGATCTCCTCTGCGATGTCCGCCTCCATGGTGATATCCTGACGATACGTCGGAATGATGACGTGGATCTTGCGGCCGTTCTGCGTCGGCGCAAAATCCAGACGTGTGAGCACATCCATCATCGCCGCATCGCTGAACTTCGTTCCCAGCAGCTGGTTGATCCGGTCGATATCCACATCGAATGCCTGTGGTTCCACTTCCCATTTTGCTGAATAGACCGTCTCTTCGATTCCTTTGGCATCCGCATACTCGATGAGCAGCTGCACGGCACGGTCCATCGCCGCATACGGTGCATTTGGTTCGATGCCTTTCTGATAGCGGATGCTGGCATCGGTGTTCAGGTTCAGACGCCGTGCCGTATTGCGCACGCTCACATGGTCAAAGAGCGCTGCCTCGATCAGGATGCCTTTCGTTTCATCGACGATCTTGGAGTTTTCTCCGCCCATGACACCGCCGATCGCGACCGGCTTGCCGTTGACGGTGATCATCAGATCGCCCGGTACGATCTCGTATTCCACTTCATCCAACGCCGTATACTTGCAGGTCAGGTCATCGCGCACGACGATCTCCTCTTTCTCCAGACGATCCAGATCGAAGAAGTGCAGCGGCTGACCGGTCTCCAGCATGACCAGGTTGGAGATGTCGACCACGTTGTTGATCGATTTGATGTTGCTGGCCATGAGCAGTTCCTTCATCCACTTCGGACTTTCCTTGATCGTCACCTCACGGATGATCTTTCCGCTGTACAACGGACATTTTTCGCTCATGGACGCCACCTTCAGCTGGGTCGGAGCACCGCAGTTCGATGCGCCTTCATAGGCCGGCAGGGTCACCTTGCGGTCCAGGATCGCACCGGTCTCCTTCGCCATGGCAAAGGCCGCCATACAGTCGCTGCGGTTCGGGGTCAGCGATACATCGAGGATCTCATCGTCCAGTCCCAGATATTCCAGCACATGCGGATCACCGACAGTCGCATCATCGCCCAGCACCTCGATACCGGCCTTCTGCTGATCATTGAGACTTTTCGCATCGACGCCCAGCTCCAGCAAGGAGCAGATCATGCCGTTGCTTTCCTGTCCGCGGATCACGCTTTGCTTGATCTCTCCGCCTGGCAGGACAGCGCCCGGCAAAGCGACGATGACCTTCTGTCCAGCCGCCACGTTCGGCGCACCGCAGACGATCTGACGGGTATCGCTTCCGACATTGACCTGGCAGACATGCAGATGATCGCTGTCTGGATGATCGACACAGCTTTCCACATGTCCGATCACCAGATTGGTTGCCTGTGCTCCTTTTTCGATGCCTTCGACCTCCAATCCTGCATTGGTGATGCGCTCAGCGATCTCCTCGATGCTCAGGTCGCTGATCTCCATATATTGACTCAACCATTTTTTTGAGATTAACATTGCCCAATCCTCCTACTCGAATCTCGTGAACGTCTTTAAGAAACGAATGTCATTCGTATAGAAATGACGGATATCGTCGATGCCGTACTTTAACATCGCCACACGCTCGGCGCCGATGCCAAAGGCAAAGCCGCTCACCTTTTCCGGATCATAGCCGGCCATGCGCAATACGTTTGGATGCACCATGCCGGCGCCCAGGATCTCGATCCATCCGGTTCCCTTACAGGTCGGGCAGCCTTTGCCGCCGCACATATGACAGGAGACATCCACCTCGACGCTCGGCTCAGTAAACTGGAAGTAGCTCGGACGGAAACGAATGACGCGCTTCTCACCGAACATGCGTCTGGCGACGAACTCCAGCGTTCCTTTCAGATCGCTCAGGCGAATGTTCTCCCCGACGACCAGCCCCTCGACCTGCGTAAACTGATGGGAATGCGTCGCATCGTCATCATCCCGGCGATAGACCTTGCCCGGGCAGATGACCTTGATCGGCGTCCGCGGGGAATCCTTCTCCAGCACACGCATCTGAATGGCCGTCGTATGGGTCCGCAGCAGACGCTCCATATCGATATAGAACGTATCCTGCATGTCACGGGCCGGATGATCCTTTGGAATGTTGGCACGCTCAAAGTTATAGAAGTCCAGCTCGACCTCCGGGCCTTCCTCCACGCTGTAGCCCAGACCGATGAACAGATCCTCGATCTCCTTCTGCACCAGCGTCAGCGGATGGATGTTGCCCAGGTTCGGCTTTCTTCCCTCCAGCGTGATATCGATCTTCTCCTGCTGCAGCCGCTCGTTGATCTCCTTTTCTTCCAGCACGGTGCGCTTGTCTTCGATCGCAGCCGCCAACGCCTGCTTGAGCGCGTTGACCTGCTGGCCAAATGCCGGTCGCTCTTCCTTTGGCAGATCCTTCATGGATTTCATCAGATCCTGGATCGGTCCCTTCTTTCCCAGATAGAGGACGCGCAGTTCCTGCAGATCCGCCAGGCTCTCACAGGCTTCCAGACGGCTGAGGGCTTCCTGCTTGATGTTTGTTACATTTTCCATACTCATTTCCTTTCCTGCAAAAAAAAAGCACAAGTGCAGGAACGAACGAACGTTCGCGGTACCATCCTGCTTCATCTTGCGACACACCTTGATTCTCATGATAACCGAATGAATCGGGAGAGGATCGCTCTCACTCCCAGGCGAATTCAACAGTTCCCCTCCAAGATGCCTTGCAGTCGGTGAGCATCTCTCCCTGATGAGCGGTCGGTCTGTTTACTACTCCTGATCTACGTTTTCGATGGTATTATTATAGCCGTTTCGGATGGTGTTTGCAAGGGGGAGTTTTTCGGCAGCTCCCTGCTCAATGTTGGTTTACAATTGATGTGTTACAAATAGGATAAACAAAAAGCAAGAGGTCCGCTATACTTAAGTTAGCATACAAAGAAAGGAGACCTCTTGCATGAATAGTATAACTCAAGATATGCGCTTTCGTCTATCCGTTGTTCTCTCTTATTACCGTGTCGGTGCTACAAAGACCGCCATCCGTTACAAAGTTACCCGCCAGTTCGTTTATTTTTGGGTCCATCGGTATCACGATGATGATATCCGTTCCCTCGCCGATCGCTCCCATCGTCCTTCCCATCACCCAAACCAACACTCCGATCTGGAGATCAAATGGATCAAGGACCTTCGACGCAGGAATCCCGATATGGGCCTCATCGATTTCTGGCTGCGCTTGAAACAGCTCCATGGTTACTCCAGGTGCGTCTCTTCCCTTTACCGCGTCATGCGCTCCCTCAATATGTTCCGGAACAGGAAAAAGCGTAAGAACAAGGCAAGCAAGCCTTATCATACACCTTCCATTCCCGGAGAAAAGATACAGATCGATGTCAAATATGTCCCTTCTTCCTGTCTGGTCGGCAAATTGAAAGGCTCCAGGCTCTATCAGTATACCGCGATCGATGAAGCCACCAGGCTGCGCTATCTTGCTTTTTATGAGGAACATTCTACCTTTTCTTCTACAAAATTCCTCATGGAGTGCATCCGTTTCTTTCCTTTTCGCATCCAATGTGTACAGACAGATAACGGAAGTGAATTTACCAATCGACTAAGGAGCGAGAAGAAGACACTGTTTGAAGAAGCGTTGAAAGCCAATGGGATCGATTATCACCCGATACGTCCGGCAATGCCAAGACATAACGGAAAGGTCGAGAGAAGCCACAGAGAAGATCAAAAGCGCTTATATGACAAAACGACGTTTTACTCCCTGCAGGATGCCGATACACAGTTAAAGAAATACCTGAAGAAATCAAACAATCGACCGATGCGTCCTCTTGGCTATTTGTCTCCCAATGACATGATTTCCATTCTCCTTAATGTGTAAGACATCATTGACAAACCTACAGAGTTTTTCGGCAGCTCCCTGCTCAACTGAACGGAAATGATCCTTCAGGAGCAGCCCTGGCAATGTTTTGACGATTCCGGCAGCACCGGCTTCGATCGGTCACTCAAAAAAATTCGCCCCTTCAAAACAAGTGCCGACCCACATGAAAACAGAAGCATCTCCTGACTTCATCACCGGATGCTTCTGTTTCATTATCTAAATCCATTTCTCTGTGCACTAATTGTTTGGTTCTTCCCCGCGCTCCAGCGCTTCGATGGCATCTTTGAACTGTGGCAGATAATCCTTTTCTGCGATCAACAGTTCATTCAAGGCGCCCTTGGCATTGTAATAGGAATTGACCAGCGGATTGGCGACCAACGCCTCCAGCGCCGCATGATAGCTGCCCGTGACAGCAGCCTCTACCGCCAGTTTTTCGTATTCCTTGGCTGCGTAGATCTTGCTCATCATGTGTCCCGGAAGTTTCGGAAAGCAGATCGGATGGATGCCGGATGCGTTGACCAGCGAAGTCGTCGTACAGACACAGTGCGGATCAAATTCCTGAATGCAGCCCATGCTGGCGACATCCGGGCTGAAGATCTCATTCGTGTTGTTCCACAGCGCGTTGATCAGTGTGATGCCCGCTTCTCCATATCCTTTTCCGCCACGCGTATTGCAGGCCAGCTGATAAGCACGCGGATCCAGTTTCTC
>NBJMR02800__coassemble_2048_pt1 | contig 17867 bp, 15 predicted proteins | sample NBJMR02800__metabat2_low_PE_026 | metagenome-assembled genome bin NBJMR02800
CGCTAAAAACAGTTTCTTTTTCACATTTCCTCCATCCCTGCATCTTCCATCCGTATCGCACAGGACCAGGGCAATTTCATCTGCTTGCCCCCGCTTTCTGACAAAAGGCATAAAAAAAGTGGGAAGCCCCGTGGTGGGTTCACAGGGCTTCCCGGCTGCAGGATGAAATGAAAAAGTTGATATTAGGGATAGAGGTCCATCCTGCAGCGGCTGATGTCACAACAGTCCGCATTTCCTTCAGATCAAAGCAGTCAATCAAAATGATCACGCACTGTTGTATTTAAAGAATAGCATCCAAATGTGTCAGTTTTGTGAACATTATGTGAAAACGTCATTTTTTACAGGTTGTGATAAACAAACAGCATGCGATTCTTTCCGCTGAGATCTTTGATGATCTCCACGCGTGCATCCGGGAAATGCTCCTTTGCCAGCGCCCGCAGACGCTCGCCCTGATCGTAGCCCATCTCAAAGGCGAGGATCGCTTTTTCCTTGATCACCCGGTGCGCATTTGCGAAGATCTCCCGGTAAAACTTCAGTCCGTCCTCTCCGCCAAACAGTGCGACGTGCGGCTCAAAGTCCACCACGCTGTGTTCCATCTGTTCATGAACCGGGATATACGGCGGGTTGGAGACGAGGATGTCACAGCGGATGCCCGCTTCGATGAATGGCTCCAGCATGTCCCCGGTCAGAAAGGTCACATCGGCCGCATTGTCCGCCGCGTTCTTTCTGGCGACGGCCACCGCCTGCTCGCTGATGTCGCTGGCCGTCACCTGCAGATGCGCTTCCTCCTTGCGCAGGGCGATCGCGATCGCCCCGCTGCCGGTGCCGACATCGATCACATCGACATCCTGCCCGTCAAAGCACTCATCATAGGCTGCCAGGATGTTGGCGACCAGCTCCTCTGTTTCCGGGCGCGGGATCAGCACATCCGGATTGACCTTGAAGCGATAGCCGTAAAACCACTCAAAGCCCAGCACATGTCCTAACGGTTCCCCCTGTTCCATGCGCCGGATCCCCGCTTCAAAGGCTTCCAGCAGGTCCTGGGGCACTTCTTCGTCATATTCCATATACAGGTTGTGCGCCTCCAAATTGGCCAGTTCCAGCATCAGCAGCTGAGCGGCCTGTTCGCCCTGTCCGGCCGCATAGAGGCGTTCCTTCGCCTCCCGCAGCACCTGACGATAGCTCGCCATCACTTCTCTCCTGCCAGCTTCGCCTGCTGATCCGCCTGTACCAGCGCATCGAGGATGTCGTCCATCCGACCCTCCATGACACGATCCAGCTGCTGGATGGTGAAGCCGATGCGATGATCGGTCACACGATTCTGCGGATAATTGTAGGTGCGGATCTTTTCCGCACGGTCGCCGGTACCGATCTTGGAACGGCGCTCCACGCCCTGTTCTTCTTCCAGCTTTCGCTGATGTTCCTCATAGACACGGGAACGGATCGTCATGAGCGCGGTCGCACGGTTCTCGTGCTGTGAACGGCCGTCCTGGCACTTGACGACGATGCCCGTCGGCTTATGGATGATGCGCACCGCCGAGTCGGTCTTGTTGATGTGCTGACCGCCGGCACCGCTGGCACGCATCGTCTCGATCTCCAGATCGTTCATGTCGATATCAAACTCTTCCGCTTCCACCTCCGGCGTGACCAGCACCGTCGCTGTCGACGTGTGGATGCGTCCCTGGCTTTCGGTCTTTGGTACACGCTGTACGCGGTGGCTGCCGGATTCAAACTTCAGGCGGCCATACACCCCATCCCCGCTGATCTTGCAGGAAACCAGCGAAAAGCCGCCGGCCTCGCTCTCGTCCATCTCGATCGTCTCCACGCGCCAGCCTTTCGACTCCGCATATTTCGTATACATGCGGTACAGATCGCCCGCAAAGATATTGCCTTCATCACCGCCGGCCGCACCGCGGATCTCCAGAAAGGCATTGTGCGAATCATTGGGATCCTTGGGGATCAGCAGGATCTCCAGACGGGCGAGCAGCTGTTCCTGCTTCGGCTCCAGTTCCTCGATCTCCATCTTCGCCATCTCCCGAAGTTCCTTGTCGTCTTCGCTCAGCAGCGCCTTCGCCTGTTCCAGCGCCTCAGCGGTCTGCTTATATTCCGTATATGCCTCCACGACCTGGGTCAGTTCTGCCTGCTCGCGTCCCAGTTTGGCAAGCTGTTTATTGTCAGAGGTGATCTCCGGCATCATCATCAGATCGGTGATCTCATGATACCGGTTGACCATGCCTTCCAACCGTTCGATCATCACACTCATCCCATTGCCTCCTTTATCTTCATTTTTTGCCTCTATACTATACCATGCGCCTCTTTTTTATAAAAGGGCATTCCGGGGGAAAGTTCCCGTTCTCAGCGTGAAAGCAGCTGTGAAAAGAGCGTCAGACAGCCTTCCTGCTCATAAGAAGGTACGATCTGCTTCGCATGGCGCTTGCACAGCGCACTGCCGTTTTCCAGCGTGACGCCCCAGGCGCTTTCCCGAATCATCTGCGCATCGCTGTCTCCATCGCCGATCGCCGCCGCCTGCGCAAAGCTTCCACCGATCTGTGTGAACAGCTCCTTCAGTCCGCTGGCTTTGTCACAGCCCTGACGGATCACATCGACAAAGGTATCGGTGCTGCGGATGACCCGGTATGGATAACGCGCTTCGACCTGTGTCCGAAACCGATCGAAGCTGCGATCGACCGTTGCTTTGTCTCCGGAGGCGGAGCATTTCCAGATCTCCTCTCTGACATAGCGCTGAGGCGTATCCGTCAACAGATAGTCGACGGCGCAGTTGTAACGATCCAGGACGAAGCCCTCGCTGTATCCGCTGGCTACCATATAGGACGGCTGTGCGATGCCGAAGTCCAGTCCCATCTGCCGTGCCATCTCCCACAGCGCCAGGCTGTCCGCCTGCTCGATCGCATGTACGAACAGCGTCCGATCCCGGCTCACATCATAGCCCAGCGTCCCGTTCTGCGCGATGATATAGCCATGATAGCGGTCCATCTGCAGCTGTCTGGCCAGCGGGAGCACGCCCTGAAAGATGCGGGCCGAGGCCAGCACGATCGTCATCCCCTGCTCCTGCAGGGCGATGAGCGCATCCCGTACCCGGTCGCTGACCAGCACGCCGCCGCTGGGTGCCAGCAGCGTCCCGTCCAGATCACAGATCAATGTCTTGATTTCCATAGTCCCTCCTGTTTTCCCTGGGTCATAACCGATTGCGGTATTCCCGGGGGCTCACCTGATAGAAGCGGTGAAACACCTTGTTGAAATACAGCTGATCCTTCATGCCGACGGCTGCCGCGATCTCCTTGATCTTCATGTCGGTATGTTCCATGAGCTCGGCAGCTTCCTGCATCTTGCGCCGATTGATGTACTGGATCAGCTGTTCCCCGGTCTGTTTTTTGAAGATCCGCGAGATGTGCACCGGTGTCCGCTCCAATGTTGCGGCCAGCTGTTCCAGCGTGATCTTCTCATCCAGATGTTCATCGACGTAGGCAAGCACGGCGCTCACCGTCCGGGAATAGCGTTCATCGCTGTAAGTCTGTATCCATTCCTCGATCTCCTCCAGGATCGCCAGAAATTCTTTCTGCAGCTGGGGGAGCGTCTCCGCCTTGTCAAACAGCGGGGTGCCTTGTGCGAGGATCGGCGGTGCATCCGCCTTGGCATGGCGGAGCTTCTGATGTTCGATCGCATGGATGATCGAACGGCAGTAGAAGACGACATCCTCCGGATCGATCGCCTGTTTCGCCATCGTCTCCATCATCTCCTCACACAGCTGGCGGATCTGTGTCATCGCACCGCTGCCCGACAGTCGCAGAAAACCTTCCTTATAAGTAAGGCCCTGTGTCTTCAGCGGACAGAAGGACGGCCTGTCCAGCTGCTGCACACAGCCGTTCCCCAGATAAAAGCGCGCATAGCTGCGTTCCGCGATCGCCATGTAGGTATCATAAAACTGCTGTTCGCCGATGCATCGATCCGAGATCGTCATGGAGACGTGCAGCTGCAGCCGCTCCCAGAAACGATCCACCAGTTCCTCACACAGTGCCTGCAGCTGTGGCATCGTCATCGCCTCGACGATGATCACACCGGAGTGCATCTTGGAAAACAAGATCTGATGCGTCAGGCGATCGCGCAGCGTATCTTCGATCACCTCGCGCAAGGAGGCCTGCAAGGCACCCCGGTCCCGGTACAGCCCTTTGCCGAAGGTCAGCTTGACATCGTCCATGCGAAAGCCCAGCAGATGGTATGGTGTCTGCAGACAGGCGAGCTCCTCCCGCCGCAGCAGGTCCAGCAGTTCCTCCTTGTGTACATCCTGATGATCACGAATGCGTCCCAGCTGCCGCTGCAGTTCATTGCGCCAATCCCCGCTGAGCGCCACGCTTCCGCCGTGCAGCCGTTTGGAGCAGATCATCTGCAGGTTTTCGATCACCTGTGAATTCTTCAGCGTCCCCTTGATCAGATAATCCATGCAGCCGCTGCGCCACGCCTCCCGCATCCGCAGCGGATCGCTCTCATACGAGCACAGGATCACATGACAGTGCGGATCGTATGCCTTCAGCTGTTTCAGCAGTGAGATCCCATCCCCCTGTCGCAGCTTGACATCGCTGATGACCAGATCATGGCGATACTCACAGAAATATTCCACTGCCTTCGCTTCACTGTCACAGTACGTCAGGATCTCAAATCCATACTGTTCCCAGTGCAGCATGTTTCGATAGATCGCATACATCTGCCGCTGCTTGTCAACGACCATGACTCCCAACATGTCAGATCCTCCTTCTCTAATTACGAAAATATTAACATATTCCATCACCATTTTCCACAAACCGCCGAAAATATGGATCGATCGGCACAATATTTTCCATATATCTGTTTTTTTCCTTTCCGTTGTGCTTCTTTCTGACATAAAAAAATGCTATACTATGGTTGATTTACGGGTGTGGAAACATCAGCGTACGGGAAGCCCTCGCCCTCCCCGCACAGACAGATCGCTGTCCGTGTTCTCCATGGCCGCAAAAAAGAAAGGATGGAGGTTTTCACGTGGAGAGGCAGGGCTTCCTCGTGACAACAGAAGAGGTATTCAAGATGAACGAAAACCCATTGAAGCAAATCATTGCGAAGCAGAAGGCAGGAGAAGCCGTCGGCATCTATTCTGCCTGCAGCGCCAACAGCTATGTGATCGAAGCTGCCATCGAATGCGCAAAGCGCGACAACTCCTGCGTTTTGATCGAGGCTACCGCCAATCAGGTAGACCAGAACGGCGGCTACACCGGCATGAAGCCGGCAGATTTCCGCGATTTCGTCTACGAGATCGCCAAGAAGGTCGATTTTACGACCGACCGCATCTTTTTGGGCGGTGACCACCTGGGTCCGCTGACCTTCGCATCCAAGCCGGAGGCGGAAGCGATGGCCGATGCCCGCGAGCTCGTCCGCTGCTATGTGGCAGCCGGCTTCACCAAGATCCACATCGACACCAGCATGAAGGTGGCAGACGACGATCCAAACACACGTCTGAGCGATGAGACGATCGCCCGCCGCGGTGCCGAACTGGCCCGTGTCTGCGAAGATACGTATCAGGAACTGCTCAAGAGCAACCCGAATGCGGTCCGTCCGGTCTACATCGTCGGAAGCGAAGTACCGATCCCGGGCGGTGCACAGGATCCAAACGCCGGCATGCAGGTGACCCGCGTCGAGGACTTCAAGGCAACCGTTGCGGCATTTGAGGCCGCCTTCAAGAAGGAAGGTCTGGAAGAGACCTGGAACGATGTCATCGCCTGTGTCGTTCAGCCGGGCGTTGAGGAAAAAGATGCCGGCTGCACTGAATATGACCGTGCAAAGGCATCTGAACTGATGGCCAGCATCAAGGAATTCCCGAACCTCGTATTTGAAGGACATTCCACCGACTATCAGACAAAGTACAAGCTGAAGGAACTGGTCGAAGACGGTGTCGGCATCCTGAAGGTCGGTCCGGGCCTGACCTACGCGATGCGCGAAGGTCTGTTCGCACTGGCGTACATGGAAGAGATGATCCTGCACGGAAAGGAAGAGGAACAGTCCCACTTCATCGACGTTCTGGAGACCGCCATGCTGGCTGAGCCGAAAAACTGGCAGAAGCACTACCACGGTGATGAGAACGAACTGTGGTTCAAGCGCAAGTTCTCCTTCTCCGATCGCAGCCGTTACTACATGCCGGTACCGGAAGTCAACGCCGCAAAGGAAAAGATGCTGGCCAACCTGCGCAAGTACGGCATCTCTCTGGCCGTGCTCTCTCAGTTCATGCCGATCCAGTACACCAAGGTACGCGAAGGCGTATTGGAGAACGATCCGGAAGAACTGATCAAGGACCGCATCAAGAACACGATCGACGAGTATCTGTTCGCTTCTCATCAGGAAAAACTGTTCTGATTTCCATTCGGAAGCACGCAGCGCCGCACACAGCGGCGCTTTCTTTTCGCCGATAAATAGGAAAAACAGACCATTCCCGAAAGATCGCTGCACAAAATATATAAAATATCAGCCTTTATGGAACATTCCTGCCTGCTTCCGGCATCCCACGCAGGACAACCAAAGACGACCGTGCTATAATACGGGCAGTTATCCGCTGGCCGGATCTCTGTCATTCACGCAAACAACGACCTGTGTCGTTTTCTTTTGGGGAGGGAAATCGTCATGTATGCATTATTTTTTCTGATCAGCTTCGGTGCTTCGATCATCGGCGCCATCTGCGGCATCGGCGGGGGCATCATCATCAAACCGGTCATGGACGCCTTTGGGGCGCTGGATGTCTCCATCATCAACTTTCTGTCCGGCTGTACCGTTCTGTCGATGACGATGTACTCGGTCATCAAGGCCAAGATCGCAAAGGACTCCGTCATCAATATGAAGCTGGGCACGCCGCTGGCCATCGGGGCGGCCACCGGAGGGCTCTTTGGCAAAGAGCTGTTCTCCTATGTCGAATCTCTGTTCGACACGCCGAATACCGCCGGCGCCGTTCAAGCGTTCGTTCTGATGCTGATCACGCTGGGAACGCTGATCTACACCATCAACAAAAACAAGGTGCACACCCTGTACGTCAACAACCTGCTCGCCTGCCTGATCATCGGCTTCATCCTGGGCGGATTCTCTTCCTTCCTGGGCATCGGCGGAGGCCCGATCAACCTGGTCGTGTTGTACTTCTTCTTCACCATGGGAACCAAGGAGGCTGCTCAGAACTCCCTGTACATCATCCTGTTCTCACAGATCACCAGCATCGGACGCTCGCTGTTCACCACCGACCTTTCCCAGATCTCCATCGTGCTGCTGATCGGCATGATCGCCTGCGGCATCCTGGGCGGCATCTGCGGACGGGCGATCAACAAAAAGATCGATGAGAAGACCGTCGACAAACTGTTCATCGCTCTGATGATCGTCATCATCTTCATCAACATCTACAACACGGTCAAATACCTGGGCATCCTGGGCTGAGACAGACAAAAACCACCGCACGGTGGTTTTTTTGTCGGATCCAGGGCAAAACGGTTCCTCATTCATGCAGGAAAATCTTGATGGAAAGCGAGAGCCAGTTCCCTTTTTTCTCCTTTTTCGTGATCGTGCCAAACAGCTGCTTTCCGGCATCCATCAGCCGGGCAAACACCACATTGTCCCTTCTTGGCACATAGCCGACCGTCTGTCCGCTCATTGTCTGCACGAGGATCGCCTGCGGATCGTGCGGATTGTCCGGCTCCCGGAAAAACGCCAGCCGCTCCCCTTCGCGCAGCTGTGATTCCAGCGCTTCGATCCCTTCGACATGGCTGGTTCCCGCCACACAGGTGTCGAAGAGAAAGATGTCCCGTTCAAATAGGACCGGCATCCCGAGCGTTCCATCTTTCCCATGGATCAGGCCGATGACGCTTCCTCCCTCCGGTTTGAAAGGAGAGCTCATCCTGCTGTGCATACAGCTCCCCCAGATTGCCACGCAGCCTGGCCAGCTGAGCGCGTTTCCGCTCCTCATCTACGGGCGATCCTTTGATCATTTTCCCAGGTTCGCGGGAAATCGGCGCTGTTTTCGGATGTTCCATTCTCACGCCTCCCTTTGTGGATCGTTACCTTTATTATATTGGAGCTTTCCCGGTCTTTTCAATTTTTTATGACAGCGGAAGCAACATAAAAAAACCGAAGCCCCTTCGCAGGGGATGCTTCGGCATTTCATCGTTTCGATCGATGGGCACAGAGGTTCAGCGCAGCGTGCGAGCGATCTGCTGCATACGATCTCCTGCATATTCCAGCAGTTCGCGATACCCGCAGTAACGATCGTCGTAGTAGGCGCTGTTGAGACGTTTGCAGTTGCGATGGCACATGCCTTCAAACGGGCAGTCGCCGCACGCTGCACAGCTGCGACGCGGCTCCTTGAGAAAGCCCTTCATCGTCTCACAGGTCGCCAGCTCCAGCAGGGTATTCTCCCTGATGTTGCCGCAGCGGTATTGATCCAGCACGTAGAAATCGCACGGGTAGACGTCACCGTTGCTCTCCACGACGAACTGCGGCGCACAATGCCCCAGCATCCCGCACTGCTGCGGAGGATAGCCGACGAACATCGGGATCACATTGTCAAAGAGCGTCACGCTGATGACATTGCCCTTCACGTACTCCCGATACCACAGGTCGAAGAACACTTTATAGAAAGAGGCAAACTGTCTGGGATGCAACGAAAATTCGCTCTCCTGTTCGTCCAGACCGGCCAGACACGGAATGAACTGGATGTACTTGAGATCATGTTTCTGATAAAAGGAAAACAGCTTCTGCGGATGTGCGCTGACATAAGAGCTCAGCACCGTCAGGATGTTGAAATCCACCTTTGCGCGCTTCAGCAGTTCCACCGACCGCATCACCCGCTTGAAGGTTCCCTCATATGCCGCATCCTTGCGCAGATGATCGTGCAGCGCGGCATAGCCGTCCAGGGACACGCCGATCAGAAACTGATGCTGCTGAAACAGCGCCACCCATTCCTCATCCAGCAGGGTCGCATTGGTCTGCAGGGCATAGTGGATCGTCTGTCGCTGCTTATGTGCATCGACATAAGATGTAAATGCCCGAAAATAATCGATGCCGGCGACCGTCGGCTCTCCGCCCTGAAAGGCGAAGGTGATGTCGGCTTCCGCATCCAGGTCCAGCGCACGCTCGATCAGCGCCTGCATCGTGTCTTCCTGCATGATCCCGTGCGAGCGCACTTCCCGATGATCTGCCACGTCATAATAGAAACAGTAACGGCAGCGCATGTTGCACAGTGACGATGCCGGTTTGATCAAAAAACTGATGTATTTCATATCGATGTTCTCCTCCGCTTCATTGTATCACAGACCGCTCTCTCCACGAAGTCCTGTTATGCAGAAAGAGGAGATCACTGTGATCCCCTCTGGTCCATATCAGCCTATTGGATGCCCAGGCGTTCCTTCTGTTCCTGCGGCGCATCATAAGCGTCCAGCGCCTGTGAGAGCAGCTCGATGTAGCGTGCTTCCAGCTCGCTGTCCACACCGGCCAGATTCTTCGTCTGTCCATAGTCCGCACAGATGTCGAACAGCTTGGTCTCCAGCACTTCTTTGAGCGGCTCATCGCTCTGATCGATGATGCCCGGCTTCGTGATCGGAATGCGGAACAGCGGATACTGCGTCCGCTTGAAGTAACGTCCCATCTCGATCTTCTCCGGACATTCGACGCCCAGCACGCGGCGGATGGTCGTCGGGAATGCCGTATATTCATAACATGGCTGATTCTCCGGCTTTGGTGCACGCAGATACGTGTGATGACCGTCGCTGAGGTTGACCGCCATTCCATGATAACCGAAGATCGCATAGTCCTTGGTCTTCGCCTGCGGATCCTGTGCCAGCGGCTTCAGCGAAACGCCCTGTACGCTGTCCGGGATCTCGATGCCCATGAAATCGAGGATCGTCGGCATCATGTCGATGTTCTGCGTGATCTGCTGCACATGCTCGCCCGCACGCTCTCCATGCGGGAATTTGATGATGAGCGGCAGATGCGCCAGTTCATTGTAAAGATGCATGTAGTTCTTCCCCAGATAGTCGCGCTCTCCGAGGAAATAACCGTGGTCGGTCGTCATGACGACCATCGTGTCTTCATACATATCCAGCTCTTTGAGCTTGTTGATCAGCGTACCGAACCAGTGATCGGTCATCGTCACCAGTGCGGCATAACGACGCTGCACATAATCGACCGCGCTTTCCGGCACACCGGCCTCCGATACGCGCTTATACTGCGGGATCTCATAGTAATCACGGTCCAGTCCGGTGTTGCCTCCGTAAAGATCCATATACTTGTCCGGTACATCGAACGGTTCATGTGGATCGAATGCCTCGACCATCAGAAAGAAGTCATCATCTCCCTTGTTGTCTTCCAGCCACTCACAGGCGGACGCAAACGTCTTCGGAGAAGGCATGTCCTCCTCATTCGGCCACTGTGTCCGGTTGAGCTGATACTGACGGCGCACACGCCCGTAGAACGTCTCCGGCATGTTGTCCGGTTCGTCGATGCGGGATACCCAAGGGTCTCCCTCCTGTCCGCGGTGATAATCCCACGTATTGAACTGCTGTAAGTAGCCTTCTCCGCCGGTACGCATGTAATGGCAGTGATCGGTCGTGATGTGCGTATAGACATCATGATCTCTTAAGACTTTCGGCAGCGTGATGTCAAACGGTTCAATCGGTCCCCAGGAACGCTCCAGAAAATTCAGGCGTCCGGTCAGGATGTCACGACGTGCCGGCATGCAGGGCGCACTGCCGATCCAGTGCTGATCGAATACCGTCGCTTCCTTCGCAAACGCATCGATATTCGGTGTCTTTACGATCGTTTCCGGGTTATAGCAGGACAGCGCTTCACGTCGCAGCGTATCCATCAAAACTAAAACAGTTCTCATAATAAGTGCCTTGCTCCTTCCACAAATATGTTTCTTGCGTCTACAATCAGGCGAACGGAGCATCACTGTTTCATCCAGATCCAGCGACCCCTCCTACAACCTTATCATACCATTTCCCAGCCATCCCAGCTACGCAAGATAAGCTGGAATATTGGTAATTTTACATATATGAGTTATATTTTCTATATTTCTTTCTCGCAAGCACCATTGATGCTGTTTTTTTGCACATAATGCCCTTAGAAAGAACGAAGGACCTGCCATCCAACCGACAGCAGGTCTCTCCTTTTCTATTCAATGCTTATGCAAAGAGATTGATCTTGAAGTAGTAGCCGATTGCCGCAAATACCAATGCGAACACGATCATGCCCAGGATGATGGACGCGCTGTTCTTGCCCTGTCCCTTCTTCAGCAGCTTATAGCAGATGAAGGTCAGCAGAACCGGCAGGATGCAAGGCATTACATTGTTCAACTGATCCTGAATGACCAGCGGCTCACCTTCGCTGAAGGCAAACTGCAATGCCGTAGACAGTTTGACCGTCTGCGGGATCAGGCAGCCGACAACGACGACACCCAGTACGTTTGCCATGTTGCCCAGTCGATCGAAGAGCGCCATACCACCGCTCTGTACCAGTTCCAGACCCTTGGTGTAACCCAGGTGGAGTCCGAAGTACTTCAGTGGCCAGTACAGCAGGTTGATCAGTAAGAACATGACCAGCGGTCCGACCAGGCTGCCATCGTTGATGCACATGGAAGCACCGATGGAACCGGCGATCGGATACCAGGTCAGGTTCAGCATGGAGTCACCGAGTCCGGCGAACGGTCCCATCAGGGAAGTCTTGATGGCCGTACAGGTTTCCTTCTGATCCTCTGTCGTGGATTCTTCCAGCGCAGCCTGGATACCCAGGATGAACGGAATCGCGATCGGATGCGTATTGAAGTATTCCAGGTAACGCTGCATCGCGTGTACTTTTTCTTCTTTTGGTCTGTCTTTGTACAGTTCCTCCAGTACCGGAGAGAAGCAGTACGTTAAGCTGAGGGACTGCATACGCTCGTAGTTATGAGCAAACTGGCAGCCCTGTGTACGAAGCAATACCTTGTTCAGGGCCTTATTTGAAATCTTTCCCATTATAGATCGTACTCTCCTTCCTCTTCAGAAGCAGTGGCCGTCGCAGCAGCAGGAGCAGGCGCCACCTTCTGTCTTTCAACAATTACATCGTAGAGACCGGCAAGAGCGGCAGCGATCATTGCGCATCCCAGTGTCGGAACACCCATGTATGCGTTCAGAACGAAACCGATTACCAGGAAGATCCACATGTCTTTCTTCATCATCATCGTCAGCAGCATTGCAAGACCGACGGCAGGCATCATGCCACCGGCAGTGGAGAAGCCGCTCAGCACCCAAGGAACATCGTTCTGCAGGAATGCCATGATGCTGTCGATCACAGCAGATCCGGCACCAACAGCGATGAAGGTCGGGATCGCACGAGATAAGAAGAAGCAGATAGCACCTAACCAGAAGTATTTGTTGATACTGCTGAATTTACCGGACTCAGCTGCCTTATCTGCAGCGTGAACCAGAGAAACGTTGGTCGTCATGACCAGCATGTTCAACTGCTGAACGAGCGTTGCTGTCGGGATACCGATAGCGACTGCCATGGAAATTGCACTCTCCGTGCTTCCGCCGGCCATGATACCCAGAGAAGCACCTACGATCGTACCGGAGATGACATCCGGTGGTACATAAGCTCCGATGTTGTTTACGCCCAGCCACATCATTTCCATCGTTGCACCGATCATGATTGCGGTGGTCATGTCTCCTAAGATGATACCTACTCCAAGAGACGCGAGCAGTGGCTTACGGAAACCTAAATGTGGTCCGAACTGGTCCCATGCACAGAGACCTGCCCACAGCGCTAAGAGCAGCGCCTGAAAGATTTGCATACTTTCTTCCTCCTTCTTTAGAATGTATATAGCATCGCCGTGCGATTACTACCCAATTTGTTTTCCTACTGGAAATTCTTCAACAGATCCGCAACCGCTTCCTTCGTATCGCGTGTCGTCGTCTGCATCCAGCACTCAACGCCCATGCCGATCAGTTCCTCGAAGGCTTCTTTTTCTTCCTTCGTCACCGACATGTTCTTATGCAGACGTGTACGCTCATCGTTGAAACGCATACCGCTGACATTCAGATAATTGAAATCCAGACCGTTCTTCTTCAGCGTCAAAGCGTCGATCGGGTTGGTGAACAGCACCATCGTCGCTTTCTTGAGCTGCGTCTTCTTCAAAACATCGATGAATTTCTCTACCCCGAATACGCTGACCTTGATGTTTGGAACAGCCAGTCCGGCAACGGACTTCTGTACCGGATCATTCGCCACTTTATCGCTGACGATGATCGCCGATTCGATTCCATAGTCCGGAATCCAGGTCGTCGCCACCTGTCCATGGATCAAACGGTCATCAATATCCACTAATTTCAATGCCATAATCTGTCTCCTCCTTTTCTTTTACAGATCTATATCTTCATCATCATCGGCCAGCTGTACCTCGATCGGGCTGACCGACTGCTGATGAACAGACATCACATGTTCCTTGACTTCCTCTGCGCTGATCTCTCGCGACAGCAGCAGATCGATCAGAATCGGAAGATTCAGACCGGTAAAGCCGATCATGTTCATCCCTTTTAACATACAACGGGAGACTGCGTTGAACGGCGATCCTCCGTAAATATCACAGAGCGCAATGACGACATCGCATCTCGATGAAAGATCCGCATAAGCATCGGCCACTTCCTTCTCCAGATCATCCAGTGATTTGTCGGTGGTCAGCGCCAGCGCATGAACATCTTTCTGCTCTCCGGCCAACATTTCAGCACTGCCCAGTGCCGCTTTTGCAAATTCTCCATGACTTACCAGAATAATACCTGTACTCATCTACAACCTCCTGTTTTGTTTGTACGTAAATATGAAAGCGCTTCTATCTTTAAGCGTGTTTATCGTACCATCCCAAAAATTCACATTCAATAAGCGAACCCGGATTCTTCCCCACTTTTTTACATAATTTGATTAAATAATTCATATTTTTTATTAGAAAGCGCTTCCACGATGGAATAAACCATAATTCTCTTCACATAATTTTGCTGAATTTTATTTGCTATCGGTCTCAAATATCCCGTAGATCGGTAAAAAAAATTGGAGAATCGAGCCAATTTCTTCTTATTTCTTCATCCGATCCGCCAAACAGGTAAAATATTCCATATTTTTTGTGATTTCCGTCGATTCAGCGTGATTTTACTAATTTCATCCCCAGGTCCGGAGAGTTCTCCCTCATCCGCATTGTATGCAAAGGCCGATGCCATGATGCGTACGGACAAAAAAAGGCAGCCGTCGTCACTTGGAACAAACGGCCTGCCGATCAGATACGCTTGCGGTATTCCCGAGGACTGAGATGGTAGTACTTCTTGAAGACTTTGTTAAAATACAGCTGATCGCTGATGCCTACCATCGCCGCCACGTCTTTGATCTTGCGGGTGCGATCATGCATCAGCTCTTCCGCCTTCGCCATCTTGCGCTCGTTGACATACTCGATCACACTGTGTCCGACCTCGCTTTTGAACAGCCGGCTGGCGTGGGTCACGCTGAGCCCGGAGGCAGAAGCGACCATCTCCAGTGTCAGCTTCTCCGCAATGTGTTCATCGATATAGTCCAGCATCGCCGTCACCTTGTGGTGATAGCGGCTGATGTGGTGCTCGCGCACCCAGTCGATCAGCGTCTTGAAGATCTTCTCCAGCTCCAACTGCAGAAACTGGATGCTCTCTGCCTCGTTGATGCCTTCATAGAGGATATCAAACGGATACTGCTCGCTGATGCCATGCTCATAGATGACCTTCTTGGTGTCGTGCAGGATCGAGACGAAATAGCCCTTGACGTCGGTAAAGTCGATGAACCGTTCGATCATCTGTCCGATCGCCTTGGAGTAAGAATCTTTCACCTTGTCAAAGTTCTGTTCCATGATGCCCTGGGCGATCTCATTGCCGCAGGGGAAGGAACTGTATTGCAAACGCTGGATCACACGTGCATCCTCTGCAAACTCCACACAGCGATCGCCGTCATAGAACTTGTGGCTCATGTGGTATTCCATCACCTGCTGATATCCTCCCAGGAAGTCATCGATGCCCTGCTGCTCTGTCGACACCGTGACCGAGAAATCGTAGGTCAGCCGTTCCCCGATCCCGTCGATGATCTGATGTGCCAGCGCTTCATAACGCTCACGCGGCAGTGGTGGCAGGACGATGACGCCGGAGTGTTTCTTGTTGAAGAGGATGCAGGCGCCTCGGATCCCCTGCAGGTATTGTGTGATCAGCCGTTTGAGCTGCAGCTGGATCTCATCGCGCATGGAGACCTTGTTGCGAAACATGTCGATGAACTCATCGCTGTTCATCCAGAACGGCTTGTCGTAACGCTTCAGCGAACGATTGAAGTTGCGTATGTTGTCCTGGCGAAAATACAGCAGTCGATAGCGCCCCTGCAGCAGATAGAGCTCCGGGCGGCTGAGGATCTCCTTGAGCAGATCATAGTCGACCTTCTGTTCGTCACGGATCAGGCCCAGGATCTTTTCCAGCATCTCTTCCCAGCTCTCCTGCAGACTGGTCGCCTCTTTCTTCGCCAGATCCTCCCGGATGCGATCCAGCAGCGCCGTCAGCGTCGAATAGCGCAGCCGCGATTTCAGCAGATAATCATACGCACCGACGACGAACGCCTCCCGCACGGAATCATAATCTTCATGCGCGGAGATGACGACAACGATGCATTCCGGTCCCAGATGACGCAGCTTCTTGATCAGCGAGACGCCGTTGCCGCCCTGCAGGTCCAGTGCGGTGAAGATCACATCGTACTTATATTCACCATACAGCGCCAGCGCATCCGATTCGCTGTCCGCGACCGAAGCGATCTGAAAACCGGATTCCTCCCAGGGGATCATATTTTTATAGACATGGATCATCTGCTGCTGTTTCTCCACCAGCAGCACACGGTATAACGCACCCATGAATTGCCCTCCTTTCCTAAAATATGCGATATCAAACCCCTTTTTCACCTGTTCTGATTACATTATACTAAAAAGAACTAAAATGAACAGCCCGTTTTTCGTGTATTGACTGAATAATCCATAAAATATTTTCACTTTTCGCTGATTTGCATCATTTCTCCATATACCGTTTGTTATAATGGTTTCAGAAATGCTTAGAGGAGGAATTTCCCGATGAAACGACCGAATATCTTGCTGGTCATGTGTGATCAGCTTCGCGGGGACTGTCTTTCATTTGACGGACATCCGGATGTCAAGACCCCTTATCTGGATACGCTGGCTGCAGACAGTACCTATTTTGAAAACGCCTACTCTGCCTGCCCCAGCTGCATTCCGGCCCGTGCCGGACTGCTGACCGGACAGGCGCCTTCCAGCCATGGCCGTGTCGGTTATCAGGATGGCATCGACTGGGAATATGACCATTATCTGGCACAGGAACTGGCCGATCACGGCTATCAGACGGCCTGTGTCGGCAAGATGCACGTCCATCCGCCACGGCTGCAGTGCGGCTTTCAGATGATCCGGCTCCACGATGGCTACATCGGCCATTACCGCAAGGCGAACATCCCTTCCTGGATGAACCAGAATGTATCGGATGACTATATGCATTATCTGCGGGATCATCTGGGGTCCTATGCAGATGTCAACGGTTCCGGTGTAGAGAACAATTCCTGGATCACCCATCCATGGATCTATGAAGAACGCTATCATCCGACCAACTGGGTCGTCGATGAGAGCATCCGCTTTCTGGAGACGCGCGACCGCACGAAGCCGTTCTTCCTCATGACGAGCTTTGTCCGTCCGCACCCGCCGTTTGACGCCCCGAAATCGTACTTTGACCTGTACGTCAACAAGCAGCTGCACGAACCGGCCATGGGAGACTGGGTGGATCCTTCCCTGTGTGAGCGGGACGGCATGATCTTAGACAGCGTGCACGGCTGTCGGGATGCAGAGCTGCGCCATCAGGCGATGGCCGGCTACTATGCCTGCATCACCCATGTCGATCATCAGTTCGGCCGGCTGATCACCGCGCTGGAAAATGATGAGAGCTATCATGATACGATCATCATCTTTACGGCCGACCACGGCGAGATGCTCTTTGACCATCAGCTGTTCCGCAAGGTGCTGCCATATGAGGGAAGCACGCGCATCCCGATGATCATCCACGTTGGCAAGAACATCCGCAAGTGCCTGCCGCATCGCAGCGAGAGCGTCGTCGAGCTCATGGACGTCATGCCGACCGTGCTGGATCTGTGCGACATCCAGATCCCGGACAGCGTCGACGGTGCTTCTCTGAAGCAGGAGCTGTTTGAGGCAAAAAGAATCGAGCGGGAATATGTGCACGGTGAGCACAGCCGCGACAAGGAACAGTCCAACCAGTATATCGTCACCGAAACAGACAAGTACATCTGGTTTACCCAGACGAACATCGAACAGTATTTTGATCTGAAGCAGGATCCGAAAGAGGAACACGACCGCATCGATGACCCTGCCTGCCAGGATCGTATCGCCCATCTGCGCTCGCTGCTCATCCAGGAGCTGGAGGGACGCGAAGAAGGATATGTGCAGGATGGAAAGCTGGTGGCGGGCCAGCGTCCGATCAGCCGGCTGCAGCACCCGCTTCACCGATAATCGAGTAGAGATTTATAATCCCTCTCACACCACCGTACGTGCCGTTCGGCATACGGCGGTTCAATTCAAATAGTAGTCTAAACAACTGATGAGTCCTCGCTTCGCGAGGATTTCTTTTGAAATTTTGCGTAGCCCTGTTGTCCTAGCTACTGCTTGATAATGGTCTCCAAAGCCTGCGCTTTGTCTTGCCATCCATTCGGGTACACCTAATTTCATAAGTCCCCACAGTCGTTTCTCCCTCGTTTTCCATTGC
>NBJMR02800__coassemble_2049_pt1 | contig 17861 bp, 16 predicted proteins | sample NBJMR02800__metabat2_low_PE_026 | metagenome-assembled genome bin NBJMR02800
CTCACGCTGCTGGTGCGGCAGCGGGAAGAAGTATAAGCAGTGCCATGAGAAATGGGATGACCGTTACAACATCCTGAAGCTGGAAGGGCATACGATGCCGGCGCGTTCGCTGATCAAGAGCCCGGAAGATCTGCGTCTGATCAGAAAGGCCGCCGCCATCAACAACGGTGTCCTGGATCTGGTCGCTGAACGCATCCATGCGGGCATGACCACGGAAGATATCAACACGCTGGTGCACAATTATACGGTCGAGCATGGCGGCATACCGGCTCCGCTCAACTATGAGGGCTTTCCCAAGAGCGTCTGCACCTCGCTCAACGACGAGGTCTGCCATGGCATCCCGAGCAAAGATGTCGTCCTGCGGGATGGCGATATCATCAACGTGGATGTGACGACGATCTACAAAGGGCATTACGCGGATGCGTCGCGGATGTTTCTGATCGGTGCGGTCAGCGAAGAGGCCCGCCGTCTCGTAGATGTGACGAAAGAGTGCCTGCAGATCGGCATCGATGCGATCAAGCCGTGGGGCCATGTCGGCGACATCGGCGCAGCGATCATGGAGCACGCACACAAGAACGGTTACACCGTCGTTCGCGACTTTGCCGGCCATGGTGTGGGCAACGGCTTCCACGAGGATCCGATCGTACCGCATGTCGGCATGCGGGGAACCGGAATGGTGCTGGCACCGGGAATGGTGATCACGGTGGAACCGATGATCAATGCCGGCGGCTGGGAACTGTTCATCGATGAAGACAACGGCTGGACGTCCTATACCTGCGACGGCTCGCTGAGCGCACAGTGGGAGCACACCATTTATATCGGTGAGCACGGCGTGGAGATCATCGCTTACTGATTACGAAGGGATGCGAACAGCATTCCTTTTTTTACGGCGGCAGGATCCTTTGAGATGAAACTGTTTGAAAATGGATGAAAACAGAGGAAGATTTGTCATTACTGTGAAAACATGCTATAATCAAACGGAAATGAAAAGGAGTTTTGCATTATGGAGAAATGGAGTGTTGAAAAATACTGTGAACGACTGCAGGCCATGAAGTGCGAAGCGCATGACAAGTTATGGCTTTATATCGAAGTGAATGCAAAGGATTTCATGAATGAATGTGAACCGGGCGTAAAGAATCTCAACAGCTGCTGCAAGGCGATGCTGACGATGATGCTGGAAGGCGACAACTTCATCGTTGAGCCGAAGAACCGCAGCAAGTGTGCCGGAACGCTGACGGTCCGCTATTATGTCGACAATCTGAGCCCGGAGCGCCGTACATACGCGCAGGCGATGGCTGACAACGATCAGTAAAAATATCCGCGGAAGCGGATTTTTTGATGGAGGAGAAAGACGATGAAGAAAATTACCAGCTTTTGTGTCGATCATGATCATCTGGAAAAGGGGATGTATGTATCCAGAGAAGACGGGGATGTCATCACTTATGACCTGCGGATGGTAAAGCCCAACCAGGGCGGCTATCTGGAGAATGCGGGGCTGCATACGCTGGAACATCTGTTTGCGACCTATGTGCGCAACACGGAAGAAAGCGATGCGATCGTGTATGTGGGGCCGATGGGCTGCCGCACCGGCTTTTACCTGCTGACGAGAGATACGCTGTCCAGAGCACGTGCGCTTGCGCTGGTACAGGAGACGATGGCGTTCATCGCGGCCTATGAAGGGGAGATCCCCGGTGCTGCCTGCAGCCGGGAATGCGGCAACTACCGCGATCATGATCTGGCCGCGGCCAAGCGCTATGCGAAAGCATACGGCGAGGTGCTCAGAGAGTGGAGCGCAGCGCGCATGGAGTACACATCAGCGTGAATGCCCCTGGGAGATCGGAAATTTTCTGAAATCAGAGGTTGCTTTTTTTGAAGAACCTGCGTATAATGTAGCAAAGAAACGAAGAAGAGAAGGAGTAGCCGGAGAGCGTCTTTCAGAGAGTCTGCGGTCGGTGCGAGCAGACGGACAAGGACGGCGAACGTATCTCGGAGTTGAGTTCTCGAAGCGAAGCGAGGGAATTTCCGTAAAACCTGCGTTAAAGGTCGAGGGTCCGTATGGGAGAGCCATGCGGGAAGTAAGGTGGTACCGCGTGCATACACGTCCTTGTCTGGTGACAAGGACGTTTTTTATAAGAAGGAAAGGGGACAGAGACATGAAACAAATAAAAAAACTGCTGATTTGTCTGACTGCCGTGCTGCTGGCGTTCGCCAGTCTGCCGATCATTGCTTTTGCACAAGAAGGCGAGGAGTCGGATGGAGAGCGCTCACTGCTGGATGAGATCAAGGAAAGAGGGGTGCTCATCGTCGGTACATCGCCGGATTTCCCGCCGAATGAGTTCATCGATTCGACCAAGACCGGCCAGGATCAGTATGTCGGCAGCGATATCGAACTGGCGAAATACATCGCACAGCGCATGGACGTCGATCTGCGCATCGAGGCATCCAATTTTGATACGGTGCTGGCGAATCTGTCGACCGGACAGATCGACCTGGCGATCACCGGACTGGCCTATACGCCGGCCCGGGCACAGTCGATGGAACTTTCCATCGGTTACAACATGGATGAAGATTCCGAAGCGAGCGCACAGGGCGTGCTGATCCGTGCGGAGGATGCGGACAAGTATCGGACGTTGGAGGATCTGCGCGGTGTGAAGATCGCAGCACAGTCGGGATCGATCCAGGAACAGTATGTAAAGGATCAGATCAGCGATCCGCAGCTGCAGAGCATCACGACCATCGATGATGGAGTCGCCCTGCTGAAGAACGGCAGTGTGGATGCGGTCGCGACCTCCATGCCGACCGGTATCCAGTATGCGCAGAACAACAGCGATCTGGCGACGATGGAAGAAGAATTTGACATCAGCGCGGACTATGCCGGTACCCGCATCGGTGCACCGCTGGGAGAAAAAGAGCTGATCGAAGAGGTCAATACCATCCTCGAGGACGTCAATGAACAGGGACTCTATGAACAGTGGTATGAGGAAGCCATCGAGCTGAACAACAACATGACTTCGATCACTGCGACGAGCTTTCTGGGAACGCTCGTTCAGATCGTACAGTCTTTCTGGCCGCAGCTGCTGCAGGGCCTGCTGATCACGCTGGGTCTGGCCGCCATCACCGTCTTCTTCGGTACGCTGGTCGGTGCGCTGTTCGCTTTGATCAAACTGTCGAAAAACAAGCTCGTCCAGGCCGTCTGCACCGCCTATGTCGAACTGATCCGGGGAACGCCGCTGCTGTTGCAGCTGTGGCTGTTCATCACCGTCTTCTCCACGCTTTCCGGCGGCGATATGCCGATGCTGGTCAGCGTGATCATCGCCCTGGTCGTCAACAGCAGCGCCTATGTGGCAGAGATCATCCGAAGCGGCATCCAGTCGGTGGACAAAGGACAGCGCGAAGCGGCGAAGTCATTGGGCATGAGCAATCGCAACACGATGACGAAGATCATCCTGCCGCAGGCCGTCAAGAACATCCTGCCGGCACTGGGCAATGAATTCGTCATGATGGTCAAGGAGACCTCGTTGGCCTCCACCTTCTTCATCGGTGAGCTGATGACGGTCAACACCGTGATCAAATCAGCGACCTACAAGTCGATCGAGCCGCTGGTCATCGTCGGCCTGATCTACTTCATCGTGACCTTTACCCTGTCAAAGGGCGTCAAATACATGGAAAGGAGACTGAGTGTCAGTGACTAATGATGCATTGATTCAGGTAAAAGACCTGCATAAGAGCTTTCATGATCTGGAGGTGCTGAAAGGCGTCAGCGAAGAGATCCACAAGGGCGAGGTCGTTTCGATCATCGGACCCAGCGGCAGCGGGAAGTCGACGTTCCTGCGCTGTCTGAACCTGCTGGAGACACCGGACAAGGGACAGGTGATCTTTGAAGGGGTGGACATCACCGATCAAAGCGTGGACATCGACAAGCACCGTCAGAAGATGGGCATGATCTTTCAGCATTTCAATGTATTTCCGCATCTGACCGTGTTGGAAAACATCACGCTGGCACCGACGCTGGAACTGGGACAAAGCAGAGAAGAAGCACAGAAGAACGCCTGTGATCTGCTGGCCAAGGTCGGTCTGCTGGATAAGAAAGATGAGTATCCGCGCAAGCTCTCCGGCGGACAGAAACAGCGTCTGGCCATCGTGCGGGCGCTGGCGATGAATCCGGATGTCATCCTGATGGATGAGCCGACCAGCGCACTGGATCCGGAGATGGTCAAGGATGTGCTGGAGGTCATCAAGGAACTGGCCGATCAGGGGATGACGATCGTCATCGTGACACATGAGATGGCGTTTGCCAAACAGATCAGCGACCGGGTGTTCTTCATGGATCAGGGAATCATCCAGGAGAAGGGAACACCGCAGGAAGTGTTCGAACATCCGCAGAACCCGCGAACGATCGACTTCCTGAGCAAGGTGCTCTAAGTGAAAACAGATTGAGGATGAAGAAAGGACCGCAGACGCGGTCCTTTTCTGAATTGAGGATCCAGCAGAATAGCTACTAAAGAGAGGGCGTGGCAGATACCGTAGCGATTTCTTAATAAAAAATTTAGATTTATGCATTATTCTTAATACTGGAAAGCACCGGTCACTGAACGCCTTCAATGACCGATGCGGGGAAGGATGAAGAATATGCCGGAAAAGAAGCTGCGAATCTTATATGTGGAAGATGACCGTTCCCTGGCAGCCAGTCTGAAGCTGGGCCTGCGCCGCCATGCCATCGAGCTGGCATGTGCGTATACTTGCCGGGAAGCACTGCAGAAAATGCGCAGCGATGTATTCGATTTTTATCTGATCGATGTGCGTCTCTCCGACGGCAACGGATTTGATCTGTGCCGGGACATTCGGGAAACGGACCGGACGCCGATCATATTTCTGACCGGGGCAGACGGAGAGCGGGAGCAGATCCGCGGATATGAGCTGGGCGGAGATGCCTACATCAACAAGCCGTTTACCGTCGAAGGGCTCATGGCGGTCATCCATGCGCTGATCCGCCGCCAGCAGTGGCAGAGCGGCAAAGGGAGCGAGCGAGTGAAGAGCGGAGTGCTGACGATCGACCTCGCCAATCATCAGGTGTGGCACCGGGAGGAGATGATCGCGCTCACCAAGACACAGTTTGAGATCTTGCGGCTGCTGGTCACCCATCCCGGACAGGTCGTGCTTCGCGATCAGTTCAACAGCTGCATCTGGGAACACCGAGGCGTCTTTGTCGACCAGAATACGCTGAATGTCCACATCAGCAACCTCAAAAAAGCGATCCGTGAGGACGGCAGCTACATCGAGACCGTGCACAACATCGGCTATCGCTGGTTGCGGACGGTAGAGACGTGTCGGACGCAGAGATGACCATCGTCCAAATAAGATACTTTTCATTTGCATAAAAAACCGCTATACTGAAGGAAAGAGAAACCATGAAAGGGAGGATGATCCGATGGAACTGAAAGATGCGATGAACAAACGCAGAAGCATTCGCAAATATCAGAAAAAAGAGGTCAGCGATGCGATGATCGAAACGCTGATCGAAGCGGCGATCCAGGCGCCGACCTGGAAGAATTCACAGACCGGGCGCTATCATGTCGTCCGCTCGCAGCAGATGCTGGAAAAGCTCAAATGGGAAGGACTGGCACGCTTCAACGGCGAGAACGCAGAGGATGCGCCGGTTTTGATCGTTGCGACGTTCGTGAAGGACCGCAGCGGATTTGAAAAGAGCGGAGAACCGAGCAATGAGCTGGGCAATGGCTGGGGATGTTACGATCTGGGCTTACAGACGATGAATCTGCTGCTGGCGGCCACAGAGCTGGGCCTGGGCACGCTGGTCATGGGCATTCGCGATGAGAAACGCATCCGTGAGCTGCTGTCCATACCGCCTCAGGAGACGATCGTCAGCGTGATCGCCGTCGGCTATCCGGACATCGACCCGCTGCAGCCAAAACGCAAGAGCGTAACGGACATCACGACGTATCACTGAAACAGGAAAGGAGCCATCCGCTCCTTTTCTTTTTAGGGCACTAGCGAAAAACGGCGTATAGAAGAAGGGGAAGGAAGTGAGAAGATGATCGCAGGTGCACTGTTTCTGTGGCTGTTTCTGTTTCGCGGGCAGGCGTTTTCATGGAAGCGGGCCTCGCTTTGTGTGTGCGCATCAGGTGCTTCGCTGTTGTCTGCGCTGTTTCTCGTACCGGAAAAGCACTGGCTGTGCCATGGGCTGTTTCTGGTGCTGCTGGCGATCACCTGGATCGATGTACATGAACTGTGGATCCCGGATGTGCTCACCCTGTTGGTGGTGCCGTTTGGATATCTTCTTTCAGATGCGGCGTGGCTGGAACGCTGTTTATGCGGGACTCTGCTGGGTGGCGGCTTTTGGCTGCTTCGGATGCTGTGGCCGGGCTGCATCGGCTGGGGCGACGTCAAACTGTGCACGGCGGCAGCCTTCGCCCTGGGCGTTGATTTTCTGTATGGTCTTCAGCTTGGCGTGATCGCCGCCGGCGGCCATGCGGGCATCCTGCTGATCCGAAAGCGGGTGACCCTGCAGACGCGGCTTCCTTTTGGTCCGTGGATCGCTTTGAGCATCGTGCTGACACTGTGCATAAACGGATGTGCGCAGCGGCATTTTCTGTTATAATGAAACAAGAGAAGGAGGCGTGTGCAGATGGACCGTAAAGCAGCGATCATCGAAGCGATCCGCACCAGCGAGACACCGGTCTCCGCATCGGCATTGGCCAGAAAGCTGCATGTGTCCCGGCAGATCATCGTCGGGGACATCGCATTGATCCGCGCATCCGGCACGCAGATCATCGCCACACCGCGGGGATATGTGTGGGAGCGCTCCAATGCCGGCAGCGAACGAAAGATCGCTGTCATGCACGCACCGCAGCAGATGCGTGAGGAGCTTTATACGATCGTGGATCAGGGAGCGGAGGTCGTCGACGTCATCGTTGAGCATCCGACCTATGGGCAGCTGGTCGGACAGCTGCAGCTCTCTTCTCGCTATGACGTGGATCAGTTCATCGATCGGATGCAGGGCAATGAGCCGCTCAGTCAGCTGACGCACGGGGTGCACCTCCATACGATCCGCTGTCGGGATGCGGCTGTCTTTGAGCGGGTGGAGAATGCACTTCGGAAAAAAGGACTGCTGTATGAGGAAGCGAAGCGTTCATCGGATCAAGGATGAAACGGTCTTTCACTTTTCCATATCGATCCTGTGGCACGGGAAAAACCCGTGCCTTTTGTCTTGTTTTGCGATCCGCGCGGTCGGCATCAGGTATAAATGCGGGAAGATCCAGGCATACTTTTCATGTAAACATCTGGGGCAAAATGGAATGATCGACGTATAAGAGGGGTGAAAGGAGGAATCGTATGGATGTGCGAGCATTATATGCCCAGGGGAAGCGTTCCCCTGGCAAAGAAAACGACGTGCAGTGGGAAGTGCTTCACGAGCAGCTGTTAAAAGAGAGGGGAGAGGATTTTTCGCGGATGAATCCCAAGGAACAGGCAGAACACCTCATCTCGGAAGCCAATCACAGCGAGCGCGCTTCCCTGTATTCCTGCGCCTCGTTTGGCATCACGCCGCGGGTCGGTGACATCTGCTTCATCGACTTTGGGGCGGATGCCTATCAATGTGAGATCGGGTTTCAGCATTTCGGCATCGTGATGCGGCTGTTTCACGGCAAGGCGTTCGTCATACCGATGAGCGGGAACCCGCTCGCTTATCGTCAGGCGTATGACCGTTATGACAATCCCAGGGGCAAGCGTCACCTGATGCGCATCGGTCAGCTGCCGGGGCTGCGCAAGCCTTCGACGCTCTTTCTCAATGACTGCAAATTCATCAATACGGCCCGTATCATCGATGTAAAGGCCCATCTGGAAAGAGACAGCGAGCTGTTTGCCAGCATCCATCAGCGTATGCAGCAGGTCATCGGCTGATGCGTCTTTTTATGGGATCCGCGCAAACCGACAAGTTTTGTCGTGAGAGCTCACTACAATAGGGGCATGAGGTGATGCTGTGGAAAAAACTGCCGGGAAGGATCAGGAGATCAGCCTGCATACCAATCTGGAGATCCTGCTCTATCTGGGCGCAGGGGCATTGGTCGCGCTCTTGCCGCTGCGCTTCCAATATATCGCTCTGTTTCCGCTGTTGACCTATGCCTACATGCACAATCGCAAGGCTCTGCTGTTCTTTCTGTTCTCACTGAGCATCTTTCTGTTTGCACTGTCGGTATCGACCGCGTATCTGACCCTGCTGGGCATCCTTATTTTTTTTCTGCTCGTGCAGTGTGCCAGCGCAGCCCATGCGTCGATGCCGCTGTGGCTGACGGTCATCGGCCTGGCCGTACAGGTTCCCTTCATCATTCAGCTGCAGGATGTGGAACGCATCGTATGTGTCGGGTTGTTGCTGGGGATGCTGTATGTACATCAGTTTCGATCGAACGCCTGGCTGCGCAGCGACTGGAAAGGCAATGATCTGTGGACGGGCTCGCTTTTGAGCGCACTTTGTCTGAGCGTGACGTATTATTTCCCGCACAGCACACAGACGGTCGCCGTCGCTGTCGGGATGGCGCTGTTGTTGGTCTGTCGCCCATTGCCCGGCACGCTGCTTGTGTTGTTGTTGAACAGCTACATCCATCATTTTCCGCTGTCGCTGTGTCTGTCGTTGCTGGTGCTTCGCCTGGTGGCGGATAAGGGGATCGCGCTCGTGCTCTGGCTGCTTCTGGTATGGCTGCTGCGGCCGACGCCGGTACAGCTGGCGGCAGTCGCCTGTGCACTGCTTCTCTGGTTTCTCTTTTGGCGAAAAGAGCGCATGAAGACACTGTCGCTGCCCCATGCCGCTATGGAAGAAAACGGTGCCCTGCGGCGCCGGCTGCAGAACTACGCAGGCGTCTTTTACTCACTGGCACAGTTTTATGAGCATCTGCATCAGCAGGAGAGCGGTCTGCTCTACCAGATGGCAGACGGCGTGGAACAGATGGCCCAGCAGCTGAATGCCCGCCAGGGGACGCTGGATGCATCGGCGCTGACGGAGATCCTGGAAGGGTATCAGTTTACGGTCCGCTCGCTCAGGGTGGAGAGGCTGCCTTCTCAGATCCAAATCGAGGGCGTCATCGATCAGATCACGCGTCGGGAGATGGAGGAGACGCTGATCCCGCTTTTGAATACGCTGTATCGAAGCGACTTTCACCTGGAACATCTGAAGGATTCCCGGCTCTTTTATCGTTCGACCGGCTTTGTGCTCGACAGTGCGGCCAAGTTGCAGGTACAGGCGGCCTACGACTCCATCAGCGTGCAGAAGCAGGAAAACGGCGATACCTGTTCCATCTTTCATCATGATGTGCACACGCTCTGTACGCTGTCCGACGGCATGGGCAGCGGAGCGGAAGCGGCGAAGAGCTCCGCGCTGATCACCGGCGTCCTGCAGCGGATGATCGCCAGCGATATGGAGATCGTGGCGGCGGTCAAGACGGTCAACCGGCTGATCCACAGTGACGTCTATGCGACGCTGGATGTGATCTGCGTCAACGCACATACCCAAAAGGCATATCTGGTCAAATCAGCAGCCTGTCCGACGCTGCTGATCCGTCAGGGACACCTGCTGCAGCTGGATGGACGCTCGCTGCCGGTCGGCATGCTGGAGGAGATCGAGCCGGACTGCATGGAGCTGCAGCTGCAGACGGGCGATGAGATCCTGATGGTCAGCGACGGGGTACGAATGCAGGAGATCCGCACCTGGCTGCACGCCCGAAAGGAAGGCGAGGTGCAGGAAGAGCTGGCGGCTTTGATGCGCCTGTTGCGGCAGCGTCCGCGCGAGGACGATACGACGGCGCTGCTGCTGCGTCTGCAGAAGGCGGAGCGATCGATGACAAAGGGGGGAACTTCTCATATTCAGGCGGGAAATCGTTGAAATTTCCGCCCTTTTTTTTGTCTTTTTGTGACGACTGTGTGAGGGTGTGTGCGATTCGGTTAAAAAGATTGCGTAATTCAGGCCCCTGTACTATAATACGTTCATGGAAAATCTGGATGGTCTCAAACAGCTGGCAGGAAAACGCTGGGTCATCGGCGTCAGCGGTGGCGGTGACTCGATGGCGCTGCTGGATCTCTGCCGCCGCAGCGATCTGCAGCTGCACTGCGCACATGTAAATTATCATCACCGGGACAGTGCGGATCGTGATCAGCATCTCTGTGAGCGCTATTGCGCACAGTGGTCGATCCCCATCCATATTTTGCATGCACACACACCGGAAAACGGAAACTTTCAGGCAAATGCCCGCAGGGAGCGCTATGCGTTCTACCGGCAGCTCTGCGATCGCTGCCACTGTGACGGGGTGCTCGTCGCGCATCAGCAGGATGATGTCCTGGAAACTTATCTGATGCAGAAGCAGCGCGGGTCGATCCCTTCCTTTTACGGCCTGCGGGAAGAAAGCGAGATCTTCGGTGTACGTGTCATCCGTCCCCTGCTCGCCTGTACGCGCAATGAGCTGCGTAAGTACTGTCACATGCAGGGCGTTCCTTATGAAGATGATGAATCCAACGACAGCGATGACTATGAACGCAACCGCGTCCGCCATCATCAGCTGGAAAAGATGAGCGAAGCAGACCGCAGACAGCTGCTGGCCGAGATGGAAGCAGACAATGTGCACCTCTCTCACCTGCAGCGGCAGGCTGATGCCTTCCTGGCTTCCTGGGATGGGCGTCTGCAGCCGCTGCTGTCTCATGCACAGAATGCCTACATCCTGCAGCACTGGGTACGCACGCGCTGTGGCATCACACTGTCCCACAGCGCGCAGCGCGATCTGCTGCGTCGTCTTCGCAGCGACAAGCCCCAGTGGACACAGCCGCTGGATGATCGCTGGCAGCTGAAAAAGGAATATGCACGCGTCGTTTTGGATACACTAGAGATGTGCGGTTTTTCTTATACGTATGATACGCTGTGCTATGTGCAGACGGACCATTTCTCTCTCTGTCCGCAAGGGAAACGCATCGAAGGGGTCACCCTGAAGGAAAGCGATTTTCCCATCACGATCCGCAATGCCCGATCAGGCGATGCGATCGTTCTGCGCTTTGGCACCAAGAAGCTGAGCCGCTGGTTCATCGACCGTCACATCCCTCAGGATGTGCGCAGACGTTGGCCGGTGATGGTCAACGCGCAGGGGACGGTGATCTTTGTGCCGAAAATCGGCTGTGATATTACACATTTCTCTAACAATCCCAATGTATTTATGATACAATAGTGGTTGTTCTGCATTGGGAGGATTATAGAGTGATAGACGTAATAGATCGTATTTTAGTGAGTGAAGAAGAAATCGTAAGACGCAGCAAAGAGCTGGGAAAACAGATCAGCGAGGATTACCGCAAAAAAGGAACGACACCGATCGTGATCGGTCTGCTGAAGGGCAGCGTCCCGTTTCTGGCAGAGATCATGAAGCACATCGACCTGGACATCGAAATTGATTTTATGGATGTGTCCAGCTACGATGGCGCCGAGTCGGTGGGGGATGTCAAGATCAACAAGGATCTCGACAAATCCGTAAAGGGAGAATCCATCTTGCTGGTAGAGGATATCGTCGATACGGGACGTACCTTGAAAGAGGTCCGACAGCTGCTCTTCAACAAGGGAGCTGCCGATGTGAAGATCGTTTCACTGCTCGATAAGCCAGATCGCCGCGTGATCGAGATCAATGCGGATTATGTCGGTTTTGAGATCCCGAATGAGTTTGTGGTTGGCTATGGCCTGGATTACAATCAGAAGTACCGTAACCTTCCATATATTGGTGTGTTGAAGCCGTCGGTCTACGAATAAAGGAAGCCGACGCGGCACAAGAGGAGGTTTGAAATAATGAAAAAATGGATGAATTACCTGCCTTATGCACTGGTGATTATCATTCTCGCCTCGCTTATCGTATTCAGCAATGACAGCCGGACCGAGAATTTTGACTATTCGACGTTCGTGCGTGAAGCGGAAAATATGGAATTTCAGCAGTCGTCCATCTCGGTGGGCACCACCGTCATCGATGTGCAGGGAACCTATGAAGATGAGAAGGGCACATCACACAGCTTTACCGTCAGCGTTCCGAAGACCGATGAGAACATTCAGTGGCTGACGGACACGCTGGGGGAAGGACGGATCGCCGTTACGGACCCAAACCGTGAAAATCAGTTCATGAACATCATCGTCAGCCTGCTTCCGGTGCTGTTGATGGTCGGCGTGTTCTTCATCTTCTTTTCCAAGATGAATGCCGGCGGAAACAACAAGGCATTTGATTTTGCAAAATCCCGGGCGAAGATCCAGTCCAACGTCAAGGTGCGCTTCAAGGATGTTGCGGGCTGCGATGAGGAAAAGGAAGAGGTCCGTGAGATCATCGATTATCTGAAGAATCCAAAACAGTTTACCGATATGGGTGCCCGCATTCCGAAGGGCCTGCTGATGGTGGGACCTCCGGGTACCGGTAAGACGCTGTTAGCAAAGGCGGTCGCCGGTGAGGCGGATGTGCCGTTCTTCTCCATCAGCGGTTCGGATTTCGTAGAGATGTTCGTCGGTACCGGTGCGAGCCGCGTGCGCGATATGTTCAAAAAGGCACAGCAGGCAGCGCCGTGCATCGTGTTCATCGATGAGATCGATGCGGTCGGACGCCAGCGTGGTGCCGGCATGGGCGGCGGCAACGACGAGCGTGAACAGACGCTGAACCAGCTGCTGGTCGAGATGGATGGTATGGGTGAAAACAAGGGCATCGTGATCATTGCGGCCACCAACCGTCCGGATGTACTGGATCCGGCGCTGCTTCGAAGCGGACGTTTTGACCGTCAGATCACGGTCAGTCTGCCGGACAAGAAGGGCCGTGAAGCGATCCTGCGCGTCCACGCCCGCAACAAGAAGCTGGCAAAGGACATTTCCCTGGCCTCTCTGGCACAGCGGACACCGGGCTTCTCCGGTGCCGATCTGGAGAACGTTCTCAATGAAGGTGCGATCCTGGCCGTGCGCGATCACCGCAAGCAGATCACGATGGACGATCTGGATGAGGCGATCGACCGCGTCATGATGGGACCGGCAAAGAAATCCAAGAAATACAACGATGATGACAAGCGTCTGGTCGCTTACCATGAGGCCGGACATGCCGTGATCGGCATCAAGCTCAAGGATGCGGACATGGTGCAGAAGGTAACGATCATTCCGCGCGGGGATGCCGGAGGTTATAACCTGATGACCCCGCGGGAGGAAAAATACTTCCACCGCAAGCGGGAATACATGGCACAGATCACCGGACTGCTGGGCGGCCGTGTGGCCGAGGAGCTGGTCTTCGGTGAGATCAGTGCCGGTGCGGTCAACGATATCGAAAAGATCACCAAGATCGCCAAGGCGATGGTGCGTGTCTTCGGTATGTCTTCGCTGGGTCCGATCCAGTATGCCGATCCGCAGGGCAATGTGTTCCTGGGTCGCGACTACAACAACGGCAACAACTATTCCGCCGGTGTTGCGGCAGAGATCGATAAGGAAGTGCGCAAGATCGTCGATGAGTGTTATGAAGACTGCAAGCGCATCCTCTCCGAAAACCGCGATCTGCTCGATCTGATCGCCAACTCTCTCTTTGAGGAAGAGACGCTGACGAAAGAACAGATCAATAACCTGGTGGAGTATGGCAAACTGACGTCTCCGCAGGAAGAAGCACAACGCCAGGCGAAGGAAGAAGCCCAGGCGGCAGAGGGGAACACTGTGGAGGAAGCACAGGAAGAAAACGATCCGCCACAGGAGGAACCGAAGGAACCGGACGTTTCCGATGAGGAGATGGAAGAGGCCTTGAAGGAGCTCACAAAGAAATAAAGATTGGATGGCAGAGCGGAAACGCTCTGCCATTTGTGCGAGAACTTCCGGGAGGGCAGATCAAGAGGAAATCGTAAACACATTCTCCCGGTTGTGCTATACTGAAAACAAAAGGAGGAATCCGTATGAAGGACTATTTGTTGAAGGCCGTCGCATGTGATGAACATGTGCGCATCTATATCTGTTCTTCGACCGCACTGGTCGAGGAAGCGCGTACCCGCTTCGATCTGTGGCCGACCGCATCGGCCGCACTGGGACGGACGCTGACCGTCGGTTCGATGATGGGAAGCATGCTGAAAAGCGAGAAAGAACAGCTGACGATCCGCATCAATGGCGGCGGACCGATCGGGACGGTGTTGGTGGACGCGTACAGTGATGGTCACGTGCGTGGGTTCGTTTCCAATCCACACGTGCATTATCAGTACAATGACACCGGGAAGCTGGCCGTGGGCATTGCCGTTGGCAAGGAAGGGACCCTGGAGGTCATCAAGGACATGGGAATGAAAGAAAACTGGTCCGGAGCGGTCGCCCTGCAGAGCGGGGAGATCGGCGATGATTTCGCTTATTATTTCACCGTCAGTGAACAGACGCCTTCCGCGGTCAGCGTCGGTGTGCTCGTCGATACGGACAATCACATCCTCTCTGCGGGCGGTCTGATCGTCCAGATGATGCCGGATGCGAGCGAAGAAGACATCGCCTGCTGTGAGGCGGCGCTGGCAAAGCTGGCTCCGATGTCCACGCTGATCAAAGAAAAAGATTCGCTGGAACAGATCCTGCAGGAGATGTTCAGCGATGTGAAGATCCTCTCTTCCCAGGAGATCTGCTTCAAGTGTCACTGTTCCAAGGCGACGATGAAGCGGGTGCTGACCACGCTTTCCAAGGAAGAACGTCAGGCGATGATCGAGGAAGATCACGGCTGTGAGATCACCTGTAATTTCTGCAACGAACGCTATCATTTCAGTGAGGAGGAACTGCGTGAGCTTGAACGATTCATTACAACATTCCAGAAAGACTAGCTGGCAGATCCGCGATGTGAAGATCCCTAACGCGCTGGTGATCGCCCCGATGGCCGGTGTTTCCAACATCGCCTTTCGCAGCATCTGCAAACGGTTCGGCGCCGGTCTGGTCTGTGCGGAGATGGTCAGCGACAAGGCGCTGTATTACGAGAATGGAAAGACGCTGCACATGACCCGGGTCATGGAAGATGAACATCCGATGAGCCTGCAGATCTTCGGGCACGACATCGACAGCATGGTCTATGCCGCAAAACTGCTGGATGAGCAGAGCGATTGCGACATCATCGACATCAACATGGGCTGTCCGGTCAACAAGGTCATCAAGGCAAAGGCCGGCAGTGCGCTGATGCGGGAGCCGGCCTATGCGCAGACACTGGTGGAACAGATCGTCCAGGCGGTGAAAAAACCGGTCACGGTCAAGTTTCGTTCCGGCTTCGACAGCGAGCACATCAATGCGGTGGAGTTTGCCCGGCGGATGGAAGCAGCCGGGGCAAGCGCCCTTTGTATCCATGGACGTACCCGCGCCCAGATGTATGAGGGAAAAGCTGACTGGTCGATCATCCGGCAGGTGAAGCAGGCCGTGAACATTCCGGTCATCGGCAATGGGGATGTGCGCAGCGTCGCCGACATGGAACGCATGATGGAAGAGACCGGTGTGGATGCGGTCGCCATCGGCCGCGGCGTGCTGGGAGATCCATGGCTGATCCGACAGTGTGCCCACTATCTGGAAACAGGCGAACAGCTGCCGCCGGTGTCCTGTGAGGAATGCTTTGCGATCGCAAGAGAACATGCACAGCGTCTGATCGATCTGAAAGGAGAAGTGGTCGGCATGAAAGAGATGCGCGGCCACGGTGCCTGGTACATCAAAGGACTGCCAGGCAGTCATCCAGTAAAGGAACAGATCTCGCGCGTCGAAACCTATGCGCAGTTCGATGAGATCTTGCGGACGTATGAAGATCGGATCCGCGAATGGGAACAGCACGCAGCACAGGTGTAAATATTCTTGCAAGCGGCGGGGAATTGTGATAAAAAGAAGATAGGAGAAAGGGGCTTGACAGATGATGAAAATGAGCGCAGGCTTAAGCAAGCAGGTAGGATCCGTTCATTTTTTTCGAATGTTGGCCAGTATGAGAGCGAGCGCGCAGTTCGTCCGTTTTAACGGACCGGACTGCGCGCTTTTTCATCTTTTGGACAGGAGGGTGGTTATGAAAACACAAAGATGGATGAAAGCTTTACTGAGCATCGGCATGCTGTTCACGGTCTTTGGTACGGTTCCCCCGCTGGCGGTAAACGCGCAGGAACAAAGTGACGACTGGGATGGCACTGCCGATACGAGCTGGTACGTAGAAGGAGAAAGTGCGTTTACGATCGATTCGGCAGAGGAGCTGGCAGGTGTATCGAAGCTGTCACTTGAGGAAAACGTGACGTTTGACGGAGTGACCCTCAGGCTGACGAGGGATATCGACCTGAACGGTCACAAGTGGACGCCGATCCGGACCTTTGATGGCACCTTTGAAGGACAGGGGCATACGGTATCGAACATGTATGTCGAAGAGAAAGATGCCGTAAGTGGCTTTTTTGGATATCTGAGCGGAGGAGCGCTGGTGAAAGATCTGACGGTAGCCGATGCGGAAGTGGTCGTGCCGCCGACAAACGGATACTTTTATCAGGGTGTGTTCGCCGGCTGGGCCAATAATGCGAGCGTGATCAACTGTGGAACGAGCGGATCTCTGACAGTGGATGCCAGTGGTTCCGATGTGCCGTCGGTCGGCGGATTCATCGGTTCATGCAAAGGAAATACGAGCCTGCGAAACTGCTGGTCGTTCGTTGATGTCAAAGCCACGAGCACGGAAGAACCGGTCATGCTTGGCGGTATGGTCGGCCAGTGGGAAAATGCGGCAGATGGCGCAGAGATGGTGGACTGCTATTTCGGCGGTTCGGCCGAAGCGGCAGAAGCGACCACCTCAACTGCGGGGATCCTGGGGGCAGCCTTGTCTTTTAACGGGGAGGTCGTTTTGATCAGCGGCTGTGTTTCGTATGGAACGCTGACGGTTCCGAAAGGAGCAGAAGAAAATGCGGTACATATCGCAGCACTGGATGAAAACGGACTGGCACAAAACTGTTTGTGGCCGGATGATGGAAAAACCGGTGTCGTACGTCTGGTCGTTGACTGGGGCAGCGGTACGGCGGGTGCCGATCCAAACTTTGACGAAAGCACCTGCGGTCAGAAGGTGACGGATTTCGCAGATCCACAGATCATAGCGATGCTGAATGCGAACGCACAGACCGAGAACTTGTGGGCGCTGGGCATCAGCGGTTATCCGGTGTTCGCTCATCAGAGTGACCGCATCCTGGCCGATTACCGTGCGATCGATGCCGCCAGGGAGCAGATCCCGGAAGATCTCTCCCTGTATACGGAAGCATCCGTAAAGAACCTGAACGATCTGCTGGCCAGTGTAAACGATCGGCTGAGCATGGATGAGCAGGATCAGGTCGATGCGATGGCAAAAGCGATCGAAGAAGCGATCGCAGCACTGGAATACCGTGGGGCAGACTATACGGCCGTCGAGGAAGCGATCGCCAAGGCAGAAGCGCTGGATCCGGAAGATTACAACGATTTCTCAGCGGTGACGGGGGCCATCGAAGCGGTCGAATATGACAAGCGCATCACGGAACAGGCAGAAGTCGATGCAATGGCAAAAGCGATCGAAGATGCGATCGCAGCATTGGAGAAGAAGCCGATCACGGTACCGGAAACGCCAAAGGATCCACAGGATGAGGAAACAGAAGATCCGGCCGATACCGCTGCGGGAAATATGACAGCCGGATGGGCGAGCCTCGTGCTCGGTTCGCTGGGCGCAGGTGCTTATCTGATCGTACGCAGAAGAGAGACAAAGGCATAGCTTGATGATAATGGAAACGTCCGCAAGGGCGTTTTCTTTTGGCTGCGATCGGCAGCGAGAGAAAAGACCGATGGGGCGATCATGGAAAAGCGATGCGAGCAGACACTCCTCATCTTGACAAATTTTCTGGGGGGGGGGGGG
>NBJMR02800__coassemble_2088_pt1 | contig 17382 bp, 10 predicted proteins | sample NBJMR02800__metabat2_low_PE_026 | metagenome-assembled genome bin NBJMR02800
TGTCTTGGACCGGTTTTCTGTCTATTTGCCGAAATGGTAGATCCTGCGTTTTTTGCGCAGATACTCCTCCACTTCTTCCACTGTCGTATCGGCCAGCTCCAATGTGCGCTGTCCCTTCTTGCGGGTATAGGCCAGCACGACCCTCCCCTTCTCGTTTTTCACCGATGCCTTGTTGATCTGTTTCCAGGACATCTTGATCCCTTCGATGTACAGACCGCTTTCCCCGATCCCGCTTCTGCCGATGGCCATCATCAGCGCAAAGATCACCAGGACGAAGGCTGCTCCGAGATCCTCGGTTCGCTGTCCGTTGTAAAAATAGTTGCCGAAACCGATGACGATCAATACGAGCGCGATCAGCGGTGCCCATTTGGACTTTGGTGAAGCAAATCGCAGATTGCTTCTCTGATCGAAGAAGATGTAGATGACATACACCAGCAAAACGACCGAGATCGCGATCAGCAACAGTAACGCTGTGCTAAAACTCTCCATATCAATAAACTCCTCTTTTGTCTTTCATAGCTCAAAGTTCAGGAAAGGGCAAATCGCCCATTGCTCAAAAAGGAACCTTTCGATTCCTTTTTTCGTTTAATCGTGGTACTCGCCGCGGTCCCACTTTTCCAGGAACTCATCGAAGAAGTGCTCATCACCGATATAATCCGTACGATCGATCAGCCCGTCGATCTTTTCGATCAACGCTTCGTTTTCCTTTGTCGGATGATATTCCGCTCCGAAGTAGGCATCCATGATGTCCTCGATCATTCCGACACCGGATACACGGCCGCCGACACCGATCACGTTGCAGTTAAGCTGTTCCTTGGCATATCTGGCCGCACAGACATCACCGACCAGTGCGCAGCGTGCGCCCTTTATCTTCTGTACCGCATTGGTGATGCCGACGCCGGTACCGCACATGACGACGCCCAGATCGCATTCGCCGCTTACGACTTTCTCCGCTACGCGCTTGCCATAGATCGGATAATGCGTGCGCTCGAAGTCATAGGTCCCACAGTCCACGACCTCAAAGCCCTTCTTTTCCAAATATTCCTTGATATGATTCTTGATATCTGTGACGATGTGGTCACATCCGATTGCTACCTTCATCTGCTTCTCCTCCTCTTCATCAGCACATCTTATTCAGCATATCCACACGGATCTGATGACGTCCGCCGGAATACTGTGCCACACAGAAGCGGTTGGCGATCCGACAGGCAACATCTTCACCGATCACGCCGCTGCCCATCGTAATGACATTGGCATTGTTGTGATCACGTGTCATCTTCGCAGAGTGCTCATCGTTGAGCTCCGCACAGATGATGTATTTGAACTTGTCCGCCACCATGAACGGTCCCGCACCAAACTCATCGATAATGATGCCTTTGTTTGCTTTGACATCCTTGAGCACCTCGTTGACGACCTTGATGCTCGCTTCATAGAAATCCACATCTCCCTGAGGAGTGAGATCTTCTACCTCAAAGCTCTGGTCCCGCAGATACTCAACGATCCTGTTTTTTAATTCCAATCCCTTTTTGTCTGAACTGATTACGATTCTCATAGCTTCTTTCTGCCTCCTGTATCTTAAAGATATGTCTCCCTTGGTCAAGGATATGTTAGCATTTCAAAAAATGAGTGACCAGCGACAAACAGCGAAAGAAGCCGACAATTTTACATGTTTTGATAATATAATACATATATTTTCGGAATTCCCTTAAGTTTAGAGTAATTTTACTAAATTTTGCCCGGTGCCTGTGATCGACAGGATCTTGCCGGTTTTACTGCATATCCCCTCGTATATGTAGAATCTGACCTTTTTTCTTCACAAATCTTCACATTTCGCACAGATCGCTTTTAAATTCTCTCTGTTTTCATATATAATAAGTTACAGAACACATACTCTTACAATGGAGGGACTCAACTATGGATCTGCAAACGATAGGAATTGCACTGGTCGTCATCTGCGTCATCTTCTTTCTGTTTACGGAATACGAGAAGCGCGCGACGTTCCGCAAGCTGCACAACCTGCTGGCGAGAGGAGAGTACGGAGAATATCTGACGATGCTGGACTCTTTTCTGGTCAAATACCTGTATCCGAAGTACAATCGCCTGTACATGAAGCTCAACGGCTACATGTTCATCGAGGATCATGAGGAGATCGGGCGGCTGTTCGATGAGATGCTGGCGATGCGCGTTACGAAGAAACAGCGCAAAGACCTCGTGCTGAAGGCGTTCAACTACTATGTGGAGCGTTCGGACGGCAAGCGGGCAAAAGCGTTGATCGATGAGATCGACACCTGGGAGGACGATGAGAACCAGAAAAAGGAATCGCACCGCATCTATGACATCTTCATCCTGAAGAAGTATTCTTACATCGATGAGATGGAAGAACGGCTGAAAGAAGCATCCGGACTGGATAAGGGGTTTTTGGAATACCTGCTCGCCCTGCAGTATGACAACAAGGGCGATGAGAAGAAGAGCGCCATGTATCTGGAGGCATCCAAGAAGGACATGATCACATCCGTCGAAGGGGCCAGCAAGGCAGCGGCGGACGCAAAAGAAAAAAAGAAAAACTAACTACAGACCGGTGTCCGTACCTGTGCGGTCCCGGTTTTTCTTTTGCTTTCCCTGCTTTGTCTGTTATAATGGTAACGGGCAAACCCAAACTCGTTTATTTTATCTGCATGTCTATGCAGCAGACGGAGGAAATGATGAAAAAACTAAGAAAGGCGATCATTCCGGCAGCCGGCTTCGGTACCCGGTTTCTCCCGGCGACAAAAGCAGTGCCAAAGGAAATGCTGCCGATCGTAGACAAACCGACGATCCAATACATCGTGGAAGAGGCCGTACAGAGCGGGATCGAAGAGATCCTGATCATCACCAACTGTTACAAGAGCTGTATTGAGAATCACTTTGACGTCAGCTTTGAGCTGGAAAAAAAGCTGGAGGCTTCCGGCGATCTTGACCATCTGCAGATGGTGCAGGCGATCGCTTCCATGGCCAATGTATACAGCGTACGCCAGAAGAATCCGCGCGGACTGGGACATGCGGTATTATGCGCAAGATCGTTTGTCGGAGATGAGCCTTTTGCGATCCTGCTGGGGGATGACATCGTCGTCAACCGCAACGGTAAGACCGCAACGCAGCAGTTGGTGGACGTTTACCATGAGACCGGCGACAGCGTCGTCGGCGTACAGCGGGTCGCACCGGAAGTCGTCCACAAATACGGCATCATCGATCCGAAGGAACAGCTCAGCGAGCGCTTGAGCCAGGTCCGCAGATTCGTGGAGAAGCCATCCAGAGAAGAAGCGCCGAGCAATTTCGCCATCCTGGGCCGTTATGTGCTGACACCGGCCATCTTCGATCTGCTGGAGACACAGGCACCGGGCAAAGGCAATGAGATCCAGCTCACTGATGCGATCGACCGCCTGAGCAGACAGGAAGCGGTCTACGCCTATGATTTTGAGGGCAGACGCTATGATGTCGGTGACAAAAAAGGCTTCCTGCAGGCACAGGTCGATTTTGCCCTGGAGCGGGAAGACCTGCATGATGCGATGATGGAGATCATCCGCTCCGCCATCCAGAAATAACACGCGAACCGCAGCGGAAGGAAATCCTTCGGCTGCTTTTTTATACGACAGTGCCATCCCCTTTCTCTCACTGTGTCCACTTTCGCACAAAAACAGAAAAGAATCATTGATGTATTTTCATAAACAGTGTAAAATTGTTTCATATAATGAAAATTACAGGAGGAAGATCTATGAAAATTGATACAAAGTGTCTTCATGAAGGCTATCAGCCGCAAAACGGCGAACCGCGACAGATTCCGATCTATCAGAGCACAACATTCCGATACGACAGCAGCGAGGAGATGGGAAAGCTGTTCGACCTGGAACGCTCCGGCTATTTCTACTCCCGTCTGCAGAACCCGACCAACGATGCCGTCGCCGCAAAGATTGCCGCGATGGAAGGCGGCGTTGCGGGGATGCTGACATCATCCGGCCAGGCAGCCAACTTCTTTGCCGTATTCAACATCTGTGAGGCCGGCGATCATTTCATCGCCTCCAGTGCGATCTACGGCGGGACATACAATCTGTTTGGCGTAACGATGAAGAAGATGGGCATCGAATGCACCTTCGTCGATCCGCACATCAGCGAAGAGGAGCTGGAACGCTGCTTCCGACCGAACACGAAATGCATCTTCGGCGAGACCATCACCAATCCGACCGTCGGCATCTTCGATATCGAGAAGTTTGCGGCCATCGCACACCGTCATGGTGTTCCTCTGATCATCGACAATACCTTTGCCACGCCGGTCAACTGCCGCCCGATCGAATGGGGCTGTGACATCGTTACCCACTCCACGACCAAGTACATGGACGGACATGGCGTCGCTGTCGGTGGTGTGATCGTGGACAGCGGTCGTTTTGACTGGGAGGCCCATGCGGAGAAGTTCCCAGGCCTGACCACACCGGATGCTTCCTATCACGGGCTCACCTATACGAAGAAATTCGGCAAGCTCGCTTACATCACCAAAGCCACGAGCCAGCTCATGCGTGATCTCGGCGCCATCCAGTCACCGCAGAACGCATTCTACCTCCAGCTGGGGCTGGAATCGCTCGCTGTCCGCATGAAGCGGCACTGTGACAACGCACTGGCCGTTGCTCGCTTTCTGAAGAGCCGGGACGAAGTCGCATGGGTCCGCTATGCCGGACTGGAAGACGACAGCGATCATGCGCTTGCGCAGAAATACTGCCCACAGGGCACCTGCGGCGTGCTCGCCTTCGCCTTGAAGGGCAGCCGGGAGAAGGCCGAAAAATTCATGGATTCCCTGCAGCTGGCGATCATCGCCACTCATGTGGCGGATGCCCGTACCTGCCTGCTGCATCCGGCCAGCCACACCCACCGCCAGCTCAGCGACGAACAGCTGAAAGAGGCCGGTGTCGACAAGGATCTCATCCGTTTCTCGATCGGTCTGGAAGACCCGCAGGACATCATCGACGACATCCGACAGGCGCTGATTGCCAGCGAGGCCTGACATGCCGATCAACATTCCCAATGACCTGCCGGCCAAGGACATACTGGAAAGCGAAAAGATCTTTGCCATCGCCGCAAGCGATGCCTCCCGCCAGGATATCCGGCCGCTGCGGCTGATCATCCTGAATCTGATGCCAAAAAAGATCGAAACGGAGACCCAGATCCTGCGCCTCATCAGCAAATCCCCCCTGCAGGTCGTCATCGATTTTCTGATGGTGCGAAGCCATGAGTCGAAGAACACCAGCTCGGATCATCTGCTGAAGTTCTATGAGTTCTTCGATCAGGTGAAGGACTGTTATTATGACGGAATGATCATCACCGGAGCACCGGTGGAGCATCTGGCTTATGAAGAGGTCGATTACTGGCAGGAACTGACCGAGATCATGGACTGGTCCAGATCGCATGTGTATTCCACATTGCACATCTGCTGGGGCGCACAGGCGGCGCTGTACCATCACTATCACATCCCTAAGCGGCTGTTGCCAGAGAAAGTGTTTGGCATCTATCCTCAGCGGCTCTGTGATGAATACGACTTTCTGACCAACGGATTTGACGAGATCCACGATACGCCGCATTCCCGGCATACCGCCATCGACGAGGAAGCTCTGCGCCAGGTTCGGCAGCTGGCCGTGCTCTCTCGCAGCGATACCATCGGCTCCAACATCATCGTTACGAAAGATTATCGACAGATCTTTCTGATGGGACACTTTGAGTATGGAAAGGAGACGCTGGCACAGGAATACTGGCGAGATGTTCGCCTGAGAAAACCGATCCAGATTCCCTATCGCTATTTCCCCGATGATGATCCCAACAGAGAACCGATCCTCACCTGGCGCTCCCATGCGAACCTGCTGTATCGCAACTGGCTCAACTATGTCTACCAGATGACTCCTTATGCCATCGAGACGATCGAATTGATCCAGGAACCCATCGGGACGAGCGGGAAAGATGCCCATGGCTATGCGCACGCCTTTCGGAAATGAACAGATGCACCACATCAAACGAACAAAAGAAAATCTGAGGCAGATGAAACTCATCGAATGCCTCAGATTTTTTTATTCGCTTTCTTTTTTATGCAGCTGACGGATGCGCAGGTTGCTTCTTCTGCGGATCATCACGCAGCCGATCAGAGCGACGATGGTCGTCACGGCGAAGATCCCGGCCGCAATGATGGCGATCTGCTCGATCTGCCGATCGTGCAGATACGTTTCAGTGCTGACCGGTGCGGCGTTGGAATACAGCTGCAAAGTATTCTGAGATGCCTCATACTGGTAATACTGCATCTCGCCCTGCTCGTTCATCACATAGATCAGGCTGTAATTGTCAAAGCCGGCCTCATCGTAGCGCCAGCCGGGCAGTTCCTGTTCATCGACGGTCACCGTCGTAAAGGTCATGCCCTCCCGCTTTTGCAGGTCTTCTGCGATATCGACGACAAACAGACGATTTCCTAACAGGGTCATCGGCCGAAAGCTGCTGGTCAGCGCCTGCTGTTCGCTGTCGTAGAGATAGAAGCCCTTTTCACCGCTCTCTTCATCGATCATACAGAGAACGGTCACGTTCATGATGTTGTTCGTCCAGCCGGTCACTTCTTTCCCGTCGATCGTCAGCGTGACTTCCTCAAACGCATCGCCCGGCTTCGTCACCCGATCGGTGTTTTTGACAACTCCCAGCTGTTTGCCGTCATATTCCAGAAAGACGTCCGGCGCTTCTTCCACATAAGCGTTGATCGTATACGTCTTGGTCGTTCCGTCTTCTGTCGTCACTGTGATGCGGATCTCGTTTTCGCCCTGTTCCAGTGCGACTTCCCCGGCACCGGAAACGCTGGCGGCCGCATCATTCGCCTCTGCCGTGATCACGACGCTGTCCGCATCCGAAGGAAGGCTCAGCTCATAGCTGGTCCTGCCAGCGGAAAACTTCGGTGTCAGCGTTCCTGCCGATACGCTTAAGGAAGCCAGATCGGCATCGCCGGAGCGCGTCGGCTGCGGTGTCTCCGTCGTGCCTCCCGAAGAAGAACCGCCGGAAGAGCCCTGGTTTCCGCCGCCGGATGACGTCGGACGATTGACCACCTGTACCGTAGCGCTGGCGCTGACATTGGCATCTTCCTCCGTGTCATAGCCGGCGACGACACCGCTGATGCAGACGGTGATCGTACCGGTCGATGTCGGGGTGACCGTATACGACTTCGTTGAGTTGTCAAACCAGTCATAGTCGCTGACTGCATCGGACACCGTGATGTACCCGGCACCATTGCTGACACCGACCGTGAATGTCACGCTTTCTCCTACATATACCGTGCTTCTGTCTGCGCTGACATACGCACTGGCCGCTGAAACATGGATCAAAGACAGCAACATGCCGCAAAGCATCAATGGAATCAGTAAAAGTATCGTTCTTCGTTTTATCTTATGGGACATGTCAACTCTCCTTACTTGTTCATGATCTCATTCTTGATCTTTACATAATCCGCTGGTGTGACCTTTCCATCCTTATTCATATCGGCAGCTGTCAATGCCTTACCGCTCAGCTTGCTGTTGCCCATGATGTGATTCTTTACCTTGACGTAATCCGCCGGTGTCAGCTTCCCGTCATTGTTCACATCGCCTTTTTTGTAAGCGCCGGAATCACTTCCGCCATCGCCGCTGCCGCCACCGCTGTCATTGTCAAGCACATCCTTTGACAGCAGAGAGGAATGGATATAGCCGTAGCTCTTCGCAAAATCATACTTGTCCCCACTGTAATCGATGGCCGTCCGATTGGAATTCAGCGGAACATCCAGCTGGATCTTGTACCAGACATCTGAACCGGAGACCGTCGATCCCTTGACCTCATCCAGCAGGACAAAGGACATGTTGGCATTCTCCGGTGTCGTATAGAGCACCGTCGAAGAGGTGGAAGGCTCCTTGCGGACATTGACCGCACCGGCATCCTTGAAGACCAGGGTCTCCTTTCCCACATCGCTCTTGTCTTTCGTGTACAGATCCAGGCTCCATGCCCAGTGTGCCGCCTTTTCCCCCCAGTAAGGGTCGGAGGCATAGCTCAACATGCCGCTGGCCTTATCCCCCAGGAACGATCCATGGTATGTGCTGTACTTCGGTGTGGAATACCACAGGTTGACATAATACTTCGCATGATCCTTGATGCTGTTCTGCGGACTGCTGTAACCATTGGCCATATCCGGATCGGAATCCACCGCATTGTGGCCGAACAGATTGTTTTTTGTCTTTGCGATATTGCTGGTGCCGAAGGCGCTCTCATTGGCCGATACGCCAAATACCGCCAGTGCATTGGCCCCGTACTGATTCTGATATTGAATGTAATACTGACCCATCTGGTACATCTTTGTCTTGGCAGACGTATAGCTGCTGCCCAGATAGTATTTGACATAATTGTTGATGTCATCCGCTGTGAAACCTGTTTTTGAACGATTGGATACAAACTGATAATAATTATAATACGGTTCATCGGCGTTGATGGCATTTGCGCGGGTATCGTTGAGGTAATCGTCCAGCATATCGATATAATCTGTATAGAAATAGTGTCCGTCATAACTGTAATAATACACGTTGTTCTTCATGTAGGACTGCATCTCACCGACGGTGATCGCGCTGGAATAACTGTTTCCATACATGCTGTTCTTTATGTAATGCTTCAGCACGCCCTGTTCACAGCGATAAAAGCTGACATACCAGTCCTCCGTCGCATCCAGCACCTCGACCTCGCTCGCATTGACCAGACCGACGACCCCCGACAACATGAATTTGACCTTTCCGTTCTCATATCCCAGAAAGGCGGCATCTGCCGCATAATAACCGTTGGTATAACCGCTCTCGCCGGTCACTGCATCCACATAGTTCGTATTGAGGCTGGCACTGCTCTTCGTACGAAAATTGACGACGCCGTATTTGAGGTCGCGGACACCGCCGACCTGCAGGCCTTCCATATTTTTACGCGCCTCCTGTTCCTGCGCGGTTTCTTCTTCCATCTGTTCGACATCCATTTCGACCAGACGTCCGTTCTCATCGATCGTCGTAAACACATGATCTTTTGGAAGCGAAGCTCCGACGGCCGCCTGTGATGCTTCATTTGCCATCATCGTGTTTCCCCAGATACAGCCGATCGTCAGCGCAAGTGCACATGCACAAAGAACGATCCCTTTCTTCATCCACTGCCTCCTCCTTCCTCTTCACTTGAAAAGTACATATCAGTGCAGTGTAATTATAACACAACCTTTTTTAAAAACCTACCAAATCCATTATTTGTCACACCCTACCGCATGCTTTTTTCTTTCTTGTCCTGCTTTGGCAACGACAATGCGTCCGATCGTACGGTGAAACACCAAAAAAACAGGCAGGTCGCTTCTGCGTTCTCTGCCTGTCTGTATGGTTTTTATCCGAGTTCGGTTACGGAAAGATCGTCTTCTGCGACCGCTTCATTGATCGCATCGCTGCTCAGCGGCTGTACGAACGATGCATCGGCATTTTCACCGGCATAGTTCATGAACGCCTCATCATCTTCATGACGACGGTTACGCTCTTCACGGATCGCTTTGAGCTCTGCCGCCTTCTCGGCGATGATGTGGTTGGTCGGACGATCGCCCTCGCAGCCGGTTCCTGCCGGAATCAGCTTACCGATGATGACGTTTTCCTTCAGACCGATCAGATGGTCGACCTTGCCCTTGATCGCGGCATCGGTCAGCACCTTGGTCGTCTCCTGGAAGGAAGCCGCCGACAGGAAGGAATCGGTCTCTACGGATGCGCGGGAAATACCCAGCAGTACCGGTTTGATCTTCGCCGGCGCCTTTCCGCTCAGCAGTGCTTCACGGTTGATGCGGTTGGCATTGATCAGCGATACCTGTACACCGGCACTCAGCGAAGTATCGCCGCCGTCGACGACGACGACCTTGCGCAGCATCTGACGGATCATGACCTCGATGTGCTTGTCGCTGATCTCGATACCCTGTGACTGGTAGACCTTCTTGACTTCCTTCAGAATGTAGTTCTGTACCTGACGCACACCGGCCACCTTCAGCAGTTCCTTTGGATCGACCGGTCCTTCGGTGATCTTGTCACCGGCCTCGATCTGTACGCCCGGCTTGATCCACTGACGGATCGCCTGTGACGGATTGATCTTGTGTACCTTGCTTTCGACATCGTTGGTGATCGTTACCTCAAAGCCCGGCGCATTCTCCAGCGATTCGACCGAAGTGATCTCACCGCTGATCTGTGCCAGAACAGCAACACCCTTCGGACAGCGGGCCTCAAACAGCTCCTCGACACGCGGAAGACCCTGTGTGATGTCTCCGCCGTCGGCGCTGGCAACACCGCCGGTGTGGAAGGTACGCATGGTCAGCTGGGTACCCGGCTCACCGATGGACTGTGCCGCCATGATACCGACTGCTTCACCGACCTCGACATCCTTTCCGGTCGCCATGTTGCGGCCGTAGCACTTGCGGCAGATGCCGTAGATGGACTTACAGGTGAATGCCGAACGGATGTAGATGCCCTCGATGCCGGCATCTTCGATGCGCTTGGCGATGTCATCCGTGATAAACTCATCGGAAGCGATGATCAGCTCACCGGTCTTTGGATCGACGACATCCTGCTTGGTATAGCGGCCAACCAGACGGTCATAGAGCGACTCGATCATCGAGTTGGTCTTACGATCGATGATCGCCTCGACCCAGTACCCCTTGTCAGTGCCACAGTCATCCTCTTTGATGATGACATCCTGCGCGACATCGACCAGACGGCGGGTCAGATATCCGGACTCCGCTGTCTTCAGGGCGGTATCGGTCAGACCTTTACGCACACCGTGGGTGGAGATAAAGAACTCTGACACGTTCAGTCCCTCACGGAAACAGGAATAGATCGGTACCTCGATGATGCTTGGCACATACTCGCCTTTGGCGGACTTGGACTGTGACGGCTTCGCCATCAGACCGCGCATACCGGCCAGCTGTGTAAAGTTGGACGTATTACCACGGGCTCCGGAACGGGCCATCATGTTGATCGGGTTCTTGCGCGGCAGCGAGCTCAGCAGCTCATCCGCGATATCGTCCTTGACATCGGCCCACAGCTTGTTGAGGTGACGCTCCCACTCCTGCATGGTGAGCAGGCCCTTGCGCTGCAGACGCTTGAGTTCTTCCGCCTTTTCCTTACCGTAGTTGACGTGTTCTTCCTTGTTCGGCGCAACCTCGATATCCGCCAGGGATACCGTTACGCCGGCGACGGTCGAATAATAGAATCCCATATCCTTGATCTCGTCGAGGATCTGTGATGTCTTTTCCGTTGAGTAACGCTTGAAGATCTCACCGATGATCTTACCGAGGTCCTTCTTCTTGAAGGCCGGTGTGATCGGCAGATTGACGATCGCATCATGGATGTTCTCGCCCATGTTCAGGAAGAACTTATCCGGCGTTGCCTTGAAGTTTTCGTTGCTGACCTCATTGAGGAACGGGAAATCTTCCGGGAACATGTTATTGAAGATGACCTTACCGACGGTCGTCATCAAATACTGATTCATCTGTTTTGGCGTGAAGCTGGTCTTTCCCAGGCTTCTGGCCGGAATGGCGATACGGGAATGCAGATGGATCTGCTTGGTCTGGTAGGCCATCATGATCTCATCGATGCTGCCGTATACATGTGCTTCGTTGTCCGCAAAGCGATTCCACATCGCCGCTTCATCCTCGCAGTCGACATCCAGATAACGCTGTGCCTCTGCACGGAATTCTTCTGCTGTTTCTTCCATCGTCAGATAGAAGTTGCCCATGACCATGTCCTGACCCGGTGTAACGATCGGCTTGCCGTCCTTCGGACCCAGGATGTTGTTGGAACCCAGCATCATGACGAGCGCTTCCGCACGCGCCTCTTCGCTCAGCGGTACGTGGACCGCCATCTGGTCACCGTCGAAGTCGGCGTTGAATGCCGTACATACCAGCGGATGCAGACGCATCGCACGGCCCTCGACGAGCTTTGGAATAAATGCCTGGATACCCAGACGGTGCAGGGTCGGCGCACGGTTCATCAGGATCGGGTAGCCGTCGATGACGGACTCCACGATATCCCAGATGCGCGGATCCTGACGGTCGATCAGCTTCTCTGCCGTCTTCGGGTTGGAAGCGATCTCGCGGTTGACGATCTCGTTGATGACAAACGGCTTGAACAGCTGAATGGCCATCTCGCGCGGAATACCGCACTGGTACATCTTCAGATCCGGTCCGACCGCGATAACGGAACGGCCCGAGAAGTCGACACGCTTACCTAACAGGTTCTGACGGAAGCGTCCCTGCTTACCTTTCAGTGAGTGCGAGAGCGACTTCAGCGCACGGCCGCCGGCACCGGTGATCGGCTTGGAACGACGTCCGTTGTCGATCAGGGCATCGACTGCCTCCTGCAGCATACGCTTCTCGTTCTGTACGATGATCGCCGGTGTTCCCAGCTCCAACAGCTTCTTCAGACGGTTGTTGCGGGTGATGACACGGCGGTAGAGATCATTGAGGTCGCTGGTGGCGAAACGTCCGCCGTCCAGCTGCAGCATCGGACGCAGATCCGGTGGAATGACCGGGATGACCGTCAGCACCATCCACTCCGGCTTGTTGCCGGAACGGCGGAAGGCTTCGATCGTGTCCAGCCGCTTGACCAGTTTTTTATGCTTCTCGCCCTGTGCGTTTTCCATAGCTTCCTTGACGGTCTTGTATTCCTTTTCAAGGTCGACATCCTTCAACAGGGTCAGCGCAGCCTCTGCACCGGTCTGGGCCACAAAGCTGCCCGGACCGTAGATGGCCATATTTTCACGGTATTCCTTTTCAGACAATACCTGCTTGTATTCCAGCTTCGTATCGCGCGGATCGGTAACGATCCAGGAAACGAAGTAGACGACTTCCTCCAGTTGCTTCGGTGTGACATCCAGCAACAGCGCCATACGGGAAGGAATGCCGCGCAGATACCAGATGTGCGCGACCGGCGCAGCCAGCTCGATGTGTCCCATACGTTCACGGCGCACCGTAGACTTGGTGATCTCGACGCCGCAGCGATCGCAGATCACGCCTTTATAGCGAACCTTTTTATACTTTCCGCAGTAACATTCCCAGTCCTTGCTCGGACCGAAGATGCGCTCACAGAACAGACCGTCCCGTTCCGGCTTCTGCGAACGGTAGTTGATCGTTTCCGGCTTTTTGACCTCTCCGTGGCTCCACTCGTGGATGCGCTCCGGAGAAGCTAAGCTTACCTGGATCGAGGCAAAATTGTTGATGCTCATAATCTACTTACGCCTCCTTCTCTTCTTGATCTTCTTCGAATGCAGGATCCGTTTCCTCCTCATCAAATGCAGATTCCGGGAGATCCTCTTCGTCGTTTGTCACTTCCGTCGCTTCCTCTTTCACAGGAGCGGCTTCTTCCATGACCGGTTTTGGCGCAACGTTGCTCGGTTCGTTGTCTTCCTTCGTCAGGTCGACTTCCTGTCCTTCTTCATCCAGCAGACGGACATCGATCGCCAGCGCCTGCAGCTCGTGCATCAATACGCGGAAGGATTCCGGAACGCCCGGTTCCGGGATGTCCTTGCCCTTGATGATCGCTTCGTAGGTCTTCGTACGGCCCTGGATATCATCCGACTTGACCGTCAGGATCTCCTGCAGGGTATGCGCCGCACCATAGGCCTCCAGCGCCCAGACCTCCATCTCACCGAAACGCTGACCACCGTTCTGCGCCTTACCGCCCAACGGCTGCTGCGTAACCAGAGAGTACGGTCCGGTCGCACGGGCATGCAGCTTGTCATCGACCATGTGCGCCAGCTTGATCATATACATGACACCGACAGAGATGCGCTCATCGAACGCCTCACCGGTACGTCCGTCGTAGAGCACCTGCTTGCCATCCTTGGTCATGCTGGCCTCTTCCATGATCGCGCTGAGCTCTTCATTGGAGATACCGTCGAATACCGGGGTCGCAAACTTCACGCCCAGCTTCTTGGCGGCATAGCCCAGATGGATCTCCAGCACCTGACCGATGTTCATACGGGAAGGGACACCAAACGGGTTCAGCATGATGTCGACCGGCGTTCCATCCGGCATGTACGGCATATCCTCTACCGGCAGGATCTTGGAGATGACACCCTTGTTACCATGGCGTCCGGCCATCTTGTCACCTTCCGAGATCTTACGCTTCTGCACGATGTACACCTTGACGGTCTCTTTGACTCCCGGCGGCAGATCATGTCCGTCCTCACGTTTGAACACGCGGATGGAGTGCACGATACCGGCACCACCGTGCGGTACTTTCAGTGAATTGTCACGCACTTCACGTGCTTTTTCCGAGAAGATGGCGAGCAGCAGCTTCTCCTCCGGAGAGATCTCGCTTTGTCCCTTCGGCGTTACCTTACCGACCAGGATGTCGCCTTCCTGTACCTCGGCACCGACCATGACGATACCGCGGCTGTCCAGGTTGCGGCGGGCATTCTCGCTCACGTTTGGAATATCGCGGGTGATCTCCTCCGGTCCCAGCTTCGTCTCACGGCAGTCGATGTCGTATTCTTCGATATGAATGGATGTGTAGACATCATCACGAACCAGACGTTCGCTCATGATGATCGCATCCTCGTAGTTATAACCATACCAGGTCATGTAAGCGATGGTGACATTCTGACCCAGTGCCAGCTCTCCGTTTTCCATGGAAGGTCCATCCGCCAGGATGTCGCCCTTTTCCACACGCTCGTGCTTCTTGACGATCGGACGCTGGTTGATGCTCGTTCCGGCGTTGGAACGCTGGAACTTGCGCATGCGGTATTCATGGGTATCGCCTGCATCATCACGGACGACGATGCGCTGGGAATCGACATATTCCACCACGCCGTCTTCCTTTGCGACGATGCCGACACCGGAATCCTTCGCGATCTTATACTCGATGCCGGTTCCGACATACGGTGAATGCGGCATGAGCAGCGGTACGGCCTGACGCTGCATGTTCGCACCCATCAGGGCACGGGAAGCATCGTCGTTTTCCAGGAACGGAACGCAGGCGGTCGCTACCGAAACGATCTGCTTCGGCGAAACGTCGGCCAGTTCGACCTCTTCCCGACGGGCAATGATCGTATCGCCGTTCTTACGGGCGACGACATGCTCGTTGATCAGGCGGCCGTCACGCACCTCGTTGGCCTGCGCGATGACATAGTCTGCCTCTTCGTCGGCAGAGAGGTAGATGGCATTTTCCTGTACGGTGCCATCCGGATTTACGATACGGTACGGCGTCTGGATGAAGCCATACTCGTTGATCTTTCCATACGTGGTCAGATTGGAGATCAGACCGATGTTTGGACCTTCCGGGGTCTCGATCGGACAGATGCGTCCATAGTGTGAGCTGTGTACGTCTCGCACCTCAAAGCCGGCACGGTCACGCGTCAGACCGCCCGGTCCCAGCGCGGAAATACGACGCTTGTTGGTCAGCTCGGCCAGCGGGTTCTGCTGGTCCATGAACTGTGAGAGCTGCGAACTGGAGAAGAACTCCTTGATCGCTGCCGTCAATGGACGGATGTTGGTCAGCTTCTTCGGCGTCAGCGTGGCGATCTCCGCGATCGACATACGCTCCTTGACCACACGCTCCATACGGCTCAGACCGATACGGAACTGGTTCTGGATGAGCTCACCGACCGTACGAATACGACGGTTGCCCAGCATATCGATATCATCGGTCTCTCCGATGCCGTCCATGATGTTCAGGTTGTAAGAATAGAACGCATACATGTCGGAAATAGTAATGGTGTGCTTGTTCGCAAACGGATCGTTGCCGATGATCTTGATCACGGCATTGTCATCGTTGCGCACATAGATCTCCTGTACGGCCGCACCGACCAGCCATGCATACAGCTCATTGCCGCCGGCAGCGAGCGCACTGATCTCCTCGACCGTATCCGGATCCAGCGAATCCGGTTTTACGCGCGGCGTATAACCATCCACATACAGATCGCCGTCCGCATCTTCCACATCATTTCCGTTTTGATCCGTCAGACGTGCCAGCGCATACATGCGCTGTCCGTAATTCAGCACGGACGCAACGTTGTCTTTGTTCAGGGCCACTTTCTTGGCGATGATGCCGCCCTGTACCTTGATCTTGTCAAACTCTTCTGCGATCGCCTCTACATCGGCCTCGCTCAAAACGCTGCCCTCATACAGCGTACGATCGGAAAGTTCTACATCATGTGCCAGGATACGTCCGACAAGTCCGTTTCCATAGCTGGTCGGCACTTCGACGACATCCGGATGGTTGAACAGCGGATTGAACGGGAAGGCTGTCACATAAACGCCCTTCGCCAGCACCTCACGCAGCGCATTGCGCTCATCGCGACGTACGAACGTTCCGCTTTCCATGAACACGCTGCCGTCTGCATCCACGACATCTTGCGCCAGCGTCGTCATATACGTACGGGAAACCGCACTCAGCTTTTTGCCCAGCTTAAAGCGCCCCGCCTTTGTCAGGTCATAGCGGCGCGGGTCAAAGAATTTCGCATTCATCAACGTGATGGAACCGTCCAGCGTCGGGATCTCATCGCTTCGCTGATTCTCATAGATCGACAGCAGTGCTTCCTGTGTCGTCTTCACCTTGTCGCTCAGCAGTGTATGTTCCACCTCTTCATACTTACCGAAGAAAGCGGTATACAGCAGCAGGTACAGGTTCATGTACTCTCTGTTTTCCTCGTCGATCGCCAGATCCTGCGGCCACTCTCTGCCCATCGAACGCAGGAAGGTCTCCATCTTTGAAGTATCCAGCGGATCTTCGCTCGGCAGCAGATCCACCGACATACCGATCGCCTTGAACAGCACGCTGGAAAGGATCTTGCGCTTACGGTCGATGCTGACGGAAAGCTGACGTCCCAGCGAGCTCTTCTTTAATTCGGTCATGAATTCCAGCCATGTCCCACGGCTTGGGATGAGCTCACAGCTGTAGCTCGTCTTTCCGGTCTTCTCCTCATATCCGGTGGAGAAATACGCACCCGGAGAACGCACGATCTGCGAAACGATGACACGTTCCGCTCCGTTGATAATAAAAGTTCCTGTCTCCGTCATCAAAGGAAAATCTCCGAGGAATACCTCTTCCTCCTTGCGGATGACCTCACCGGTGGTCGTATCGGTGATCTCCAGCTCCATCTTTGCCTTCAGAGGAGCTGCATAGTTACACTCCCGATACATCGAATCCTCGGCGTTGTATTTTGGTTCTTCGAACTCATACCCCAAAAACTTCAGACGTATATTTCCTCCGTAGTTTTGAATCGGGTAAATCTCGTTGAATACTTCTGCGATTCCATCGTTTTTGAACCATTCAAAAGAGTCGGTCTGGATCTCTACGAGATTTGGCAGCTCCAGGTTGC
>NBJMR02800__coassemble_2090_pt1 | contig 17372 bp, 16 predicted proteins | sample NBJMR02800__metabat2_low_PE_026 | metagenome-assembled genome bin NBJMR02800
AGGAGGTCCTGTTGCGGATCGCTCTGTTTCTGATCCTGTTTGTGCCGGCCCTGCTCTTCTGTCGCCGCCGGCAGCTGGCGGCGCTCCTGCATCTCCCGCAACGATTGCCTTCTGCTTTTTTTCGGAAACATCCCGGTGTCGTACAGCTGTTGCTGGTGGTCCTGCTCAGCGGGGCATCCGCCTTTGTGATCGCCTTTGCGACCGCATTGATCAACGTGGTGCTGACGGCCGTTCTTCCATAGTCTGCTGGCTGCAGACCAAGACCGCCCTCCTTTCTGATACAGTAGAGGCAAGGGAGGGAAAATGAAATGAAAAAATGGAATAAATGTCTGCTGGCCGCATTGATCATCGCGCTCCTTTACCTGGTGTATTCGCTGTTTTACTGGGGACAGGCAGCCGGTGTCGAAGACGGCGCACAGGCGCTGGGGGCATCGATCGCGACAGTGATGGTGATGCCGCATCTGGTCTGTACGCTGATCGCGTCGATCTTCAACGTTTTGGGAATGCTGCTGAACCGACGCGCCTTTGCGCTGACGGCCGGTATCCTGTATGCGGTGGCGATGGTCCTGTTTCCGATGTATTTCTTTTTCGTCGTCGTGGAGATGATCTTATGCTTCATCGCATTTGCACGGATGAAGACATCCGTCTAAGAGCCATAAGGCTCTTTTCTTTTGCCCCTGGTTTTGATCTGCGTTATAATAGAAAACGAAACGAGAGGGGATCAGCATGATACAGGATATCGCACCACATCACTTTGACAATCAATATCATCCCCGTCCGCCAAAGACGGACGATGGAGTGCTGCTTTATCGCAAAGGACGCGTGTACATGCAGGAGGATGGTCACATTCCCACCATCAAGGAACTGTGCGGGGAGGACCGTGACCGGCTGCAATATCTGTTTTCGATCGATGAGCGGGCGTATTACACGCTGCTGCAGGAGGCGAAGCAGCTGCCGGCGGGATATGCGTTTCTGGCCCTGAACGTCCTGCGCACCCTGCGTGATCGGGTCGCTGCGATGGCGGCCGTCAGCGGTCATCAGCTGTGGAACTGGTATCAGACGCACCTGTTCTGCGGCAGCTGTGGCCGCAGCATGCATTCAGATGAAAAAGAGCGCATGCTGCGGTGTGATCACTGTGGGAACATGGTGTATCCCAAGATCGTGCCGGCGGTCATCGTCGGGGTCATCCATGAAGATGAGATCGTGCTGACGCGTTACGCAGGCAGAAGCTATCGCAAGGATGCACTGATCGCCGGTTTTTGTGAGATCGGTGAGACGCTGGAGGACACCGTTCGCCGGGAGGTGATGGAAGAGGTCGGCCTGCAGGTCCGCAACATCCGCTATTACAAGAGCCAACCATGGTCGTTTACCGATACGCTGCTGGCCGGTTTCTTCTGTGAGGTCAGCGGGGATCGTCAGATCGTCATGGATCTTGATGAACTGTCCATGGCCCGCTGGGTCCATCGCCGGGACATCCCATCCGATGCGGAAGGCATCTCGCTGACCGGGGAGATGATGAGCGTATTTAAAAAATATGGGCATCTGTGGCAACGATCCCTGACGGATATGGTAAAATGAGGACAGAACAGCAAACGAAGTGCGAGGAGGAACGATATGCGATTGATCTCATGGAATGTCAACGGGCTGCGTGCCTGCATCAATAAAGGATTTTATGATTATTTTCAGGCGAGCGATGCCGATGTGTTCTGTCTGCAGGAGACGAAGATGCAGCCGGGACAGGCGGAGATCCTTTCACCCGGCTATCATCAGTACATGTATTCGGCCCAGCGTAAGGGATACAGCGGAACGATGGTCTTTACCAGAAAGGAGCCGCTATCGGTCCGCTACGGGCTCGGCATCGAAGCACACGATCAGGAGGGGCGGGTCATCACCTGTGAGTACGAGCGCTTCTATCTGGTTACCTGCTATACGCCCAACTCCAAGGAAGGATTGGCCCGCCTGGATTATCGGATGCAGTGGGAAGATGCGTTTCTGGCCTATCTCAAAGGGCTGGATGCCATCAAGCCGGTCATCCTGTGCGGCGATCTCAATGTGGCCAAAGAGGAGATCGATCTGAAGAATCCAAAGACGAACCGCCGCAATGCCGGTTTCAGCGACGAAGAGCGTGACAAGATGCGCACCTTGCTGGCAAACGGTTTCACCGATACCTTTCGCTATCTGTATCCGGAAAAGGAAGGCGTCTATTCCTGGTGGAGCTATCGCTTCAACGCCCGCAAGAACAACGCCGGATGGCGCATCGACTATTTTATCGTATCGGACCGGCTCAGGGAGCGGATCATCGATTCCCGCATCCACACGGATGTCTACGGCAGCGATCACTGTCCGGTGGAGCTGGAGATCGATCTATAGAGAAGAAGGCAGTGAACAGGACTGCTTTTTTCGTGGGAAGCATGCTATAATAGACGAGGTGATGGAAGATGATAGCGTTTATCAAGGGCGTGATTTACAGCGCGGCAGCCGACTCGGTGATCATTGAGAACAATGGAATCGGCTATCGGGTATTCGTTGCGGATCCCCGTTCGCTGCGCCTGGGCAGCGAGGTGATCCTGTATACGTATCAGCAGGTACGGGAGGACGATATCTCGCTGTTTGGCTTTGAGAGCATGGAAGGGTATGAAGTGTTTTTGCGGCTGATCTCGGTAAAAGGGGTCGGTGCGCGGACCGCGCTTGGCATGCTGGCCGTCTGTTCGCCGAAACAGATGATCACATATATCGAAAGCAATGATGTAAAGGCACTGAAGGGGCTGCCGGGCATCGGCGCAAAGACCGCCTCACAGATCGTCCTGGATCTGAAGGGAAAGCTGGTCGAAGACAGCAAGGAACCGTTAGCGGAAGAAAATCAGGAACTGAGCGATGCCATGGAGGCGCTGAAGGCGCTGGGCTATCGAAATGCGGAGCTCTCTGCGGTGCACAAGGAACTGGCTGCCATGGAGGGACTGCATACGGATGAGTATATCCGGAAGGCGTTGGGCATCCTGGCGAAGAAAAGCGGGGTATGAACATGGAGAGGATCGTTTCAAATGAAAAAGAACGCATGGATGAGGGCGAGTTCAGCCTTCGTCCGCAGCGTTTGAGCGAATACATCGGGCAGCGTCAGCTGAAGGACAATCTGCGCGTCTTCATCGATGCGGCCAAACAGCGCAATGAGGCGCTGGATCATGTGCTGCTGTACGGTCCGCCGGGACTGGGAAAGACGACGCTGTCGTACATCCTGGCCAATGAGATGGGCGGTCATCTCAAGGCGACCAGCGGGCCCTCCATCGAAAAGAGCGGCGATCTCGCTGCCATCCTGTCCACATTGGAGGCAGGGGATGTCCTGTTCATCGATGAGATCCACCGTCTGCCCAAACAGGTAGAGGAGATCCTGTACCCGGCGATGGAAGACTACTGCATCGACATCGTCGTTGGCAAGGACAGCGCTTCGGTGCGCAGCATCCGTCTGGATCTTCCGCCGTTTACGCTGGTCGGAGCGACGACGCGGGCCGGGGATCTGAGCGCACCGCTGCGCGATCGTTTCGGGATCAGCGCACAGCTGGAGTTTTATGAGCTGGCGGATCTGGAAGAGATCATCTGCCGTACGGCCAGAGTGATGGACACGCACATCGACAGGGAAGCCGTGCATGAGATCGCCCTGCGTTCCCGCGGCACCCCGCGTATTGCCAACCGCCTGTTTCGACGGGTGCGCGACTTTGCCCAGGTGCTTAATGAAGGCGTCGTTTCCAAGGAGGTCGCCAGCGAGGCGCTGGACCGTCTGAAGGTCGATCACCTCGGTCTGGACAGCGTGGATCACAAATACATCAAAGGGATCATCGAACGCTTCAAGGGCGGACCGGTCGGACTGGAGGCCATCGCCAGTTCCATCGGTGAGGAGAGCATGACCCTGGAAGATGTCTATGAGCCGTATCTTCTGCAGATCGGCTTTATCAATCGTACGCCGCGGGGACGTGTGGTGACCGAAAAGGCCTATGCGCATTTTGGCTATCTCCACAGCGACGATCTGTTCTCCTTTGAGAGCTAACGCTTGCGCAGCGAGCGGATGAGGACGGCCATGCCAAACCACAGGGCGCTGTGCGCGAACAGATGGATCCATCCACTGCCCTCCTGCAAAACAAGGGCGAACAGCGTGAACAGAATTCCCATGAAAAGTGCTTGAAGAAGCGCTTTTTTTTCGATCATGGCACCGAAGCAGATCCCGCTGCACCCAAAGCTGAGATAGCCAAACAGCGTATTGAGCAGACGGTAGGCATTCGCGTCGATCCAATTCCACGCGTATAAGGCAGAGGAAATGAGAGAGAATAAGAGCAGGCCTCCAAGGAGCAGTCCGATGGAGAAGAGATAAGGACGCATCCATGGTTTCATTTGATTTCACCTCAATGCAACATATGATGGAAGGGAGCTGTTTATGATGGAAGAATTTGCCTCTTATATGGAACTGATGATCAAGTGCATCATCGTTTATTTCGTCATCATCTTCGCTCTGCGTCTCATGGGGAAGCGGGAAGTCGGTGAACTGAGCGTCTTTGATGTCGTCATCTATCTGGTCATGTCAGAGCTGCTGGCAATTTCCATCACCGATACCCATTCGAGCATCTTCCGCTCGCTGGTGCCGATCGCCGTGCTGGCGTTCATGCAGATCGCCATCTCCTGGATCCTGCTGAAGAGCAAGCGCATACGGGATCTCTTTGACGGTAAGGCGGTCATCCTGATCAGAGACGGATGCATCGATCAGCAGATGATGCGAAAGGAGCGTTACAGCATCGATGATCTCATGTCACAGCTGCATGGCAAGGATCTGTCTTCCCCGGATGAGGTTGCCTTTGCGATCCTGGAAAACAACGGGACGCTTTCCATCCTGCCAAAGAAGAGCTGTCGTGTTCGCTACCCGCATCCGCTGATCAGCGACGGGGTGATCGATAGGGAGGTGCTTCGCAGCATCGGAAAGGATCGGGAGTGGCTGACACAGCAGCTGGGAAAACAGGGGACGACGGCAGAAGCGGTCTTTTTGTGCCTTTATCAGAAGGATGGACTGTTCGTCATCCGCCGTCAGCTGCACTAGAGCGGCCATGAAGATCATAACGCAGCAGGCGCAATGCATGAAGGAAGGTCGTGATGAGCATGCCGCCGCTCAATGCGATGAGCAGGGCCTCCACCTGTAGATATGGGGTCAGAAAACAGACACATCCCAGGCGGAACAGGGAACCGATCAGCGTATCACAGAAGGCCTGTGCGGACAGGGAACAGGCGTGCAGCAGGGCACTGAGCGGGGGCTGCAGGCTGTAGAACAGGAAGGGCAGGGCCAATACATGCAGCTGATCTGCACCCTGACTCGTATGATAGAAGAGCTGAAACAGCGGCTCGCTGAAACAGTAGCAGAACAGCGCATAGAGGATCCCGAACAGCAGACAGCAGCTCAGGATGAGCAGGCAGCTTTTTTTTGCCTGCTTTTTCTGATGGTGTGCGATGGCATAGCTGAACGAGGGGAGCAGATAGTTGCTGAGGGTGATGCTCAGAAAGCTGGGCATCGTCAGCAGCGGGAGCGTATAGCCGTTGAGGATCCCGTATCCTTCGACGATCTGCGCGCTCATGGAGGCAGGCACCAGCAGCAACATGCAGATCGGCTCCAGAAAATAAGTGAGAGAACCGCTGAGCCGGCTGCCCATCATCGGCATGGAGATGGACAGGATATCCCGCAGCTGATCCGGTCGTACCCGGGACAGCACCCGTGGCGCGATGCGGATGTGATGAAAGGAAAAGCGCAGGTGAAACAGCATGCAGATGCAGCTGGCCAGTTCACCGACGGTGACGCTGAACATCGCCAGGGAAGCGAGCGCGATGGGGTCCTGCGTGGGAAACAGTGCAAAGCAGACGACGAGAAACACGATGCGGGCGGCTTCCTCATACAGCTGAGTGATGTTGGCCGCATAATGGTGCTGGATCCCCTGCAGATACCCTTTCAGCAGACCGCTGAGGGCAACTGCCGGCAACAATGGCAACAGGGCGCGCAGGACAGGGATCAGACGAATGTCGTGCAGCAGTTCCCCGGCGAAAAAAGGGAGGATGCAGGTGAACAGGGACAGGGTCAGCGCGATGGTCAGTGCGCTGATGCAGGCACCGGCGGCCAACGGGAGCTTTGGATCGCTGCTTTGTGCGGACAGCTTGCTCAGGGCGGCAGGAATGCCCTGCTGGACAAGACTGATCAGAAAGACCATTGTGGGCGCAACGATCGAATAGCAGCTCATCGCCTCGCTGCCAAGCTTTCTGGCTAACAGGATGCGCACGAGAAAGGAGAGCAGCTTGGCGAGCACGGAGATGTAGATCAGATGGAAGGCAGAGACGACAACGGTCTTTTTCATGGCATCACACTCAAGACATATGTATGAAAAAGGAAGGATGCTTATGTGTTTTTTGTGTTGCCGGATGCGGAAAGCAGGGGGAAAACGCATACCTGTCGGGAGTGAATGCCTGTTTGAACGGATAAGAAGTAAAAAATTAAATACAAAACTGTGTGAAATGATGGTATAATTAGGAAGCTATATTCAGAGGGGAGGGCAAGCGATGGAGCAGTTGTTTCAGAATCCGTATATTCAGCTTGCTATCCATTTACAGCTGAGCAGACTTCAGCGCGAGCAGCTGGCCTCTCTGACATATCAACATCTGGAGGATACGCTGCGGGGATTTACCTGGAAACGCAGGCAGCCGCAGGACCTGCAGGAGGCAGTCAACGATATCTTGCATGTAAGCGTGGGGGAGATCGTCGCCTATCTGACCAAACAGGTCGTCATCATGGGAAAGTCTGCAGACCTGGATGAAGTGTATCGCAAAATTGGAGGAATGGATCAATGAAGAAATCAAGACTAGCCGCGTTTGGCATCATCGTGGCGACCATCATCGCAGTGATCATCGCATTTGCTTCGGACATCCGAAACAGCATGACGCTGGGACTGGACCTGCAGGGAGGATTTGAGATCCTCTATCAGGTAACTCCGCTGGAGGGACAGGAGATGCCGGATATGGAGGCGGTCGTCTCCTCGGTGCGCAAGCGTGTCGATGTGCTGGGCGTCAGCGAGCCGGAGATCACGGTGGAAGGAAATGATCGCATCCGTGTCTCCCTGGCCGGTGTAGACAGTCCGGATCAGGCGCGCCGCATCATCTCCTCGACGGCCAATCTGACCTTTCGCGATGTCAACGACAATCTGCTGATGGACGCCAGCGTGCTGGAAGAGGGGGGCGCCAGCGTCGGACAGGATCAGTATGGCAACTATGTCGTCAATCTCAGTCTGAAGGATTCGGACACGTTCTATCAGGTGACCAGCGAGATCGCCCAGCGCAGCAGCGGGCAGAACCTCATCGTCGCCTGGCTGGATTATGAGGAAGGGCAGTCCTATGCGGCAGAGTCTCGCAAGGAAGACCCGGCGTACATCTCTGCTGCCACCGTATCAGAGGGGATCAGCGGCAACAGTGCGCAGATCAGCGGAAACTTCACGCAGGAAAGCGCAACGGAGCTGAAGGATCTCATCAATTCCGGATCCCTGCCGGTGCAGCTGACCGAGCAGTATTCGGATGTCGTATCGGCGGATTACGGGCTGGGGGCATTCTCGACGACGATGCTTGCCGGTGCGATCGGCGTTGCGGCAGTCATGCTGTTCATGATCTGCGTCTACCGTCTGCCGGGCGTGATCTCCGCGATCACACTGGCGGTCTACATCTTTGTCGTCTTCCTGCTGTACAATGCGATGGGGGCCGTCTTTACGCTCTCCGGTATCGCTGCGCTCGTATTGGGTGTCGGTATGGCGGTCGACTCCAACATTCTGACATTTGAACGCATCAAAGATGCGATGTATCACGGACGAAGCGTGCAGAGCGCGTTCCGAGAGGGCTCCAGAGAATCGTTCCGTACGATCCTGGATGCGCAGATGACCACGCTGATCTCTGCAATCATCCTCTATCTGCTGGGTACGGGAAGCGTCAAGGGCTTTGCGACCATGCTGATCGTCTCCACGCTGACAACGCTGCTGCTGATCGTCTTCGTCGCTCGCTTCCTGCTGGGCCTGCTGGTCAAGAGCGGTTGTCTCGACAATCGCTACGAGCTGTTCAGTGTCCGCAAGAACGATGTGCCGGATGTCTCCAAAAACGAAGAACGCCGAAAGTTCCCGATCTTCAGAAAGTTTGACTTTGTCGGGAAAGCGAAGTATTTCATCTTTACCTCACTGGCTGTCATCGTGGTCGCTGCCGGATGCATGCTCTATCACGGGGTCAACGGCGAAGGCATCATGAACTTTGGCATCGACTTCTCCAGTGGTACGAGCCTGATCGTCCAAAGCGATTCCACGATCGATTCAGATGCGCTCACTCAGCAGTTGGCGGATCTGGGCATCGAGGTGGACAGCATCCGTCTGGGCGGCAGTGAGAATACGACGGCCAATGTCTACATCAAGGAGGCCATCGATTCCGAACAGCTCAGCCAGGTCAAGACCACGCTGCAGGAAACGTATGGTCATGAGGTCAATGACAACATCGTTACACCGGTGATCGGACGTGAGCTGGTGCGCAATGCCGTCATCATCTCGCTGCTGGCATGGATCGGTATCCTGATCTATGTCTCGATCCGGTTTAAGTGGGATTATGCGCTGTCCGGTATCGTCGCTTTGATCCATGATGTCATCATCATCCTTGCCTTCTGTGCGATCCTGCGTCTGGAGATCAATACCGAGATCGTCGCGGTCCTGCTGACGATCATCGGCTACTCGATCAACAACTCGATCGTCGTCTTTGACCGCATCCGAGAGAACGTGCGAATGACACGCGGACATTTGGACAAGGACGGTTACCGCACGCTCGTCAACGAGGCGCTTGCTACTACCTGCACGCGTTCGGTGTTCTCGACGCTGACGACGATGCTGCCGGTCATCGCGCTGCTGCTGTTTGGCAGTGACGGCATCTCCGTCTTTAACCTGACGCTGCTGATCGGTCTGATCGCCGGTGCAGGCTCTTCCATGTTCATCGCTGCACAGCTGTGGTATTACCTGCGCCTGCACAAGAAACCGAAGAAAGCGAAAAAGAAGAAAAAACAGACCGGTAAGAAAGAACTGGATGAGATGACGATTCCGGGAATCAACGATTAGTGAATGAACCGCACGGAGGGCTGTGCGGTTTTCTTATTCGTAAAGCATCCCGGCAGAGGCAATGCAGCTTTGGCGGACACGTGGAGCGCGCTGCCGATGAATCGCCTGCGTTTTCAGGAGCGTTTGCATTTGCAACGAAAATCTGGGATGATACAATGGAGAGAGAATCAGACACGATCACTTACAGTGATCGCATGACAGAGGAAAACAGACAGAAAGGAAAGACGATTATGATGGAAGAACGGCTCGATATCGAACGGGAAAATGAGCTGATGGTGCGTTTTGGGCTCACCCGGCTCTGTGCGAGGGTCGTCGCTTGCCGCGGCTGCAGCGACGATCAGGTCGTCGCATTGCTCGCGGAGGCGACGATGGCGGATCCATGGGAGACAGAAGGAATGGCACAGGTGGTGGAACGTCTGCGCCAGGCACGTAACGATCAGGAAAAGGTACTGGTGTGCGGCGATTATGATGCGGACGGCATCTGCGCGACGGCCATCATGGTCGATGCACTGCGCCGTTTCGGATTGACCGTTGGCTTTTATATCCCGGATCGTCTGAGTGAGGGATACGGACTGAATGAGAAGACGGTCCGCATGGCAAAAGAACGCGCTTATTCACTGCTGATCACCGTCGATAACGGCGTACGGGCCTTTGCGCCGCTGCAGACCGCCCGGCAGCTGGGGCTGGATGTGATCGTGACCGATCACCATGTGATGGATGCACAGGAGCCGATCGTCTGCAGCTGTCTGCTGCATCCGCAGCGGATGGGCGAAGCGTTTCGCACGCTGAGCGGTGCTGGGGTCGCGTTAGAGGTCAGCCGGGCGCTTGGTACCGTCAATGAGCGACAGATCGTCTATGCTGGCGTGGCCGCGATCGGAGATGTCATGGAGATGAAGGGAGAAACACGTTTGATCGTCCGGCAGTGCATCGCATTGCTGAATCAGCAGCGCGTGCGCAGCATTCAGCTGCTGGCCAATGACTCTTCTGTCTGGGATGAGACGAAGATCGCCTTTCAGATCGTTCCGAAGCTCAATGTGACAGGACGTCTGTCCGATCGCTGCAACGTCAACAACACCGTGCGCTACCTGCTCAGCGAAAACGGAAGCGACCTGATCACCGTGAGCAAGCAGATCGCCGTGCTCAACGAAACGCGCAAGGCGATGAGCACACAGATGATCCAGACGGCACAGCGGCGGCTCTCCTCGCAGAGCGCTTTCCTCATCGTCAGCGATCCCAGCTTTCATGAGGGCATCGTCGGTCTGGTGGCCGGCAAGCTGTGCGAACAGTATGGCCGTCCCTGCATGGTGCTGGCTCAGAAAGGCGATCGACTGCGTGGTTCGATCCGTTCGGTGGAAGGCGTGGATCTCAGTCATTTCTTTGATGATCTCGATTGCCTGAAAGAATATGGCGGGCATGCGCTGGCTGCCGGAATCGCGTTTGACTGTCGCGACCGCGGGGAGGTCGAGCGCTACGTGGAGAAGAAGATGCAGCTGCTGTTGCCATTGCCGCCGGTGCAGACACGTTACATTCCGATCGAACGGGAACTGCTGACCCTGGAACAGGTCGATTCCCTTCGGCTGCTGCGCCCTTTCGGCAACGGCTTTGAAGAGCCGCTGTTCTGTGTGCAAGATCTGGCGATTGCCGATACCCGAACGCTCAGCGGAGATCAGCATATGAAATGGACAGAGAAAAACGGGATGGAGCTGCTGTTCTTTCATGTGGGCGATCGCATGCAGGACCTCAAGGAAGGCGGCTTCCGGCATTTTGGCGGCACGCTGGGCATCAATCAGTTCCGTCATCAGCGAAAGGTCAGCATGATCCTGCGTGAGGTGGAACGCTGAGAAAAAAGCCGGAAAATCAGGAAAATCGCTCAGAAATCCGTGGTTCCTGATGAAAAAGCACGATGAATCTGCTATAATAGCATGCGTATAACAAGGGGGAATGCTATATGGATCTCAAGGAGTATATCGCATCGATTGATGGATTTCCAAAAGAGGGGATCATTTTCCGGGACGTGACCGGACTGCTGGCGAATGCAGATGCCTTTCGCTATGCCTGTGATCAGCTGGCAGATTTTGCCAGACGTCTGCAGGCGGATGTGATCGTCGCACCGGAATCCCGCGGATTCCTGTTTGGTGCGCCGGTTGCCTGTCAGCTGGGCATCGGTTTCGTGCCGGTGCGCAAGCCAGGGAAGCTTCCACGCAAGACGATCAGCTGCTCCTATGATCTGGAATATGGATCCAATGTACTGGAAATGCATGTGGACAGCATCCTTCCGGGACAGCGCGTCGTCATCATCGATGATCTGTTGGCGACCGGAGGAACGGTAGAGGCCAGCGTGAAGATGATCCGGGAGCTGAAAGGAGAGCCGGTCGGCTGTGCGTTTATCATTGAATTGGAGGACCTGCACGGACGGGAGGTACTGTCCGATCTGGAGGTGCTTTCTTTACTGACGTACGAAGGTGAGTAGTTCTCACCTTCTTATGCTATGCGGGAGGTGATGGTGTATGGTAAATAAGAAGTCCGTTGTATTTGAGGAAGTGCTGGAGGAAGCAAAAAAATATATTCACAAGCCGGAAAACATCGATCTGATCACCCGGGCCTATCTGTTTGCCAAGGAACAGCATGAAGGGCAGTTTCGCAAGAGCGGTGAGCCGTATATCATTCATGCGGTGCAGGTCGGCTATACGCTGGCATTGCTGCGGACCGGTCCCAAGACCGTCGCTGCCGGCTTTCTGCATGATACGGTCGAGGACTGCGACGTGGAGACAGAGGATATCGCCCGATTGTTTGGGGAAGAGGTCGCATCCCTGGTGGAGTCGGTCACCAAGATCGGCGCATTGAAATTCAAGGATGAGAAAGAGTATCTTGCCAGCAACCACCGCAAGATCTTCATCGCGATGGCCAAAGATGTCCGGGTCATCCTGATCAAGCTGGCAGACCGCCTGCACAACATGCGCACGCTGCAGTACATGAGCGAGGCCAAACAGAAGAAGATCGCCAGTGAGACGCTGGAGGTCTATGCGCCGATCGCACATCGTCTGGGTATCAGCGAGATCAAGAACGAGCTGGAAGATCTCAGCTTCAAATATCTGAATCGGGAAAAATATTTTGAAATTGCCAAGCTGGTGGAGAAACGGGAGTCGGAACGCGATGCGCAGGTACAGCATATGATCCGTGAGATCAGCGACATGCTGGATGAGCATCACATCCCTTACCGGATCTTTGGCCGCAGCAAGCATCTCTACAGCATCTATAAAAAGATGATCACGAAGAACAAGCGTTTTGAAGAGATCCTCGATCTGCTGGCCATCCGCGTCATTACGGATACGGAGGTCAGCTGTTATGAGGTGCTGGGCTATATTCATGCCAAATACCGTCCGATCCCGGGACGCTTTAAAGATTATATCGCCATGCCAAAGGTCAATATGTATCAGTCGCTGCACACGACGATCGTCGCCGGCGACGGAGACATCTTTGAGGTGCAGATCCGCACGGAGAAGATGGATGAGATCGCAGAGCGAGGTGTTGCGGCGCACTGGCGTTACAAGGAGACCCAGTATGGCGGACCGGAGCTGGAACAGAAAGAGATCGAGGAACAGCTGCACTGGTTCAAGGACTTCTCGATGATGAGCGATGAGGAGAGCGATGATCCGCTGGAGTATATGAACGTCTTGCAGCGGGACATCTTTGAGGCCAATGTCTACGTGCTGACCCCCAAAGGGCGTGTCATCGCCCTGCCCAACGGGGCCACGCCGATCGATTTTGCCTATCGCATCCATACAGAGGTCGGTCATCATACGGTCGGCGCAACGATCAACGGGGCGATCGTTCCGCTCAATACACCGCTGAAGACCGGTGATGTCGTCAGCATCCGCACCAGCAATCAGTCCAACGGTCCCAGCGAGGACTGGCTCAAGATCGTCAAGTCCCCGCATGCCCGCAACAAGATCCGCTCCTTCTTCCAGAAGCAGGAGAGCGAAAAGCGCAGCGGGCTGATCCATAAAGGAGAAGACATGCTGGAAGAGGAGGTCCGCCGGCGTGGCCTGGAGGAAAACCTGCTCAATCACAAACGGCTGGAACAGATCGTCGGCTCGCTCTCCTTCAGCAACGTACCGGATCTGATGGTGGCGATCGCCAACAAACAGGTTTCGCTGCAGGCGGTGATCGAACGGCTGACCAAGCATAAGATCAGCGCGCCGATCGACAATGAGGATCTGCTGAAGATGTTCAACCGTTCCGAGAACAAACCCCGCAAGAAATCTTCCTGCGGCATCCATGTGCCGGGAATCGATACGATGATGGTTCATCTGGCTGCCTGCTGCTCGCCGGTGCCGGGCGATGCGATCGTCGGCTACATCACCAAAGGGCAGGGCGTCAAGGTCCATCGGAAAGACTGTCCCAACATCATAAATGAAAAGCAGCGGCTGATCAGCGTGGAGTGGGAGGAAGGTCTGGAAGAGAAGAGCTATGATGTAGACCTCATCATCCATTCCAACGACCGCAGCTATCTGCTCAGCGATATCGTAACGGTCGTCTCCCAGTGCAAGGCACAGATGAATCATGTAGATTCCAAGGTGAACGATGACCGGATCACCGCAACGACCAAGATGACGGTCGGTGTCCGGGATGCGGAACACTTGCGGACGCTGATTGCCAATCTGCGTAAGATCAACAGCGTCAACGATGTCGAGCGTGTCATCCACTGATCTCAGTGATCGGATATAAAAACGGCGGAAGACCGTGCAACAATGAGTGTTGCGGCGAAGGCTTCCGCTTTTTTGTCGGGCAAAACGCCCTTATGCAGGAGGAGCTGCATGGTGCAGCGTTTCATCTCTTCTGTTTGCCTGTTTTGTTCTGTCTGTGGATCTTCCATTCGATCCACAGGCATTTGCACATGCAGTACCATTCGATCGGCCAGTTGCGCAGACGGTCGTGCTGGGCATAGGTGCTGATGCAGTAATCGCTGAAATAGCGTTTTGCGAAATAATTGGCCCTGCGTGCATGAAAAGGAGAAGTAACGATGATCGCGCTGTGACAGTGATGTTTCTCCCACAGTGCTCTTGCGTACACGAAATTTTCATAGGTGTTGGTCGCACGGGTCTCCGCTTCAGCGTGGATCGCATGTTGCCTCCTGGCATAGGCGAGCATGGCATCGGCTTCTCCGTGTTCGTTTTTTACGCTTCCTCCGCTGACGATCAGCAGGGAACAGGCATTTTGTTCATACAGCCAAAGAGCATGATCCATCCGCCGTCTCTGCATGCGGCTGAGCGATCCGTCCGGAAGGCAGGGGCAGCCCAGCACAAGGGCAAAGTCATAGTGCGCATGCTGCTGTCGGGGCGCTCGGGGAAAAAAGTGAAGGAGGACGATCGCTCCTGCGACAAGGATGCTCACAAGGCTAGTGATGATGATCGCTAAGATCGGCATATGGTCCTTCCCCCTCTCTGGCTAACAGGCGCTTTCTTTCTTTGGCATCACCATGGGTATAGAGGATGGTGGCCTTTCGTTCCATCTGTCGGTAAAACAGAGGCAGGTCGTGAAAGCGGGAGACGATCGGTCGTCCTTCATCCTGCAGCTTTCGTAGCAGCGGTCGCGCCTGCTTCGTAAAGGCGAGCAAGCGCAGGTGCGCCGGAAGCGCATGCTGATTGGCGTCGTCTTTGCTGGTGTGAAGCAGGTAGTGGATCAATGTCCGTTGGATGCGGGAACGTGTATAGCGGGCATTCGTACAGTGATCGAGGAACGCCTCCAGCGTGTCATTTGCTTTGGCTGCCTGGATGAACAGGGACTCGATCCCTTCATCCATGAGAAAGCAAGCGCGCATCTTTGCGTGATCATCCAGAAGCAGTTGTGTCTGCAGATATGGGTACAGCGCAGAGAGCCGTCGGTTCGCATCCAGCTGTGCTGCCAGCGGCGTATAGGCGCTGACATCTTCACCGTGGAAAAAGGCATGGCGGATGGCCGTCGCACTGGCGATGGGTGCATCGATCTTGCAGGAGTGGTAATCGTTGGTGCGCTTGATGCACAGCGTCTGTATGCCGTAGGGTCTGGCCGCTCGGATGTAGTGGATGCCCAGGATGTCATTGGGTGCCATCGCTCCCAATTGGCTTTCATACTGCCGCACAATGCTCTGGCTGCGCTCATTTACGACGACATGTTCCAAACGGCGTGCCGCTTCTTCCAGCTGGGCGTGGTCGCTGCTTTCGCTGCCGAAGACGATCACATCCGTATCCGCAAGTGCCAGCAGCTCGACCGCTGCCTGCGCAAAATAAGCAGCGCTCTGCACCGCGTGCAGCGTCGGCAGCTCGATCACCAGATCGACCCCGCAGGCAAGGGCCGCTTTTGCCCGTGCCCATTTATCACAGATGGCCGGCTCTCCGCGCTGTACGAAGTGAGGGCTCATCACGGCGACCACCACATCGCACCCGCTTTGTCTGCGGGCCTGCTGCAGATGGTGTAGGTGTCCGTTGTGAAACGGATTGTATTCAACGACGATTCCGCATACCTTCATAAGGACCTCCCGTATCTCAATGTCATAAATATAGCACAAAACGGCCTTTATTGCGAAAATAAGTGTGGCTTGTTATAATTTGATACAGGAGGGGATGTGCATGAAGAGAGAACTGCTGCGGCTTCCTTCGGACGAAGATGCGCTGATGCTGTCGGGCATCCTGCAGTTGCCGGAGGGAGAGATCCGGGGAATCGTACACCTGGTGCACGGCATGTGTGAGCACAAGGAACGTTATCAGCATGTGCTCGATCTGCTGAGCGACAACGGTTATGCAGCCGTCATCTTCGATCTGCGCGGTCATGGAGAGAGCATCCGCCACCCCAAGGATCTCGGCTATTTTTACGATGACAGCGGTGTGTGGATCATCAATGACATCCATCAGGTCGTGCACTGCATGAAGAAGCGCTTCGGTGATCTTCCATATATCATCTTCGGTCACAGCATGGGTTCTCTGGCCGTCCGCTGTTATCTGCGCCGCTTTGATTATGAGGTGGACGGAGCCGTTATCTGCGGTTCTCCCAGCGCCAATCCGTTGGTGATGCCGGCCATGGCACTGTGCGGTCTGCTGCGCAAGATCAAGGGAGAGTATGACCGCAGCCCATTGCTGTATCGACTGGTGATGGGCGGTTATGAACGGGCCTTTGCCAAAGAGGGGAAGAGCGCTTGGCTGTGTTCACGCAGCGAAGTGGTGCAGGCGTATGAGCAGGATCCGCTGTGCGGATTTCCATTTACGCTCAACGGTTATCAGAATCTGTTTCGTCTGCTTTATGATACGTATGACAGTGACGGCTGGCTGTGCCGAAAGCCTTCGCTGCCGCTGCTGTACATCGCCGGCAGGGAAGATCCCTGCATCCGTTCCGTACATGCCTGGAAGAAAGCAATCGCCCTGATGCGCAATGTCGGCTATACCAACATCGTGCAGAAGCTGTATCCGGCGGCGCGCCATGAACTGCACAATGAAGCTTGCCGGGAACAGGTGCTCACCGATCTGCTGCAATGGATCGACAGCATCACCATGCGCATTTGCGCGTAAGAGGATCTATCGTGCACAGGGGAATCGAAAGGGAGGAGAAGTGCCATGAGAACTGTGATCGATCTGCACATGCACAGCTGTTACAGTGATGATGGGCAGTATACGCCGAGAGAACTGATCGCCATGTGTCATGCATCAGGTATTCAGATCTGTGCGCTGGCGGATCACAATACCACAAAAGGAGTTGAGGAGGCGATACAGGAAGCGCAAAAACGAGGGATGCGCTGTATCCCGGCCGTTGAGATCGACTGTACGTATCAGGGAGTGAACCTGCATGTGCTCGGCTATGGGATCGATCATCATGCTGCGATCTTTCAACAATTGGAGGAAAATGTCGAACGACAGGAACAAATACTGGGGATTAAAAAGCTGGAACTGACCAATGCGCTCGGGTTTTCGCTATGCAGAGAGCAGCTGGATGCCATTTGTGACAATGGTGTGTATACTGGAGAGCTGTTTGCAGAGGTGTTGCTGAATGATCCGCGTTACAGGGAACATCCGCTGCTGGAACCATATCGTCCCGGCGGAGCCCGTGGGGATCAGCCGTATGTTAACTTTTATTGGGATTATTATGCGCAGGGGAAGCCTTGTGAAACGGTGATCAGCTATCCCTCTCTGACACAAGTGCTCGCGATCATCCATCAGCAGCAGGGAAGTATTGGTGGCCAGCGCAAAACTCATGAAGATT
>NBJMR02800__coassemble_2109_pt1 | contig 17086 bp, 11 predicted proteins | sample NBJMR02800__metabat2_low_PE_026 | metagenome-assembled genome bin NBJMR02800
TGACCATCTGGATCTGGTGGATTCCTATGAGCAGTGTCTGACTTTCGTACAGACGATCTTCGGCGAGTATATGCAGGAAGACAATCCGGTATTCGATGAGGAGACGATCGTTCACATCGGTGCCGATGAGTACAACGCTTCTTCTATTGCTTACCGCAAGTTCGTCAACGACATGATCGACTATGTGGAAGGAACTGGAAGAAAGGCTCGTGTATGGGGCAGCTTCACAGCAGCCGCAGAAGGCGAGGACATCGATGCAGAAGGCGTACAGATCAACCTCTGGAACTTCGGCTATGCCAACATGGATAAGATGTATGAAGATGGCTTTGATCTGATCAACTGCAACGACGGAAACTATTACATCGTTCCGAATGCCGGTTACTACTATGATTATCTGAGCGATGGCACGATGTACAACCTGGCGATCAACTCGATCGGTGGTGTAACGATCCCGGCCGGAGACGATCAGATGGTCGGTGGTGCATTTGCCGTATGGAACGATATGACCGACTACCTGGACAACGGTGTCAGTGAATATGACGTATACGACCGCATCAGCAACATGTCGTTGTTCGCAGCGAAGCTGTGGGGCAAGGGCGATCTGGATCTGGCAGGTGCAAAGGCACGTGCCGAAGAGCTGGGCGATGCGCCTCGTACAAACTTCGGTTATGAAGTAGACAGCGTCAGCGATGAATACATGAACCTGCCGATGGATGAGCTGAAAGATACATCTGCCAACAATTTTGCGGTCAACGAAGGCGAAAATGCTGAGATCGTTGAAGTGGATGGCAAGAATGCACTGAAGCTGGAAGGCGGCAAGAGCTATATCACGACCGGACTGGAAACGGTCGGTCTGGGCAGCGACCTGCGTGTCAAGGTAAAGCGCACCTCTGACAGCACGGAAGAACAGATCCTGTTTGAAAGCCCGTATGGCAGCATCAAGGCTGTTCAGAATGAGACCGGAAAGGTCGGCTTCTCAAGAGAACGTTTTGATTATTCCTTCAACTACGCGCTCCCATTGAATGAATGGGTCGAGCTGGAATTCAAGAACCAGCAGAATGTCATGCATCTGTATGTCAACGGTGAACTGGTGGATACGCTGGGTGATGATGAGCGTATCGAAGGACGTCCGATGTTGGCGACCGGCATGTTCCCGATGGCAACGATCGGAAGCGAAACGAATGCGTTCATCGGTTATGTGGATGATGTCCGCATCGGTAAGAACGATGACTTCGCCAGCACGATGTCACTGGATTATGCACTGTGGAATGCAGCGACGATCCTGGATGACAGCAATTCCGCTACGCTGACACCGCTGATGGAAGAAGTGAAGAGCCTGCTGACTCAGTATGATCCGGATGCGGCAGAGATCGAGCGTCTGACACAGGAACTCAACAGTGCGATCGAGGCAACGGACAGCGAACTGGCCGATTACAGCCGTATCGAAGCATACAAGGCACTGGTAGCGGACCTGAGCTCCTTCACCGAAGAGAGCGCGGCTGCCGTACAGCGCGTGCTGGATATGATCCGTTACGATCTGCCGGCAGAGCTGCAGTATGTCGTTGATTCCTATGAGCAGGCACTGGTCGATGCGATCAATGGCCTGGAGACGAAGTCACTGAACGATCTGTACTATGTCGATTCTTCGACGATGACGGCAACGGCTTCCAGCTATCAAAAGGATGGCTCCAACCCGAGCAACGTACTGGATGGCAACAAGAACACGATATGGCATACGGATTGGAATGTGACAGACATGCCGCATTGGATCGATCTGGAAATGGAAGAGCCGATGAGGATCAATGGCCTGGAATACACACCACGACAGAGCGGTACGAACGGAAATGTAACAAGTTATGAAATTCAGGTCAGTGATGACGGAGCTGATTATCGTACGATCAAGACAGGCACACTGGAAAGCAATGCCAATGTCAAGATGATCGAATTCGATGCAGTAACGACCAAACATGTTCGTCTGGTTTACAACAAAGCGGCCAACAACAACGGTTCTGCCGCAGAACTGCGCGTCCGTCTGGCCAACATCGAAGCCGATGTCGACGGCCTGCGGGTAGCGGTAGATGACGCAAAAGCGCATGTCGCTACGCTGGATCCGGCTGCGTATACGGAAGACAGCTGGAATCATCTGATGGATACGATCGATGAGGCAGAAGCTCTGCTCGCTGCAGAGAATCCGGATGCAAATGATGTTGCGCAGATGATCTATGATCTGGACAAGGCGCTCAGCGGACTGCGTCTGGTTACCGATAAGGATGCACTGAATGCAACCATCGAACAGGCGGAAGGTCTGGATGAGGGTGCGTACACGGCGGACAGCTGGGCAGCACTGCAGGAGAAGCTGGCTGCGGCGAAGGAAGTCGTTGCAGATGCCGATGCGACACAGCTGCAGGTCACGCAGGCCGATGATGCGCTGCAGGCTGCGATCGATGCCCTGGTAAAGGTGGAAGCACCGCAGCAGGCAGATAAAGATGCGCTGCAGGATCTGGTCGATCAGTATACCGGTTATCATTCCACGGACTATACGGCAGAGACATGGAAGCCGTTCAAGGCTGCTTACGATGCCGCATGGGAAGTATTGAGAAATGAAAATGCGACACAGGCGGAAGTAGATGCTGCTTATGAAGCGCTGAAGGCAGCCGGAGAAGCGCTGGTCAAGGCGCCTGCCCAGGGCGGACAGGACCCTTCGGATGGAGAAGAGACGACGCCTCCTGCAAAGGATGAGGAAACAGATACCGCTGCAGCTGCCGGTGCATTCGCACCATGGGCAGCCGCCGGAATGTTGTCGGCTTTGGCCATCGGCTTCGTTTGGCGCAAGAAGAGAACTGAGAAGTAATCATGATCGCAATCACGTCCGGCGAAAGGAAACCGATCACAGGTGAATGTTTGCCGGTGAGAGTTTCGGGCGGGGCATGAGCGAATGAACAGAAGGCAGGACAGACAGTGAGTGATCTCATTGTCTGGACCTGCCTTTTTTCTGGCCGATGGTAGGACTGCGAATGACAGATCTGGAAAACTTTCGTGAGGATTCCAGGAAATCTGTGTTAAAATTTGAGGGAAAGAGGAGGTGGCGTGTCTTGTCGAACGTTGTGCGGATCCGTCAGGATCAGGAAACGCTGCAGACGATCGATCTTTCGTTTCTAAAGGAATGGCTCATGCGGCAACAGCTGTATTTCGGTGTGCTGAATGAAGCGTATGCTTTGGAAAACTATGAGAAGAACGATGCGGACATCCGTGGTATTCGCTTTGTGATCTTTGACCGACAGTGCTTTGGACGCGGTTTTCAGCTGCTGGTCGAAGAAGACTACGATCTGGAGCTGACGCTGAACGCATTTGCGACAGAACGTGATGTGCAAAGTTTTTTCCTTGGCATACGGGATCTTTGCGAGGAATTGGCAGTTGACGAATTCGAACAGGAAGGAGAACGCTGTTTTCTCGATCAGATCGATGCACTGTACAAAGAGCTGATCAAACAAAATCGCTGGCTGGTAAAACACCGCCTGCAAGAACGTACGACGATCTTTGGCTGTATCTATCCGATCATGATCGAGGAAAGCCTGATCCGTTACCTGGCCCTGCTGGAAGAGCCTGCCGCTTATCGTCTGTATGAGCGCTATCTGGATGAGAAGCAGCATCTGGAGGCCTTTTATGGCAAACCGGTGGTATTGAAGGAGGGATCTGAGCGGATGGCGCGTTATCCGCTGGTAGAAGGTGCATTAACGATCTTGCCGCTGGAGGGAGACTGGCCACAGGCGTATCAGTTACATGAACTGCCGCAGATCCAGAGCTGGAGCGTCTTTCTTCTGAAAAAGAAGGGAGAGGAGGGAGACCTGCGCCGGGAGGCGAACATCCCTTATGCGGAATTCATGAAGCTGGTGCGGCCGCTGAAATGTCCGCGTTTTGATGCTGCACATATCCTTGTCGTCTATGATGAAGCGCTGGATCAACGGGTCCGCGCGTGACAGAGAGAGCAGGGAAAGAAACGGATGATCCGCTGGCTCAGCAATGAGCGGGAGCTGGGCGGTCCACCGGCACGGGTCGAGTTTGTGTCTGCATTCACGGATGCGGATGACGTGCGCTGCGCGATCTATAAGTATAAGAAGAGCCGTTTTGACAAATGGCTGTTGGGAATCACGAGCGAAAGAGGGACGTTCAGCGAATTCAGGGAGTATCGTGAAGAATGTGCACAGACGGATGCCCGGGAGCTGCTGGAGCGGCTGAAGACCTTCTGGAAGCGGAAGGCACAGGAAATCGAAAGGAAAGAAGAGGGAGAGAAAGATGATCAAGTTGGTATTGACTGATATGGATGAGACGCTGCTGGTGGATTTTCATGTGCCGGCAGTGAACCGCGAGGCAATCACGAAGGTGCGCAGCCGTGGGGTACACGTAGCGGCGGCGACCGGTCGCTCCTTTGACATGGTGCAGGAGATCCTGGCGGAGATGGGAACAAAGGATGCGCCAGGGGAGTACAGCATCTGTTTCAACGGTGCGGCCATCTATGAGAACAGTTCGGCACGGCCGCTGCACCATCAGGCGCTGAGTTATGAACAGATCCTGGAAGCGCGGGCGATCAGCGATCGCTACGACCTCTGCTTTCTGGCATTTACGCTGGATCGCATCTATATGTATCACCCTTCGCAAAGTGAGATCGAACGCAAGACGAGACAGAAGGCAGCATTTTCGATCGAGACGGACATGTCGCTGTTGAAGGATGCAAAGGTCGTCAAGCTTGCTCTGCAGTCGGATGTGGAGGAACAGTTATATGCGATCGGGAAAAAGGAAGCAGCGCTATTCGATGCACTGAATATTGAGGTCAGCTATTCCTCCGGTCGTTTTCTGGAGTGCACGTGCAAAGGCGTCAGTAAGGGAAGTGCCCTGCGCTGGCTGTGCGATCATCTGCAGATGACGACGGACGAAGTGATGGCGATCGGCGACAACTTCAACGATCTGGAAATGCTGAAGGCAGCCGGTCTGGGGGTCTGTGTCGGTGATGGACGTGCGGAAGTGCGTCAGGTGGCCGATGTGGTGACAAAGCGCGGGTACCGGGAAGGTGCGGTCGCTGAGGCGCTGGAGCGCTTTGTGCTGGAGGAAGAATAGTTCCTGTGAAAGAAGGGAACGGGAAGCGAAAGACACCACTGGAGACGGTGGTGTTTTTCATTTTGAAAAGCGGATGTCCGATTCGGAAAATAATGTTATAATGTTCCTGGTGATTTTTGTGATTGAGAATCGATTTGTGCAGGGGATCCGGGATGGCGTGCCGATCGCGCTGGGGTATCTGTCCGTTTCCTTTGCGTTTGGTATGATGGCGGCCAGTCAGGGGCTGCCGCTGTGGACGAGCGTGGTGATTTCTTTCACCAATCTGACCAGCGCCGGACAGTTTGCGGCGCTGGGGATCATCGCATCCGCCGGGTCGATGCTGGAGATGGCACTGTCGCAGCTCATCATCAATCTGCGTTATTTTCTGATGTCGCTGTCGCTGACCCAGAAGGTGGATCCGAAGATGAATACGCTTCAGCGTGCGGTGATCGCACATGGGGTGACCGATGAGATCTTTGCGGTATCGACGAGCCGCTATGAAGGGGTCGGTTTTACCTATATGATTGCCTTGATGATGCTGCCGATCCTGGGATGGACCGGTGGGACCTTTCTGGGCGGTGCGGCCAGTTCACTGCTTCCGCTGGCATTGCGCGATGCGCTGGGCATCATGATCTATGGGATGTTTTTGGCTATCATCCTGCCGCCTTGTCGCCGTTCGCGGGAGATCTTCATCGTGGTCATCCTCTCTTCCGTGATGAGCTGTCTGTTTCAGCTGCTTTCTTCCATTGTTACGATCGGCAGCGGTTTTGTGATCATTCTCTGTACATTGGCGGGGGCAGGTATCGGCGCCTGGCTGTATCCGGTCACGGAGGAGGATGGCGATGCATAGTCTGTTGGGGTATATGGCGGTCATGGCGGGGGTAACATATCTGATCCGCTGCCTTCCTTTGCTGTGTTTTCGCCGTCGCATCCGAAATCGCTACATTCAGTCGTTTCTGTATTATGTTCCTTATGCGGTGCTGGGATCGATGACCTTTCCGGCGATCTTTACATCGACCGGCAGCGTCGTGCCTTCCTGTGTCGGCTGTGCGGTTGCCGTCGTGCTCGCCTATCGGGAAAAGAGCCTGCTGCTGGTGGCGCTCGCCGCTTCGGCCGCTGCCTGTCTGACGATGCTGGCGATGGGGACGGCATTTTGAGGAAACGAAATGCAAGCATCTTTTTGATGCTTTTTTTCTATACTTTTGGGAGCGGTCATGCTATATTGAAGCTGGATGAGAAAAACAGCGGGAATTTACATCGATTTAACATTGGGATGAATATTTCTTTACGGCTGTCATGGCATAATACGAATGTAAAGGATGTGTAAAATTTATGGGAATGGATGATCTGAAGGCGCTGTTCTCGTTTGTTGGCGGCCTTGGATTGTTTTTATATGGAATGCATCTGATGGCGGAAGGGCTGCAGAAGTCGGCCGGGGAAAAGACACGGCGGCTGATGGGCTATCTGACGGATAACCGGCTGTTCGGCGTGCTGGTCGGCGCGCTGATCACTGCGATCATTCAGAGCTCCTCAGCGACGACGGTGATGGTGGTCGGCTTTGTCAATGCCGGAGTGCTGTCGCTGACACAGGCGGTCGGCGTCATCATGGGTGCGAACATCGGAACGACGGTGACGTCCTGGCTCGTCTCCATGAACGAGTGGGGGAGCATCTTTCAGCCGGAGTTTTTTGCGCCGCTGCTGGTCGGTGTCGGGGCACCGCTGCTGCTGTTTGGAAAAGATCAGCGCCGGCAGGAGGCCGGCAGCATCCTCGTCGGTTTCGGCATCTTGTTTCTGGGACTGGAGGCGATGAACGCAGCGGTAGCGCCTTACAGCAATGCGCCCATCTTTGCCGATGCCTTTGCGACGATCGGCTCGAATCCGCTGCTGGGCATCCTCGTCGGTCTGGTCGTAACGGCGCTCATACAGAGCTCCTCGGCATCTCTTGGCATCCTTCAGACGCTGGCGATGAACGGCATCGTCACTTGGAACAGTGCGGTGTTCATCGCGCTGGGGCAGAACATCGGTACCTGCGTAACGGCGATGATCTCCTCGATCGGAGCCAATTCACATGCGAAGCAGGCAGCGATGATCCATCTGCTGTTCAACACGATCGGTGCGCTCCTCTTCGGTGTGGTGTTCGCCCTGTTCTTCTTGTTTGAACCGACGATGGGAACGGCCCATGTCAACAGTGTGGGACTGGCGATGTTCCATACTTGTTTCAATCTCTTCAACACGGTCCTGCTGTTTCCTTTCGCAGACCGGCTCGTCGGGCTGTCGCAGCGACTGGTCAAAGAGGGGGCAAAGAGCACGCAGAAACAGGACGATCTGCTGACGGCGCTGGATCCGCGCATGATGGAGGCGCCCGGCTTTGCCATCGAATCCGCAAAGCAGGAAGTCGCACACATGGCGCAGCTGGTCATCCGCAATGTGGAAAGCAGTCGCAAGGCCTTCGTGGACCGTAGCAGCAAGCGCATCCAGGAGGTCTATGCGAACGAAGAACTCGTCAACCGATATGAAAAAGAGCTGACCGGCTTTCTCGTTCATATCGAATCTGCCACGCTCAGCGATCATCAGCAGCTGCAACAGCGCCATCTGCTCTATGTCATCAGCGACCTGGAGCGCATCAGCGACCGCTGCCGCAACCTCGCCGAGCTCAGCGAACAGATGCTGAAGGAGGAGAGCACTTTTTCCATCGGTGGTTATGAGGATCTGGAAAACCTGAGCCGACAGTGCCTGTCGACGCTGCAGGCGGCATTGAACTGCTGGAAGGAAACGGAGCTGGAACGCTATTATGAGCAGACAAAGCGCAGTGAGCAGAAAGTCAACGAGATGGAGAATCAGCTGCGTGACAAACACATCCGCCGTCTGTCCCTGCACAAGTGTGAGGTATCGGCCGGCGTGATCTTTCTTGATGCGATCAGCTATCTGGAGCGCATCAGCGATTATGCGATGAACATTGCGAACTATGCAAGAGAAGAAGCGCAATACAGTTAATATAAAAGGGGGAGCTTACAATGGCAAAGATCTTAGTAGTAGAAGACGATGAGAGCATCCGCAATCTGATCAAGCTGACGCTGCAGCAGTTTCAGTATGAGACCGAGGTGTTCGAGGATGCGGAAAGCGCCTGGGAGTATTTACAGAGCGAATCGGCAGACATCGGGATCTTCGATCTGATGTTGCCGGGGATGAGCGGACTGGAGCTGATCGAAAAGATCCGCAAAGATGAACAGCTGCACAATTTCCCGGTCATCATCCTGACCGCAAAGGACAGTGAGATCGACAAGGTCATCGGACTGGATCAGGGAGCGGACGACTATATGACCAAGCCGTTCTCGGTGCTGGAGCTGACCGCCCGGATCCGTTCGCTGCTGCGGCGCAGCGTTGCACATAGCGAGGAGAGCCATGGCTTCTATGATGGTGGTCTGGAGATCGATTTTGACGGCCGTACGGTCCATGTGATGCAGAAGCAGGTCGATCTGACCTTCAAGGAGTTTGAACTGCTGAAATATCTGATCCTTCACAAGGGGAAAGCGGTCAGCCGACAGGAACTGCTCAATCAGATCTGGGGCTATGATTTTGTCGGAGAGAGCCGTACCCTGGATGTGCACATCAATTCTCTGCGGCGAAAGCTGGGAGAGCCTTACGATGGCTGGATCCAGGTGATCCGCGGCGTCGGCTATCGCTTCGTTTCGGAGAACTGATATGCGCAAACGGATATTGAGAGATTATGTCCTTGTCGTGACTGTTGCACTGTTGTGTGGGTTTCTGATCTTTTATCTGGTCGTTTCCAACATCATGATGGAATCGACGAAGAACGATCTGCACTATACGCTGAAAACGCTGGAGGCACTGCCGCGGGAAGAACTGATCGCGCGGGACGATGCGCTTTCACAGACACTGGAGGATGAAAACTCCCGCATCACCATCATCGATGCGGATGGTGAGGTGCTTTTAGACAGCGATGTGGATGGAACGATGGAAAACCATCTGCAGCGAGAAGAGGTCCAGATGGCGCTTCGTGAAGGGGAGGGCTATGCGATCCGTTATTCGACGACGCTGGACATGCCGATGCTGTATGTCGCTCTTTACTCTCCGGAACAGTCCTGCATTTATCGCATCGCCATCCCATACAACGGGCTGGAGGCCTATGGAGTCTCGCTGTTGCCGGCGGCCATCGTTTCCTTCGTGGTCGCTTCTTTGATCGCTCTGTTGCTGGCGCGCAAATCCGCTTCTTCATTGACCCGGCCGCTGCAGGAGATCGGCAATGAGATCCGTCGGTCCCAGGACAGCAACGTACCGCTGTCTTTCCATACGTTCCACTATGAGGAGCTCAATGAGATCGCTGATACGATCAAGCAGATGCAGGAGGAGATCCAGCATTACATCAAGCGCCTCAAGCGGGAAAAGAAGATCCGCCAGGAGTTTTTTGACAATGCGTCCCATGAGCTGAAGACGCCGCTGACCAGCATTCGCGGATATGGGGAACTGCTGAAAAACGGAGTCGTGAATGATCCGCAGCAGGCACAGGAATGCATTGACCGCATCCTGAAGGAAACGACGCATATGACCGCACTGATCACGGATATCCTGATGATCTCACGCTTAGAAGGCAACGATGTCGTCGAGGAGAAGGTGGATATCCCACTGCGGAGCAGTGTGGAAGAAGTTCGCAAATCGCTGGATCCGATGGCTCGAGAAAACCATGTGTTCCTCGATGTGCAGGCGGAAGACTGCTGTGTCCACATGTCGCAGAAGCACCTGGAGCAGCTGCTCAGCAACCTCATCAGCAATGCGATCAAATACAATCGAGAGAATGGTACGGTCGATGTCTTTTTGAAGAGCGAGCGGCAGCGTCTGGTGCTCAGCGTCGAAGACAGTGGTATCGGGATCTCAAAAGAAGATCAAAAGCATATTTTTGAACGCTTTTACCGCGTGGATAAAGGGCGCAGCCGACGTGTCGGCGGAACCGGTCTGGGATTGGCGATCGTCAAGCATATCGTTCGCTATTATAATGGAACGATCGATGTCTTTTCCCGGGAAAACATCGGTACGAAGATCACGATCACGCTGCCAAGCGTAGTCGTCAGACAAGATGAGGAGCGATGACAGTGCACGATGCACTGTCTTTCTTTTCCTGAAATGTAAAATATAAGTAAATTATATGTAAAGAAAAGATAAAATTATTCTATAATTTTGAAGACAAGTGTGTTATCATAGGCTTGTTTAACGAGTCGGAGGTAGCACGATGGGAGAGATTGTGGAAATCGTCGTTTCGATGCTGGGCGGGCTGGCATTGTTTCTGTATGGCATGCGCATGATGTCAAACGGCCTGGAACTGACGGCGGGAAACTCGATGAAGTCTGTATTGGAAAAACTGACATCCAACCGCATCATCAGCATCCTGGTCGGTGCCGGAGTGACGGCGCTCGTACAGAGTTCATCAGCGACCACGGTCATGCTGGTGTCATTTGTCGGTTCCTCCATCATGACGCTGGAACAGGCGGTCTGGATCATCATGGGAGCGAACATCGGTGCGACGATGACCAATATGCTGACGGCGCTCAATATGTCTATGGTGGCCAGTCTGCTGGCAATCATCGGGGTGATCGCCATCGTATTCATCAAGCGTCCCCGCTTCAATCACATCGGCTTGATCTTCGCCGGGCTGGGGATCTTGTTCATCGGAATGGAACTGATGTCGGCGGCCGTAATGCCGCTGAGGGAGTTTGATGCTTTTCATGATATCATGTCGACCTTTACCAATCCGCTGATCGGTGTGTTGTTCGGAGCGCTTTTTACTGCGCTCATCCAAAGTTCGAGCGCTTCGATCGGGATCCTGCAGTCGCTGTCGATCACCGGCGCGATCTCCATGGACAGCTCGTTGTATCTGATCTTCGGCATGAACATCGGCACCTGTATCACAGCTGCGCTTGCTTCGATCGGTGCGAACAGCGATGCAAAACGCACGGCCTTGATCCATTTTCTGTTCAATGTGATCTCTACCTTTCTTTTCATCATCCTCATTCAGCTGGTTCCCTTTGCGTCGTGGATGCAGGCCAGCAGTGGAGATCCAAAGGTGCAGATTGCCAATGCCAACATCGTGTATAAAGCGGTATCGGTTTTGTTGCTCTTTCCTTTCGGTCAACGACTGGTCGATCTCAGTCGGAGGCTCATCCGCGATGATCAAAGAGCGGATTTATTGCTGTGTGAACTAGGGATGGATCGTTACGGCGGTGTGGGGACGGCGGCGGTCGCCCTGACCTCTTTTGAGCGGTTGCTCGATCAAATGACTCGTATGGCATTTGAAAATGTCAAACTGTCGCTGGATGCGCTCATCCGTCATGAGGAAAAGCATCGGGAAGAACTGTATGAACGGGAACAGCGCATCAATGCCAGCCGCCATCAGATCAATGAATATATGAATCGCATATCTGCTCTGGAGCTTTCTGAGGCAGATGGGGAAAAAGTCATATCCTACTTTAAGATCACGACGGATCTGGAACGTTTGGGGGATCATGCAAAAAACCTAATGGGACATGTTGAAGAGGAGACGCTGAATGAAGATGCGCGCACGGAGCTGGTCATTCTGCGCAATCTGTTTCGACAGGCCCTGCAGGCGATGGCTCATTCCCAGGATCCGTTTACGGAGATGGCGGCGATCGAAACACAGGCAGATGCGCTGACATCACTTTATGAAAAGCATCAGCTGCAGCGCCTGCGGGCACAGGCGTGCACACCGGTGCAGTGTGTGACCTATGTCAATGTCCTGACGGATATCGAACGTATCTTCGATCATCTGACAAACATCATGGAAGAATGCCGGGATCACGGCTATCCGTTTCCTTACGCCCTTGATACAGCTTCATCTTTCGATGCATGAACAGGTGACCGGGGATCCGCGTCTGTCTGCCATCATTCGACCCTGGCGGTCAATTCCTTTCATTGCCAGGGCACCTGGAGAAGACGTTGGACGATGCCTTGCAGCAGCGGCTCTTTCCGACTCTGATCCAGACGCGTGCGAAGCGATGGGCACCGCGCAAAAACAAGAAAAGAGAATGCGTTGTGGGAAGACCCCTGACGCATTCTCTTTTTTACATTCCCATGAAGTGATCGACCGGCAGTGAGAATACGATGCCGTTCGCTTCGCTGTCAAAGCCGCAGGCTTCGTTGATCGCCTTCATGATCTGGCGGGCACTGTCCCGTCTGGACAAGATGATGACGACGTCTTTTTCCTTCTGCACCTTGAAGCCCAGCAGGTGGGCACGGCTTTCATCATGGTAGGAGCGGGCATGGAGCACGGTCCCGCCGGTGGCATCGGCTGCCCTGGCCGCATCCATGACCGCATCTTTATATCCGTGGTCGACGATCGCTGCGATCAGTTCATATTCGCGTTTGCACTTTTCCATAGGTACCTCCTGTGCATCTTCTTCTGTATGGCAGACACGCTGCTGGAAACGATAGTTCATACTGGTGAGCGGCATGGTGAACACGATGCCGTGTCCTGGTTTGCGGATGTGGATCTCGGCCGCAAACTGTGCCAGGATCTTCTGCTCTTTTGTCTCCGGGAGAAAGCAGAACATCAGCAGTTTGTCGCTCTCGCCGATGCCGAGATAATCCAGCAGCTCGCTGCCGGCGGTTCCCAGCGCCAGCGTGGCATACGTGTATTCGATACCGTTTTGCTTCAGCAGATCGTGCATCTGCCGATGCTTGGGTCGGTCGATCACTGCACACATACATTTGACTTTACTCATCTTCTTCCTCCTCAAATTCCACGATCACATCCGGCAGATCGTCACGCTCCGTCTGCATCCGGCGGTTTCGCACGCTCATCAGCAGGCCCAGCAGCTGTATGGTGAGCAGCGGGGTCATCGCGACCATCGCGACGATGCCGAAAGCGTCAGTCAGGATATTGCCGCCGACGGCCTCGCATGCGCCCATCGCCATCGGCAACAGAAAGGTGGCCGTCAGCGGTCCGCTGGCGACTCCGCCCGAATCAAAGGCGATCCCGGTGAAGACCCCGGGGACAAAGAAGCTGAGGACCAATGCCAGCACATAGCCGGGGATGATGAAGTACAGGATGTGGACGCCGGTGAGGATGCGGGTCATCGCGATGCCCAGCGACAGGCTGACGCCGATGCACAGGGAATAGAGGACCGCTTTTCCGGGGATCGTTCCGGAGGTGATCTCCTCGACCTGGCGGTTGAGCACATGTACGGCCGGTTCGGCCCGCACGATGAAGAATCCCATGATCATTCCGGCCGGGATCAGCACCCAGTTCCAGGAGAGGGAAGCAAGCGCCTGTCCGATGAAACTGCCTGCTGGCATGAAGCCGATGTTGACACCGGTCAGAAACAGGACCAGACCGGCAAAGGTATAGAGGGCGCCCACACAGATGCGGATCATGTGCTTGCGGCTGAAACGGCGGCTGAACAGCTGAAAGGCGAGAAAGAAGACGACGATCGGCAGCAGTGCCAGCGAGACTTCTTTCGCATACGCAGGCAGTTCCACGACGAAGGCGCGAACGATGTCCTGGGTCGTTTCCGCCTCGATGATCGCAAACGGTGTATAGGCGGCATCTTGGGGATGATAGACGATGCCCAGCAGCAGGACGGCCATGATCGGTCCGATGCTGCAAAGGGCGACCATGCCGAAGTTGTCCTCTTCTTCCTGTGAACGGGAAAGGCTGGCCATGCCGGTGCCCATCGCCATCAGAAACGGAACGGTGATCGGACCGGTCGTGACACCGCCGGAATCAAAGGCGACGGCGACGAAGCTGTCCATCGAAAAGCAGACCAGCAGAAAGATCAGGGCATAGAAGCCGATGAGCAGATATTTCAGATCGATCTGCCAGCGGATGCGCAGCAGTGCGACGACCAGAAACAGACCGACACCGGCCGCAACGGTCAAGATCAGCGTCAAGTCCGGTATGGCCGGCACCTGATGGGCCAGCACGGTGAGATCGGGTTCCGCGATCGTGACAAATGCCCCGATGAGAAAAGTTATGACGATCATATAGATCGGTTTTTGAAACGATACGATCGTTTTTCCGATGCCTTCTCCCACTGGCTGCATCGCCATGTCGGCACCAAGAGAAAACAATCCCATGCCGATGATCAGCAGCACGGCGCCAGCCAGAAACAACAGGATCGTTCCCAGCGGCATCGGAGTGATGGTCGCGCTCAGCAGCAGTACGATGAGCGTGATCGGCAATACGGAGGAAAGAGCTTCATTGATCTTTTCTTTTAATCTTGTCATTCATGCACCTCTTTTCTTGCTATGAAGCGTGATTCCTGCTTTTCATGCATATCATGCATGGATCTTGAAGGTCAATGACATTGTAACATGAAACAACAGAGGAACACAAAGAGAAGGGGTGTAAAAAAATGGAATACCGGCGGTATTCCATCCATGTGTTATTCGGTGTGCTGCAGGCGATAGAGCACGATCTCGCTGGAAGAAAACAGGCGGGCGTTGACACCGGTCGTGCCGACACCGCTGGATACCTGCAGTTCCATCGTGTTGATCTGGTACTTGCCCAGCGGGTACTGCATGGCGCCCTCACTGCTCTGATACGGCCCCAGCAGCGGGAGGTTGATCTGTGCACCGTGGGAGTGACCGGCGATCCCCAGGGAGATGGATGTGTACGGGATCCCATCCTGGGCGAACAGGTCCGGACAATGGGTGACCAGGATGTTGTACTCCTCATCGCTGATCTGGGAGGTGGCCGTCGTCACATCCGGTGTACCGCCCAGCAGCGGTTCGACGCCGATGAGAACGATGCCGCTGTTGGTGCCGTTGCGGATGTGCAGGATGCGGTTGTTGAGGATCTCAAAGTCTGCCTCGCCCAGCAGATCTGCAATCTGGGTGCGGATCTCTTCACTTGCGCAGTCGCGTTCCCCGAGGACGGCAAACTTGCCCAGCGGGGCATCGATGCTCTTGAACAGCTCAATGACGATGGCTCGATCTTCCTCGCTGGCGGCAGCGGCGTCATCAAAGAGGTCGCCGCCGAAGATCACGACATCCGGTGCGTTGTGGTTGATCGTGTCGACGATGTCGCGCAGCCGCTGTTCATCGATGGAAAAACCGTATTCCAGATCGGTGAAATAGGCGATCTTCACATCGTTCATCGCCTCGGGGATCTTGGCGGAGGCGAGCGTCTCGTAGCGGACGCCGGTGTGGCTGACCGCGACGAACAGCGCATAGTAGATCGTCAGCATGACGATCACGGCGATGATGAATAGAACGGATACGATCTTCAGCAGCTTTCGTACCATGGGCCCACCTCCTGTGCAGTGTTTATTCTATCATAACAGATGTAAAAAAAGAAGCGGGAAAGAGAAACGCCGCCTGCGTCCGTGATCGTTACGGCCGTGCTGGCGGCGTGGGGTCTCATGCTTCTTCGCTCTTTTTCGTTCGGGTCGTCTTTGCGGACGTCCGTCGCGGTGCCTTTGGTTTGGCCGATGCGCTCTTCTTTGGGGCATCCTGTTTTGAAGCGCTCTGTCTTGGCGCGCTCTTTCTGGCCGTGGTGCCTCTGGCGTTCGTCTTTTGCGCAGTCGCCTTTTTCTTTGGCTCTGCGCTCTTCTTCGCACCGTCTTTCTCCGCGCTGCGGTTTTTGTTTGCCTGACGCTGGGAACGCATCGCTTCGATCTGTGCCATCGTCGACTTGGAGTTGATGATGACCGGAATGACGATCGGGTTGCGATGGGTCTTGTTGTAGAGGAACGGTTCCAGGGTGGAGCGTACACAGTTCTTGAGTTCACCGAAGGTCGTTCGCTGCGCCATCTTTTCTTTCAGCGCATGGTGGACGATGTTTTCTGCTTCCCGCAGCAGGCTCTGTGAATCCTTGATGAACACGAAGCCGCGGGAGACGATGACCGGCCGCATCAGGATCTTGTTTTCTTTGGAATCGATCGCGATGACGACGGAGACCAGTCCGTTGTTGGCCAGGATCTTGCGGTCCTTTAGCACGGCGGTGGACAGGCCGCTGATGTCGTTGCCGTCCACATAGACGTCATCCGCCTGGATGCGCCAGCTGCTCGGGAACACTTTGTGATCGCGCAGGATCAGCACATCGCCGTTGGCGCAGGTGAAGATGTTCTCCGGCGGGATGCCGGTTTCGATCGCCGTATTCTTATGCTGTACGAGCATCTTGTACTCGCCGTGCACCGGCATGAAATACTTCGGTTTGATCAGCTGCAGCATCAGCTTTTGTTCTTCCTGGGAGGCGTGGCCGGTCGTGTGCAGGTTGTTGAGCACGGACTTGGTCAGCACGTTGGCCCCTGCGCGGAAGAGCTTGTTGACGACCTGATTGACGCTGCCGCCGTTGCCCGGGATCGGGGAAGACGAGAAGACGACCGTATCGCCCGGGATCAGCTTGATCCAGCGATGTGTGCCGTTGGCGATCCGTGAAAGGGCCGCCAGCGGTTCTCCCTGTGATCCGGTGCAGACGATGCAGATCTTGTTGGACGGCGTGTGATTGAGCTGTTCCGGCTCCAGGAAATGTTCCTGCGGAATGTTGATGGTGCCCATCTTGCGTCCGATCGTTACGACGTTTTCCATGCTGCGGCCGAAGATGCACACCTTGCGTCCGCAGGTGACGGCCGCTTCCAGGATCTGTGCGACGCGCAGCACGTTGCTGGCGAAGGTCGCCACGATCAGACGGCCGTTCGTCTTGCGCATGATGTCCAGGATCTCCTGGGCCACCTTCTTCTCGGAGATGGAGAAATCCTCCACGCCGGAGTTGGTGGAGTCGCTCATCAGCAGATCGACGCCGATCTGCCCCATGTAGGCCATGACCTGATAGTCGGCGTTATGCCCCAGCGGCGTGAGGTCAAACTTAAAGTCGCCGGTCTCCACGATGCGTCCGTTGGGCGTGTTGATCAGGATGCCCAGCGAATCCGGGATGGAATGGATCGTGTTAAAAAAGCCGACGGTAAAATGCTTCATGTGGATCGAGGACTGGTCGTTGATCTCAATGAGCTTGACGTCCTTGACC
>NBJMR02800__coassemble_2125_pt1 | contig 16929 bp, 16 predicted proteins | sample NBJMR02800__metabat2_low_PE_026 | metagenome-assembled genome bin NBJMR02800
CGCTTTCTTCGTCATCCGCTCCAGCAGGCTCTCATAGATCGGCCGGGAGCCCAGCGCCTGTGCGCTCAGATAGGCGGTCAGCGACACCAGCGTCAGCGAAAGCAGCTGTGGCAGTCCTCCGCACATCTCCATGATCAGCACGATGCCGGTCAAAGGCGCACGGACGATCCCGCTGAAGAGAGCCGCCATCCCCAGAATGATAAAGTTGTTGATGTAGGCCTCGTTCATGCCGCCGAGCGATGTGACCAGACAGCCATAAGAAGCTCCCAGATAGCTGCCCAGCACCAGCAGCGGAAAGAAGATGCCGCCGGCCGCACCGCTGCCAAAGCTCACCAGCGAAAACAGAAATTTCATCCCCAGCAGAAACAGAAGCGTCCCCAACAGCCGCGGGGAGTGCTCCAGCAGTGCGATCATCGCATGGCCGCCGCACAGCACCTGTGGCAAGAACACCATGCACAGCGCGCTCACGAGCAGTGCGATGCAGACACGCTGATGCGGCTTCACGAACGAAAGACGGGCATAGAGTGCAGGCATCCGCAGCGTCGCATAATTATAGAATGCGCCTGCCGCACCGGCCACGACCCCCAGCAGGAGCACCCAGCCATAGGCAGAAAGCGGCAGAGAGGACTCCAGAGCAAAGTCAAAAGAAGGCGCAAAACCGAAGGCAGCCCTTGAGAGAAAGTCGCCGGTCAGCGCTGCGATGACCACCGCCAGCAACAACGGCGTGCGAAAATCCTTCAGCACTTCCTCCAGACAAAACAGGATCCCGGAAAGCGGCGCATTGAACGCTGCCGCCAGGCCGGCACCGCTTCCGCAGGTGATCAGCGAACGTGCATGTGACTCCCGGTGAAGCAGCGTTGCCACCCCTTTTCCGCACATGCCGCCCAGCTGGATGCTGGGGCCTTCCCGCCCCAGTGACAGACCGCCGAGCGCCGCCAGCGTGCCGGCCGCCATCTTGCAGGGGATCACACGCTTCCAGTTCTGATCGATCGTCCCCTGCACCTCGCCTTCGATCTGAGGAATGCCGCTGCCGGAGATCATCGGTTCCCACCGCAGCAATGCGGCGACCCCCACGCCGATGAGCACCAGCATCACCAGCACCAGCGGCAGCCAGAGCAGATCCGCGCGCAGCTGTGTGCTGATCCACATCACCGCCTCCTCTGCCCACGACAGCAGCCGCCGGTAGACGACGGCGACCAGACCGGCACATCCGCCGACCAGAAAGCCTTCGATCAAAAGCATCCCGCTCGCCTGTTCACCTTTTCCTGCACATTTCATCCCATTCTTCCCCTTTCAAGACAGCAATCAGCTGTTCGCGCAGCTCATCAAGATCGACAGCGACCCTGTCGATGATCCCATTCACGGGCAGCTGCTTCTGCGGCAGATACGCCTGGCTCCAGATGCTGCGCCAGCCGGCATCGTGCGCACCGATCACATCGGCCTCATAGCTGTCGCCCACATACCAGACCACATCCCCTTGTGCGACCTGCAGCTGTTCTTCGACCCAGCGAAAGAGGGCGGGGTCGGGCTTGTCCCGATGGATCATCCCCGAAAAGAACTGCCGCTGCACCGGTATGTACGCATCCGCTCCTAGCTGCCGGGCCTTTTCGCGCTGATGTCGGGCATCCCCGTTGCTCAGCAGCGCCAGCTGCGCACCTGTCTCCCGCAGACAGGCCAGCAGGTTTCGCATCGCCGGCTCCATGCGCAGATGTGCCTGGACGCTCGCATACGCCCGCTGCAGCTCGATGCTCTGCGCTTCGCTGAGAAGCTGCCCAAAATCAGAAAACGCCAGTCGGTTGCGTTGACGAACGAGCTGTTCTGCATCGTTGACGCCCTGTGCGCGCAGCACATCGCTGTACCGGCGGGAAGCCGCAAAGATCTGCTTCAGCACATCATCCGACGGTGTCTCTTCCTTCAGACACTGACATGCCGCCTCCGCAAAAGGTGCATACAGATCATACAGCGTGCCATCCATATCAAATATGACAAATATACGCATTCCATCACCGGCTCCATTATAGCACGCTTTCCCCGCAAAGAAAAAAAGAGCTTTTGAAAAGCCCTGTTTATGCCGCTTCCGGCCGCGTCTTGATGCGGAAGATGAAATAGAACACATGGAAGAGCCATGCCGCCCCCAGCACGATGCGGCCGATCAGCACCTCGCCCATGAGCACGAAGGCGATGAGCATCAGGATCGTCGTAACGCTCATCATCGTCACCTTCTGACGAAGCGTCAGCCCTTCCCCGTTGAAGAAAGGGGTCATGTGCTTGCGATACAGCGGTTTGCTGTTCAGCCAGGCATGCAGGCGCTTCGAGCTTCGCGCAAAGCACCAGGTAGCCAGCAGATAAAACGGTACGGTCGGCAGGACCGGCAATACGGTGCCGATGGTCCCCAGCACGAAAGCAGCGATGCCGACGATGATATACAGGATCCTCATTTGTTTTCCTCCCTGCGCATTCTGCGCTGTTCTTTCTTCGTTTCGATGACATGGGCGATGGCCAGCAGCGGGTGATGAAACAGCATCCGCGGGCCGCTGTAACGCATGACCGACCGGATGCGCGTTCGGTGCGCCGGATCGTAACAGTGCACCCGGCAGTTGGAACAAAATGTCTTTGTCTCCATGAACGGACATTTTTCACTGCGCTGCTGCGCATAGGCGAGCAGCTCTTCACAATCCGGACACAGGGCACTGCCATGGTGATGCCGGCAGTACAGCGTGATCATCTCTTTCACCACGCGTTCCTCCCGCGCCCGTTTTTCTTCGACGCTGCGCTTCATCCGCGCTTTCTCCCGAAATCCGCTTCCATGCACACATCACAGATGCGCAGCGTCGAAGGACGATGCGATACGAGCACGATCGTCTTTTCCTGTTTCTGCTCATCCAGCGCTTTCAGGATCACCGCTTCATTGAGCGAATCCAGGTTGCTGGTCGGCTCATCCAGAAGGACCAGCTTCGCGTCGTAGAGAAAGACACGAGCCAGCCCGATGCGCTGACGCTCACCGCCCGACAGGGAGTCCCCCAGCTCTGCCACGTTGGTGGCATAGCCCTGCGGCAGTGACAGGATGAAGTCGTGGATGCTCGCCTTCCTGCACGCCTCGACGACCTCTTCATGCGTGGCCTGCGGACGGACGAAACGGATGTTGTTTTCGATCGTGTCGTGAAACAGATGGGTGTCCTGTGTCATATAGCTTTCATGTGCGCGCAGCGCTGTGGTCCTGAGGGCTCGCACATCGTCGTTTCCGATGCGCACGCTCCCCGCATCGACGTCCCAGAAACGCATCAGCAGCTTCAACAGCGTCGACTTGCCGCTGCCGCTGGGACCATGGATCCCGGTCATCTGATGAGAACGGATCTGCAGGGAGACATCGTTGAGGATCTGTTCTTCTTCATAGGCAAACGATACCTGTGTCAGTTCCAGATCCCCGTCGCTGACCTCACGTCCTTCCCGGTTTTCCTCTACGAGCGGCTCTTCTTCCAGCAGCTCCAGGATCCGCTCTCCGCTGGCCAGCGTATTCTGCAGGGTCACGCCCAGATTGGCCAATGCCGTGACCGGGCCGAAAGAAGACAGCAGCACAAAGCCGAGCAGTACGCCTGCGGCAGAGAGCATGCCCTGCTGATGCAGCAGGCCGCACAGCCCCAGCATGAGCAGGCTGAGCGTGTGGATCACCGTGCCGGTCAGTGCACTGCCTTTGCCGCTTTGGATGCGCAGCTCCCCTTCACTTTTGGAAAGTGCCTCGCTCTGATGACGGATCGAAGCCAGCCGCGCCTCACCATCCGCATACTGCAGCGTCTGTGTCAGACCGCGTAGCGATTCCAGCAGATAGCCGGAAAAAGCTCCGGCACGCTGCCGGCTCTGCATGCCCAGATCGCTGCAGCGGTGTGACAGCAGCAGCGGCAGCACGATGCCTACGATCGCATAGCTCACCAGCGCATACACGCCCAGCAGCGGATGCAGCCCGGCAATGAGCAGGCTCATGAGGATGCTCATGACCAGCGCGATCAGGATCGGTGAGATCGTATGGGCATAAAACACTTCCAGCAGTTCGACATCGCTGGTGAGTCGGCTGATGAGATCGCCTTTCCCTCTGCCTTCCAGCTTCGCCGGGCACAGCCGTCGCAGCGCCGTGAACACACGGTCACGGATCAGCGCCAGCAGTTTGAAAGCGATATAATGATTGCTCGCCTGTTCACCATAGCGAAGCACGCCCCGGCCGATGCCGAACACCGCCAACATTCCGAAGAAGAACGGCCAGGAAAACGGATCCGCCGCCCCCAGCACCTTCAGTATGCCCAGAGCGCCGAACACCGTGATCATGATCGAGCAGAAAAAGCCCAACGCCCCCAGACCGACCGCGCATACCATCCACAGCCACAGCGGACGGACCAGTCCCAGCATCGCATACAGGATGCTAACCCTGCTTCTCTTCATGTTCCCGCTCCTTTCCATAATTCTCCAGTGCCTGCTGTGCATTCCACAGCTGTGCAAAACCGCCATCGCCATTCACCAGCTGTGCAAAGCTGCCTCGTTCGACGATCGCACCGGCTTCCATCACATAGATCTGATCGGCGTGGACGACATTGGCCAGACGATGGGTGATGAGCAGCACCGTCTTTGTCTTTGCCAGTGTTTCGATCACCTCCATGATGAGCGTTTCGCTCTCCACGTCGATGTTGCTGGTCGCTTCATCAAAAATGTAGACCGGCGAATCGTGCAGCAGGGCACGCGCCAGCGCCAGGCGCTGCCGTTGTCCGCCGGAGAAGTTGGATCCCTGTTCCTTCAGCATCGTATCCAGCCCCTGTTCGCCGCGCAGAAAATCCGCCAGCCGCACCTGTTCCAGCACCGCCCACATCGCTGCATCATCCACATCTTTTTTTGCCAGCCGCAGATTTTCACGCACCGTTGCGGAAAACAGATACGACTGATGCGTGACGCGGGTGATGAAACGCAGACGGTCCGCTTCACGCAGCGTCCGTCCTTCCTGCTCACCAAAACAGATCGCTCCGCCATACCCATCCAGCTCTCCCATCAGCAAAGCAGCGCTCGTGCTCTTCCCACAGCCGCTGGGACCGACGATGGCGGTAAAGCTGCCCTGCGGCAGGTGCATGTTCAGATCCGAGACGACCGTCCGTTCCCCGTCGTAGGAAAACGACACGTTCGCAAAGGTGATCGGAAACGGCATCGGTGCCAGCGCTTGTTCCCCGCTCTTCTCCGCCGGCAGTTCGATCAGACGAAAGATCTTGTCGCTGGCCGCCATCCCATTCATCGCAATGTGGAAGAACGATCCCAACGTGCGCATCGGAAGGAAGAACTCCGCCGCCAGCAGGATCGTCATCAGCGCCGCCTGCAGCGTGATCGTCCCGCTGTGCAGTTCCCAGACGGCAATGCTGATGCCCAGCGCCGCCCCGCCGAAGGCGACCAGATCCATGATCGTGATCGAATTGAGCTGCATCGACAGCACCTTCATCGTAATGCGGCGAAACTTTTCCGCTTCCTCGTTCATGATCAGCTGCTGACGTTCATCCGCCTGATAGATCTTCAGTGTCGTCAGCCCCTGCAGGTTTTCCAGAAAATGATCGCCGAGCGAGGTGTACTGCCCCCAGTATCTGGACAGCAGCTTTTTTGCAAATGTCTGCACCGCAGCGATCGATATCGGTATCAGTGGCACACAGACGAACAGCACCACCGCCGCTTTCCAGTTCACGAACACCAATGCCACGAACAGCGTGACCGGTGCCAGCATGCTGTAAAAAAACTGCGGCAGGTAACTGGAAAAATACGTTTCCAACTGATCGACGCCCTCCACGCTCACCTGAACGATCTCGCTGGTCGACACCCGTTCGTGATAGCTGCCTCCAAGAGAGAGCAGCTTGCGGTAGATCTTCTCACGCAGCTGCTGCTTGACGGCGTGGCTGGCCCGCTCGCTGCTGATCGCTGCCAGGACGCCCAGGTAATGGCGCAGGACGATGACGAGGACTGCGGTCCCGATGACGATGCCGATCGCTCCTGACGACAGCTGCGCACCGCTCAGCAAAGCGGCCAGCAGCCAGGTGAGCACCGTGATCAGCAGGATATTGAGCACCAGCATCAGCCACTGATACCCCACGTTGCGCTTGATATGATACAGTGAGGATCCCACCTCACGAATGAGCTTTTTATCGATCATCAAAGCAATCGCCCCCTTTAGTTATCCAAAGCTAACTAATAGGTTAGCAAAAACTAACCGTTGTGTCAACTCGTTTCTTCACTTTTTTGCGGCTTTGACGCTCGTCCGCCAGATGCCCGCTTCTTGCATTGTGAGGCAAACATGGTATAATATTTCCGTATTTTCGCATTGAAATCGGCACGAAAATCATTACAGAATGTGAGGTCATACCGTGAAGTTCAGACAGCTGTTCGCCCTACCAAATCTGTTGTGCTACCTGCGCATCGCACTGATCCCCTACTTTGTCGTGACTTATCTGCACGCACAGGAGGCGATCGATTATCTCTATACCGCACTGATCCTGGCCGTGATGGAGATCACCGACTTCCTCGACGGCTTCATCGCCCGTCGTTATCATATGGTCACCGAAATCGGCAAGATCATCGACCCGATCGCCGATAAGCTGCTGCAGCTGACGCTGCTGGTGCTGCTCATCTATCAGTATCCGCTCGCCATCGGCGTGTTGGTGCTGTTTCTGATCAAGGAGACGAGCATGACGATCTGCGGTCTCGTCTCCATCCGCAAGAAATGCCGGCTGGATGGCGCGCTGTGGTGCGGCAAGGTCGCAACGACCGTCTTCTACATCTGCATGGTCCTGTTGATCCTGTTTCCTTCCATCGGCCAGCCGCTTGCCGACATCCTGCTGCTGGTCACCGCCGCTTTTCTCATCTATTCCTTCATCGTTTATATGAAGACGTACTATCAGATGCTGAAAAAAGACGATCACGACTAAAAAAGCTGTTACAGCCGGACCCATCCTCGGTCGGCCGCAACAGCCTTTTTTATATCCTTTATCTGCGAAACATCACATAGAGGCCAATCAACATCACACCGACCGATATCCCCATCAGCGCCCCAGATAGAAAATCCTGTACTGCGCTTCCATAGAAACTGTGAGAAAGCGCCTGCATGGCGATCCCCAAGACGATCAGGAGGATCCCATACAGGATCTTGTTCTGGCGCTCCAGCTCCTGGGTCCGCCGCAGCAGGTCCATCAGCCGTTCCTCATCTCCGCGCGGCTGCTGCACATCGCCTTCGATCAGTTCGCCGATACGGATGTCCAGCGCCTCGCACAGCGGCCGGATCAGTGCATAGTCCGGCATTCCTTTGCCGTTTTCCCATTTGGAGATCGTCTTGTTCGATACGCCGATGCGCTGAGCGAGCTGCTCCTGTGTCAGATTTTGCATTCGTCGCTGTTTCGCGATCAGTCTTCCTGTCTTGCTTGGGTCCATCTTTCCTCCCCCTTCCCACTTCAGCATACCGCATCCGTTCCAAAAGAACATCCCTTCTGCGGCGAATTTTACGGGAATTTGACATTGCGGCCCCATTGTCACAGCAGGTACAGGCCGTTTTCAGCTTCACTCCTCAGCGAGCGGCAGCGGTTCGACGATCCCACAACCGCTGTGTCTCCTCTTCAAAACAAAGATGGTTGACCGTTTCCAGCATGTGGATCTCCTGTGCAAAAGGCAAAGAGCCCAGCGCCCCGCACAGGCTGCATCCATCACAACAACGACATTGTTGTTGAGGATCTTATGAATCTTCATACGTCCCTCCTTTCCAAAGAAAAACCTGCACAAAAATCCCAAACGGAATTCTCATGCAGGTTTAGCTTGAATGCTTGAATAATTCAATAACTATCCTTACAGGTAACGTATAGCATCCCCTATTTTGAAAAACAAGGGCAAACTTGGTTTTCTTTTATTCCACGCTGAGGATGAACGAGTAGACCGGCTGTCCGCCGTTGTTGACCTCGACCTCCACATCGCTCGTTTCTTCGATGTGCGCTGCCACGCGCATCGCTTCTTCCTCGCTGGTGCCTTCGCCATAGATCAAAGTGACGATCTCGCTGTCCGCATCGACCATCGCATCGGCCAGTTGGCAGGCCGCTTCGACCTTGTCCTCCACGGAGACGACGATGTCCTTCTCCCGGATGCCCATGAACTGTCCCGCCTTGATGGCAAGCCCCTCATAGGTCGTATCCTTGATGGCATATGTCACCTGACCGCTCTTGACGTTCGCGATCGCTTCGTTCATCTCGGCCAAATTGCTCTCCACATCCACATCCGGATTGAACATGATGCAGGCACACAGGCCCTGCGGGATGCTCTTGCTCGGGATCACATGCACATCTTCCTCTTCACAGACGGTAGCCGCCTGCTGTGCAGCCATGACGATGTTGGAGTTGTTTGGCAGGATGAAGACATGATCCGCATTCACCTTGCCGATGGCCTCCACGAAGTCTTCCGTAGACGGGTTCATCGTCTGTCCGCCGTTGATCACATGATCACAGCGCAGCTCCTGGAACATTGCCTTGAGCCCTTCTCCGGCAGCGACCGTAATGATCGCATACGGTTTGCGCTCTGCCTTCGGAGCTACAGTGGATGCCGCTGCCGCCTCCATGGCCGCATCATCGATCAGATTGTCATGCTGTTCCTGCATGTTCTCGGCCTTCAGCTTGATAAAGGATCCGTGCCGTCTTCCCATGCGTACGGCCTTGGCCGGTTCCATGGTATGCACGTGGACCTTGACGATATCATCATCTCGGACGCACACGATCGAATTGCCGATGGTTGCCAGTTCCTCCCGCATGCTGTTCTCATCAAAATTACGGGCACCGTGGGCCGAAAGACGGATGATGAACTCGGTGCAGAAACCAAATTCTTCGCTCTCCATCGCCGCACCGGCGGTTTCGCCGCGTTTCTCAACGGCCTGCGGCTGGATCACCTCACCGCGCATGGCCGACAGAAAGCCTTCAAAGATCGTGCACAGTCCACAACCACCGCTGTCGACGACACCGACCTCCGCCAGCACCGGCAACAGCTCCGGCGTCCGCTCCAGCGACGCCTTAGACTCTTCGAGCATCTTCGCCATGACCGCCTCACAGCTGATATCTTCCTGATCCATCGCATACGCATACGTATAATCCGCCGCCTCACGCACGACGGTCAGGATCGTCCCTTCCACCGGACGCATGACCGCACGATACGCCACGCGTGAACCGGTCACGAGCGCACGGGCAAGCTGTGCACCGTTGACGACATCCAGTCCTTCCACGCCTTGATAGATGCCGCGGAAGATCTGAGAGGTAATCACGCCGGAGTTACCGCGGGCCCCCATCAGCAGGCCCTTGGAGAGCACCTTCATGATATCGCTGACGCTGTCGCTCGCCACGTTGAGCGCATCCCGGACACCGGCACTGAAGGTCAGCGACATGTTCGTTCCCGTATCGCCATCCGGTACCGGGAACACGTTGAGCGCGTCAATTTCGCCGGATTTGTTGGAGAGGTGGTTCATTCCGCTCTCCAGCATCTGTTTCAACAATATTCCATTGATCGTTTCCATATCCATCATCCTATTTCATAACCTTGACGCCCTGCACATAGACATTGATTGCGTTGAACTTCAGTTCCAGCGTCTTTTCCAACATATATTTTACTTTTTTCTGAGCCTCATGCACCACTTCACTGATCTTGATACCATGAGAGACGATAATATATAGGTCGAGCTCCAGTCCGTTTTCTTCCTGACGGACGACGACACCCTTCGAGTAATTCTCCTTCTTCAACAGCTCCGCAATGCCGTCCTTGACAAACTTCTGACTGGCCATGCCGACGACCCCGTAACATTCCGTCACGACACCGCCTGCCAGCGAAGCGATGGCATCCAGAGAAATATTGATGTTTCCAAATTCGGTACTCTTAGAGATTGACATATGATTACCTCCTCCATATCAGAATAATTATATATAAAACCTATGCAAAATGCAATCATTCCCGCGTGTTCCAAAGGAAAAAGCCGTTTGTCTGCCGCTCATTTCTCCTTTGAGGAAGCATCCTCATCCTGGAATTCGCTGCAGGAGATCTTGGACATCGCACCGTTTTCCTCATCCATGTACAGGCAGACATTATTTCCCTGCAGCTTGGCAAGCACGCTCTCATAGATCTGCAGGACCCCGGCCGCCTCATAGCTGCCATACAGCGTATTACCGTCCCGCATGACGACGCGCATCATATTCTCATTGAAACTGGTCTGATACGGCAGGATCTCTGAAATACGGGAAAGCACATCGATATCGACCTGGTCTTTCACCGCATCAAAGGCCGCCGCCAGTGCACTGAGCTGATCCTCATCAAAGCCGCTCAGCAGCGGAAAACGTCGGGCAGATGCCTGCTGATCTTCGTCCACCTCGACCTGATTTCCCTCACTGGTCAGCAGATAATACCGGTCTTCCTTGATCAGATAACCGACGATCAGTTTTTCTTTCACTTCAATGCGGATGACGCCGCTGAGATCTTTCTGTATCTCCACTGAATCGATGAGCTCATCATTTTGCAGGCCGCCTTCCATCAGAAATGCCGGCTTGAGCAAATATCGGGTCTCATAGCTGACCCCGGCACGCGCATAGATCTCCTCATCGCTGTAAAAGAAATTGCCGCTCACGCTGAGGGAATGCACCTTGGAAAGATCGCTGACAAAATAAAGCACGATGCCCGCCAGCAGCGCCAGCAGAAAGAAATTGCGGATGTGCCGGCGCTTGCGCATCTTGCGCTGCCGCTGCGCCCGGATCTGACGCAGGCGTTCCGCACGTTCATCGTAGAGGAGCTCTTCCTTGCTCAGCCCTTCCAATTAAACCGCTCCACTTCCGTGATCAGCTCGATGCCATAGCGTTCAGCGACCTTTCCCTGGATCTCCTCAATGAGCTGATGCACCTCACTTGCCTTTGCGCCGCCGATATTAACGATGAAATTCGCATGCTTGTCGCTGACCATCGCCCCGCCGATCGTCTTTCCCCGATAGCCGATCTCCTCTACCAGCTGCCATGCCGGATGATCCTTTGGGTTGCGAAACACACTGCCGCAATTTGGCTTATCCAGGGGCTGTGAGCTCAGCCGACGGGTGCGCCGGGCATCCATCAGTGCACGGATCTCACGCTGATCGCCCGTCGTCAGCTGCAGCCGTGCGCCCAGGATGCTCCAGTGCGGATGCCGCTGAAAGGCCGAATGCCGGTATGCGTAATCCAGCTCCTCTTTGTCCACCCATTCCAGGCGTTCCTCCCGATAGACGAGCACCTGACGGACAAAGGATGCGATCTCGCTTTTGTAGGCGCCGGCGTTCATATAGAGCGCTCCTCCCAGCGTGCCCGGAATGCCGCTGGCAAACTCCAGCCCGCTGAGCGAACGGCGCATCGCTTCCTGCGCCAGCAGGATGATCGAACATCCGGCCTCCGCTACCAGCGTTCCATCCGCTTCAAAGTAAAAGTTATTCAGATAACGGTCCAGACAGAGGATCACGCCGTGAAAGGCATCATCGCTGCACAGAAGGTTGCTGCCCTTGCCGAAGATCCGATACGGCACCTGCTGCTCCTTCAGCACCTGCATGATCCGCAGGAAACAAAGCATGTTTTTAGGATAGACGAAATAATCGCACGGTCCGCCGATGCGAAAGGTCGTATGCTTCGCCAGCGATTCATCCGTCAGCACATCCCCATATTGCTGTAAATATTCGATCAGATTCATTTATTCATTCCACCTTCTAATTGCTCACACCAGTCCAGGATATCCCGGCAGGCGTCCGGCTTGCCCAGCTTTCGGGCGCATACACGCATATGCTCCATGCGGATCGGATCGCGCAGGATGGAAGCGATGGCCTCATGCAACGTCTGCGCATTGAGGTTTGCCTCTTCGATCATCACTGCCGCATCCGCTTCCACCAGCACGCTGGCATTGTAAAACTGATGATTGTGTGCCACATACGGGCTCGGCACCAAGATGGCCGGCACCCCCAGCGCCGTGATCTCCGCCAGCGTCGTCGCGCCTGCACGGCAGACGATCAGATCGATATGCGAAAGGATGGCCAGCTGCTCCACATAGTCCACGACATGAATGTGCGGCTGTCCCTGAAAAGCAGACGGGTCCATCGGGTTGTTTCGTCCGCAGACATAGAGGATCTGACAATCCTCCTTCACCTGCGGCAGTGCTTCTTTCATGAGATCATTGACCGAGCTGGAACCGAGCGATCCCATCACGACCAGGATCGTGCGGCGCTTCGGATCCAGTCCCAGCGAACGAAAATAAGCTTCGTCAAAAGCGGCCTGTGCCGCTACGCTCGCCCTGGGATTTCCTAACAGCCGCGTCTTCTGGGCATCCAGCTGCGAAAGGCAGCGCTCATAACAGCAGACGATCGCATCCACCTGCTTCATCACCAGCTGATTTGCCTTGCCGACGATGGAATTCTGCTCATGGATCATCGTCACCACGCCCAGATGGTGGGCTGCCAGGATCAGCGGTGCGCTGACATAACCGCCAAAACCGATCACGATATCCGGACGAAAGCTATGGATGTAGCCCTTTGCCTTCCGATAAGCGGCCAGCATCTGCGCCACCGCCTTCACCTTGCCGCGCACGCCGCCGACCAGTCCGCTGGTGTGCAGCGGATAAAACGGATAGCCTTTTTCCGGTATCAGGCTCGCCTCCATGCGGTCATCATTGCCGACAAACGCGATCTGTGCCTGTTCACCATAGCGCTGCTTTGCCGCATCCGCCAAAGCCAGGGCCGGATAGATATGCCCGCCGGTCCCTCCGGTAACGATCATCATTCTCATAGGCGACACTCCTCATACCAGTCTATTCAATCTTTCATCGATTGCGTATTCTTTTCCTCATTTTGACGCTCTTTGAACAAGAGCGCACTCGTATTATACCACAGAACACCTTGTTTGCCAGTCCCAAATCATGAAAATGGAGGCCTGCGCCTGCAGGCCTCCCCTTCCTTCGCTCACTCCTGTGCCGCGCTGTTGGCGATGCTGATCAGCAGCCCCATGCTCGCCATCATCACCACCAGCGAGCTTCCTCCATAAGAGATGAACGGAAGCGTGATGCCGGTGACCGGAAACAGCCCGACCACCACCCCCAGATTGATCATCACCTGAATGGCGAACAGCGCCGTGATGCCGATCGCCGTATAGCAGAGAAAGCTGTCGCTCTGTGCCAGCGCGATCTTCACCCCCTGATAGATCAGCGCCAGAAACAGAGCGATCAGGCCCAGACAGCCGATGAAGCCCATCTCTTCCGCTATGATTGCAAAGATGAAATCCGTCTGTGGCTCCGGCAGATAAAAGTGCTTCTGCATGGAGCGGTCAAAGCCGACCCCCAGGATCCCGCCGGGCGCGATCGCAAACAGCGACTGAATGATCTGAAATCCGCTGCCCAGCGGATCCTGCCAGGGATCGAGGAAAGAGACGATCCGCGCCATGCGGTAAGGGGCCGAGACGATCATAGCGCTCAAGGCCGCCAGCGCCAGCGCACCCAGACGGAAGAAATAGCTGAGCGGCGCATCCGCTGCGAGGATGATGACGACGACCGCGCACGCCATGACGATGCCGCTGCCGAAATCCGGCTGCAGCAGGATCAGCCCAAAGCCGATGCCGAGCCACAGAAACGGCAGCAGCAGATCCCTGCGAAAGCGCTTGATCCGATAACGCCTGGACAGAAAATCCGAAACATAGAGGATGATCGCCAGCTTGAAAAACTCGCTGGGCTGGATCAGGAAGCTGCCGACCCCAAACCAGCTGCGGCTGCCGTTGCGCAGGACGCCGATGCCGGGGATGAGCACCAGCACCAGCGTGACGACGCTGATCCAGAACAAAGATCTGGCATGTCGCTGCAACCGTTTGATCGGAATGCGGGAACACAGAAACATCGCCCCAAAGCCAAACAGGGCAAACATCCCCTGCCGCCATGCGTAGTACAGCGGATCATCAAATTTATAGGCTGCCCATACGCGGGAGCTGCTGGCGATCATCACGATGCCGATGATCACTAATGCCAGCACCTCCAGCGTGAGCAGACGGCACCTGCGCGTCCACATCTCCATCACCTTCGCTTCAGTATATGAAGATGCCGCACCGCTTCATGACCGCACATAAAAAAGACCGGCTTTCCGGTCTTGTTCACTGCTCGTAGGTGATCGTTCCTTCCCATGGCACCAGCCGTGCATGCAGAAGGATGCGGTATTCGGAGTCCAGTCCGTAATCCAGATCACAGGTGCTCAGCATGACGATCGAATCCTGTGTCTGCAGATCCTCCACTTCCCTGCTGTGCAGCGCCTGTGAATAGATCAGCTGCAGGTAGCTCTCCCGCTGCGCATCATCGCCAAACCACGTCTGATACAGAGCGGAATCCGAGGTCGTCTTGGTCAGCGCCAGGATGTCACAGCGATACGTCTGCTGCGGTGTCAGGATGTAGAGATACGGGTGCGCCTCAAAGAAATCCGCATCCGCAAACTGTGCCACCTGCGTCAGCATCGCCGAGCTGTTGAGCACGCTGTGTCCGTAGATGATCGAGTGAAAATCGGAAAGATCCGCGGAAGCGTTCGCATCCAGAAAGATCGAACCGATCGTGTTGGCCTCGCCCAGAGAGGAGTGATCCAGGTAATAGTCATTGTCGCTTCCCTGTACGATCGGATAGTTGATGACGGTATCCGGCACATAGATCCAGCCGATGATCTGCGGATTGGCCGCCTGCAGGGCTTCCCAGTCCGGATCGAGCGTGACGATCTGCGTTTCCTCTTCCACCTTCTCCACCATCTGTTCCATTTCCTTCTGGGTCTCATTGTCCGCATGCTCCTGCATGAGCAGCGGCACCAGATTCCACAGGGAGAATACCATGATGCCCAGGAAAAAGACGATGGCGATGTTATAGATCCAGTTTTTTCTGCGTTTTTTGTTCATATCTGATCCCTCGTATCATTTATACCATAAAAAAAGTCATAACTCCACCCGAAAGTGAAATTATGACCGTATGTGCGTCGCTTACTTCGACAGCTTGGAAGCGGCTGCCTCGTCAACGATGACGACGACATCCTTGTGGTTCTGCAGTACCGATGCCGGGCAATCCGTGGAGATCTCACCCTCGACCATCGCCTTGATCGCATCGGCCTTGTTTTCACCGGTAGCCTTCATGATCGTCGCGATGCCCATCGTGATGGCGTGTGTCGGCACCTTGTTGATGTCGCCCTCAAAGAAACGAGCGTTGTCCTGACGGGTCTTTTCCGTCAGCGTTACGATGTGGGTCTCCTCATCGAACGGTGTGCCCGGCTCATTGAAACCGATGTGACCGTTTGCGCCGATGCCCAGCACCTGGATATCCACGCTGACATCCTCCATCGCTTTCTCATACGCTTCGCAGTCCGCCTTGGTATCTCCGTAAGGCACATGCACGTTCTCCTCTTTGACGTCGATGCCGGAGAACAGGTTTTCATGCATGAACGTCCAGTAGGACTGCTCGTGATCGCGCGGAATACCGACATACTCGTCCAGGTTGAACGTGCGTACATCCGCATAGCTCGTACCGTTTTCTTTGTGATCCTTGATCATGTTCTTGTACAGACCGATCGGGCTGGACCCGGTAGCCAGACCGAGCACCGGCTCTTTCTTTCCGGTCACGACTTCCTTCATGACCTCGAACGCTTTTTGGCTGACTGCGTCATAGTCCTTCACAATAATTACTTCCATGTGATAATTCCTCCTATTTCCCTCTCTTTTCTTATTATAGCACAGCCGTGGAAACACGGCAGCGTTTTTTCTTCGTTTTCAAAAAATACGGCTTACAGCAGTTCGATCGTATACGCACAGGTAAAGCTCTTTCCGCCGGAGAGGATCATCGTTCCCTCACGGTGATAGAAGTCTTCTTCCACCGGTGAGAAGTCCCCATGTCCGAACCACGGTTCCAGACATACGAACGGCGCCCGTGCCTTCGGCGTCCAGATGGCAAACAGCGGGAAACCGGTCAGCGAGATGCGCACACCATGACCCTTTGGACCGGACAGGGTCGCACAGGCGCTCTTCATCCCTTTGTAGATGAGGGTCGGATGCTTTTCAAACAGCGCATAGTCCAGGTCGATGTGCTGCAGGCGCACCTCTTCCTCTTCATAAGGTCGTTTTCCCTGCGGATCGACGATGATCTGTCTCAGTGTTTCCGGATTGTCGAAGGTGACCTTGTAGTCCTCAAAGCGTTCCCCTTCGCACAGCGGACATAAGAAGCCCGGGTGCAGACCAAAGCTAAAGGGCATCTCCTTCTCTCCGGTGTTGGTGATGACATAACGGATGTTCAGACGGTTGCCCTCCAGCGTATAATGGATCTCGTAACGGAAATCAAACGGGTACTGGCGACGGGTCTCCTCGCTGCTGTCCAGCGCAAAGACGATCTCATCGTCCTTCCCTTCGACCGCCGTCAGCGTCATGTAACGGATCAGACCGTGATTCTTCATCGCATAGGTCTTGCCGTCGATCACATAATCCTTGGTATAGGTGCTGCCGACCATCGGAAACAGCGTCGGGTTCTTTCCGCCCCAGTAAGGCGTATCACCCTGATACATGTACTGGATCCCGGTCTGCTTGTCCAGAAAGGATGTGATCTCTCCTCCCTGTTCCGTAAACGTGGCCACATAGCGTTCATTTTCTAATTTCATATGCGTTCTCCTTTTCCTTGTATCTTCATTATACATCATTCCCGTACCCACAGCGAAACAATCGGCAAAAAGAAAACCGTGCACATGCACGGTCAATCTGCATCTTTTACCAACAGCAGCAGGACACCGCCGACGATCATCATCGGGATCAGCCCCAGGATGCCGATGTTGGTCTGTCCGGTGATCATGATGATCAAAGAGATGATCATCGGCCCCAGGATCGAAGAGAACTTGGAGAACACCGAGAAGAAGCCAAA
>NBJMR02800__coassemble_2141_pt1 | contig 16735 bp, 17 predicted proteins | sample NBJMR02800__metabat2_low_PE_026 | metagenome-assembled genome bin NBJMR02800
CTCCGCGTCTACGAAGTCATCTTTGCCGCCGCTGGCATTCGCATCTGTGTTCTGCTGTGCTCCGGCGTTCTGATACATCTGCTGGCTGGCTGCCTGCATCGCCTGCTCGAGCATCTGCAGCTTGCTCTTGACTTCGTCCATGTTGTTCTCATCGAGTGCCTTCTGCAGATCATCGCGCAGCTTCTGCACTTCTTCCTTCTGCTTGGCATCGATCTTATCGCCGCTGTCTGCCAGCGTCGCATCGATCTGCGCAATGAAGCCTTCCGCCTTATTGCGGGTCTCGATGTCTTCCTTCCGCTTGTCATCCTCAGCCTTATGCTCTTCTGCCTCGCGTACCATGCGGTCGATCTCTTCGTCGCTCAGACCGCTGGAGTTCTGGATGGTGATCGACTGTTCCTTGCCGGTTCCCTTATCCTTTGCGGATACGTGAACGATACCGTTGACATCGATATCGAAGGTAACTTCGATCTGCGGAACACCACGGCGCGCCGGTGCGATACCGTCCAGCTTGAACATGCCCAGTTCCTTGTTGTCTGCCGCCATCGGACGCTCACCCTGCAATACGCGGATATCCACGGCCGGCTGGTTGTCGGCAGCGGTCGAGAAGACCTGCGACTTGCTGGTCGGGATCGTCGTATTACGTGGGATCAGTACGGTCATGACACCGCCCATCGTCTCGATGCCCAGGCTCAGCGGCGTAACATCCAGCAACAGTACATCCTTTACATCACCGGAGATGACACCGCCCTGAATGGCTGCGCCCATCGCAACGACCTCATCCGGGTTAACTGAGTGATTCGGCTCCTTGCCCAGCGTATTCTTGACCGCTTCCTGTACGGCCGGGATACGGGTGGAACCGCCGACCAGCAATACCTGGTGGATATCGTTCTTCGTCAGTCCGGCATCACGCAGTGCGTTTCTTACCGGCTCCATCGTACGCTCGACCAGATGCTTCGTCATCTCATCGAACTTCGCACGTGTCAGGCTCGCCTCAAAGTGCAGCGGTCCGTTTGCGCCGGCTGAGATGAACGGCAGCGAGATCTGTGTCTGCATCATGGAAGACAGATCCTTCTTTGCCTTCTCGCCTGCTTCCTTCAGACGCTGCATCGCCATCTTGTCGCCGCGCAGATCGATGCCGTTTTCCTTCTTGAACGTATCGACCATCCAGTCGACCAAAACGTTATCGAAGTCGTCACCGCCTAAGTGTGTATCGCCGTTGGTGGACAGTACCTCAAAGGTTCCGTCAGCCAGTTCCAGGATGGAAACATCGAAGGTACCGCCGCCCAGGTCATAGACCAGGACCTTCTGTTCCTTCTCCGTCTTGTCGATACCATAAGCTAACGCAGCAGCCGTCGGCTCGTTGATGATACGCTCGACTTCCAGACCGGCGATCTTTCCGGCATCCTTGGTCGCCTGACGCTGTGCGTCATTGAAGTAAGCAGGGACGGTGATGACGGCCTTGTCGACCTTTTCACCCAGATAGTCCTCTGCATAAGCCTTCAGATACTGCAGGATCATCGCGCTGACTTCCTGCGGCGTATACTGCTTTCCTTCCATTTCCACCTTCTCGCTCGTACCCATCAGACGCTTGATGGAAGAGATGGTGTTCTTGTTGGTAACGGCCTGACGCTTTGCGGCATCACCGACGATCCGCTCGCCGTTTTTGTAAGCGACGACCGATGGTGTCGTCCGGTTGCCTTCCGGGTTGGTGATGACCTTGCATTCCTTGCCTTCCATTACTGCTACACAAGAGTTTGTTGTACCTAAGTCAATTCCGATAATTTTGCTCATAACGATTCCTCCTTACTCACTTACCTTGACCAGCGCTGCCCGCAGCACACGGTCTTTCAACATATATCCCTTTTGAAGCACCTCAACGACGATACCGCTTTCCACACCTTCCACCGGTTCCTGCATCAGTGCCTGATGCACATTGTGGTCAAACGGTTGATTGAGGGCATCAATCTCTTTCACGCCTTCTTTTTCCAGTACGGCGACCAGCTGATCGTGGATCATCTCAAACCCCTTTACATAGTTTTTGATGTTCTCGTCATCGCTTTGCACCGCCAAGGCGCGTTCCATGGAATCCAACACCGGCAGCACCTCCAGCGCAAAACTCTGGATGCGATACTTGCGTGTCGTCTCCGCCTCGCTCTGCAGCCGCTTGCGCAGATTCTCCGTATCGGCATACGCCTTGAAATACGCGTTCTTCTGCTTGGCTACTTCTTCTTCCAGCTCGCTGATCTTCTTTTCCAGCTCAGCGACCTTATCCTTCTTAAAGAGCTTTTTTTCTTTTTTGCTCTCCTGGACAGGCTCCTGTTCTGTTTCCTGTGTCTGTGTATCCGTCGTCTGTTCTGTATCCTTCTCAGCTGCGGCCGTATCCGTTTCTGCCTCAGCTTCCTTTTTCATGTTCATTTCTTCCTGCACGCAAATCCCTCCTATTCTTCCTGCTTGTAAAGATCTTCGATCGCCTTGCTCATGTATTCCATCAGGGCGACCACGCGGTTGTACTGCATCCGCGTCGGGCCGATGATCATCAGCTGCCCTTCCTCGTTGCCCGGCAAGTGGAACTTGCTGGAAACGACCGCCATGTCATCCACCTGGATCAGCTCATTGTCACCGCCGATCTCGATCGCGACATTGCCCTCGTGATTGGCCAGCTGTCGAAACAGCGAACTGTCTTCCAGCACCTTCATGACCTCGCGCAGCTTGTTGATATCGGAGAACTCCGGCTGATAGAGCATGTTGCTCTGTCCGCTGCAGTAGACCTTGTCGCTGGCAAACTTCATGAAAGCCGATACGAAGGCTTCAAAGAGCACCTCATGACGGGCGACCTGCGCCGCCAGCAGCGGCTCGATCTCCTGCATCTTTTCGACGACATCCTTGATCGGTGTTCCGCACAGCTTGTCGTTGAGCAGATCCGTACACGTCTTGAGATCCTTGACGCTCACATCCGTATCGAAGTGAAACGTCTTGTTCTCCGTATGTCCGTGGTCCGTGATGAAGATCGCGACCGCGCTGCGGCTGGAGATCGGCACCAGCTGTATGTGCTGCAGCGTCTGATACTTGCTTTCAGGACCCAAGACGACCGATGTCAGATGTGTCATCTGTGAAAGGATGTCACAGCTTTTCCTGACGATCTCGTCCATGGAATAATGACGTTCGTTGAATACCTGCTGCAGTGAATGCTTGACCTCGTTGTCCAGCTCCTTCTCCATCAGATGTTCAACATAGAACCGATAGCCTTTGCGGCTGGGAATTCGTCCGCTGGAAGTATGGGTCTTTTCCAGCAGACCGACGTCCTCCAGTACGGCCATCTCATTGCGGATGGTTGCGCTGGAACAGTGGAAGTCCAGGAGGCTCATCAGCGTCTTGGAGCCGACCGGCTCAGCAGTTCGTGTAAACTCATCTACGATTGCCTTGAAGATGTCAATCTGCCGTTGTGTCAGCATCACCGTCACTCCCTTCTCTAGCACTCACCCCTTACGTCTGCTAACAGTATAGTCCGAATTTTTAGCACTGTCAACCCCTCAGTGCTAAAAAAATTATTTTCTCCGTTCTTTCTGCGACAGACCGGCCATCCGCTTCCGTTCTGCCCTCTTTTTTTCCTCAGACAGACAAAATAACGGAAAATTTTCAGCTGGCCCGCAGGAAATCCGCTCCCATCTTCGTGTATAGGGTGAAGGAGGGAAAACGTATGAAAAAACAAATCGGTATCTGTCTGAGCACCATCATTCTTCTGCTGTGTGGATGTGCGGGAAACAGCGAGGAGAACACCCTCACTGCCTCCACACTGTCCTGTGAACAGGACTGGGTCGATACCGGGGAACCGCTCGAGATCCGCTATGCGATCGAACCGGCGGATGCCCCGCTGACAAAAGACTCTTTTTCGCTGAGCGGCGGTACGATCACGCTGCAGGAAGGCAGTGCATGGTTCTCCAGCGAGGAACCGGGCACTTATGCGATCACTCTGAGCGAAGGCGATGTCCGAAGCAACACGCTGACGATCTCGGTGCGCGCACCAGAGGAACAAAGCGAGGGGACCGCAACGGAAGGCGCTTTGCCGGCAACAGACGAGGAGACAACGCCGCACAACGCTCCCATGCGGGTCGACGACCTGCTGAAACAGGCCTCCGCTTACGCCGGCAGCGGTGTACAGGTATGGGTCCAGGGCGATCTGCCACAGTCCCCCATCACTGATGAGAACGGCGAACTGCAGACGGTCCTCTGGAATGACGATCACTCCCGCTATCTCATTCTGAAAGGAGAGATCGAGACGGGCGGCTGTCGTGCCGCGATCATTGGTACGATGGAGAGCGATGCACAGGGACGCTACGTCATCTACGTTGACAATATCAAAGCGATGGATTAAATTTACCTTGAAAGAAGGGAATCCATTTGATGTCACAACAGGAAATCGAAAGAGTCGTGGAGCGATACAGCGACTCTTTGTTGCGTCTGGCCATGCATCATGTACAGGAGCAGGCACAGGCGCAGGATATCGTGCAGGACGTGTTTCTCAAATACATGAAGCACACGGCCGCATTTACTGATGAGGTGCACGAAAAGGCATGGCTGTATCGCGTCACGATCAATGCGTGCAACAGCTATCACCGGCACTGGTGGCAAAAGATGCGCAGCGCCATGCCATTGTCGCTGCCACAGCCCCCAGAGCAGGAAAACAGCCTGCTGGCGGAGATCCGCACACTGCCGAAGGGACAGCGAAACGCGATCTATCTCTTTTATTATGAAGAGATGAGCATCCGGGAGATCGCACAGCTGCTTCATGCGAAGGAAGGGACCGTTTCCTCCTGGCTGTCCAGAGGCCGCGCTGCGCTCAGAGCACAGCTTGAGAAAGGAGAAGATACAAGATGAACGAACGCTACCGACAGGAAGTCGGCCGGATCCAGGCATCCGACACGTTCAAGCAGCAGCTGAAAGATGCGATGTCACGACAGGAGCGCGGATCCTTTCGCTTCCCTTATCTGAAGGCAGCCCTTTGTACGGCACTGGGCCTGCTGCTCCTGTGTGCGATCACGTTGTCCGTGCCCGGCTTCTTTGAAGCACCGTTGCCGATGCTGAAGATCGACCGGCAGGAAACCGTCAGTTCCCACAACCTGGGAACGGTCGGCACCCTTGGAAACAACGCAGAAGAGCTGGCACACAATGTGCCCTATATGCCTCAGGAAGGGGATGTCCTGCCGGTCTATGAAAACCCCTGGAGCGAAGAGAGCCCTTATCTGAGCGAATCCGATGATGCGGAACTGCTCCCGCTGCTGGAAACGTTTGCGAAACGGTTTCTGTTAGACGAGTACCAGATCGCGCATCTTCATGAACAGCTCTCCACCGGCATGCTCAACTCCAATATTTATCTGCAGGCGGACATCGGAAGGCTCATCCTCTCTTCCAGGGACAGCGCCTATCTGCTCCTGTCCGATCCGCAGGCTTACGATCTCAGCGGCGACAGCCAGGCGGAAGTCATCGCCAAGACCGAACAGTTTCTGAAAGAATATCCGCTGGTCGACCCCGATGAAGCATACATCGATGTCTCGCTGACCGCGCACACGCCAAACGCCAACCGCTGGCAGATCCGCATCAGCCGACAGCAGGATGACCCGAAAGAAACGCTCATCGAGCAGCAGCTGAACGCCTTTCAGCTGACGCTCGATCCACAGGGGCATCTGGCAAGCATTTCCTGCATCGCTGTCGATACCGCTCAGCCCCTGGGCGAGTATCCGCTCAAGAGCCGACAGGAAGCGCTGCAGGAACTCTATGATGGAACATGCTCCCCTTCCAGTCCTGCCATCGCAAAGGATGCGCAGATCGCTTACACGGAGGTCGTCTACGGCCGCTACCTCAGCGATGCCTACGACATGCCTTACTATAAGTTCTATGTGCTGCAAAAGATGGGAGAAAGCTCAAGCTATGTTCCCTATTATGTCATCGCCGTCGATGAGGAGTGGATCCAGATGGAGGAATGAAGACAGCGTCTTTTTACAGTAATCCGATTCTGAAATCCACGCCAAAACAAAAAACATTCGTTTTCTTCGTCAAGTGCGAAAAGAACGAATGTTTTTTTATCGGTTCGATCCGATCAGCGCTGCTTTGGCTTTCGTCCGTTTGCGAACAGCACATACAGGATGATGCTGACGAGCAGGGCGATCACAAAGGTGAGCGGAAACAGCGAAGGTACCGCCTCCAGCTGTGTCAGGTGCAGCAGTCCTGGAAAGAGCACGACCGCCGCCGCAAAACCGACGACCATGCACACACAGACGATGACCCGCAGAAGATTCAGCGGGATCAGCGAACGGATCACAGCCAGCATCGAGAGGATGGCAACGACGAAATACAGCGTATTCTGCCAGTCTTCCTTTGGGCTGGTTGCCATCAGAACGAACATGCTGACGACGACCGCCGCCGCAAAAGGGAAGGCACGGCGCATGACCGTCGGCAGGAAGCGGCCGCTGACCTTTGCCGGGTCCGGCTCCAGCATCGTCGCAAACGATGGCCAGGCCTCGATCATAAAGTCGATGAGCGTCACCTGGATCGGGATGAACGGGAACGGCATGTTCATCAGCACGCAGATGAGCGACACCGCGACCGAGTACAGCGTCTTGATGAAGAAGATGCCGGCAACACGGGTCACATTGTTGACGACCCGTCTGCCCTCCAGCAGCACCGAAGGCAGCGAGGAGAAGTCTGACTCCAGCAGGACGACCTGCGACATCTGCTTGACCGCATCGCTGCCGGCCGCAACGGCAATGCTGCAGTCCGCCTGCTGCAGCGCCAGCAGGTCATTGACACCGTCTCCCGTCATCGCAACGGTATGCCCGCTCTTCTGCAGCATCGTCACGATCTGTTTCTTCTGCTTTGGCGTCACGCGGCCAAAGACCGCATGTGTGTTGACGAATTCCTCATCGAGGTCTTCCTCGCGGACATCGCTCATGTCCACACAGCTCTGATAGTCCTGAAAACCGGCCTTGCGGGCGATTGCGGAGACTGCCTTGACATGATCGCCGGAGATGATCTTGATGTCCACGCCTTCTTTTCGGAAATAGTCCAGCGTCTGATCGACGTCCTTGCGCAGGACGTCGCTGAGCACGATTGCAAACAGCCCCTGTGCTTCCAGTCGACCTTCCTTGTCCGGCAGTTCGTCGCACTTGGCCAGGATCAGGATCCGGCTCCCTTTCTCCATCTCCTCTTCCAGCTGCCGTGGCAGCGTCGTCAGCAGACGGTCCGGCGCCCCCAGCACCAGACAGCCATAACCGTCAAAGCGCATGGCGCCCCACTTGCGCGCAGAGGAGAACGCGATCTTTGCGTCTGGTTCATGTGTATCCTTCGGCGTAAAATGACGGCAGAGCGCCTGATACGTCTCATTATTATCATCGCTGTAATGCAGATAGGAGGCCCAGTATTCCATATCCGTCTCTGTATGCGGAGCCAGGCCGATCACCTGTTCCACCGTCATCTTTCCGGTCGTGATCGTACCGGTCTTATCCAGACAGAGCGTATCGACATAGGCCAGCGATTCCAGCGAATACAGATTCTGCACCAACACCTTCTTCTTTGCCAGCTTTGCCGTACCGGCGGCCAGGCTCACGCTGATGAGCAGCACCAGCCCTTTTGGCAGCATGCCCAGCAGTCCGGCCGCACTGCCGACGATCGCATCGTAAAGCGTGTTGTGACGAAGCAGGATCGCTTCCAGAAACAGTGCGATGCCCAGCGGGATGATCAGCACCGTCGTCACACGGGTCACCTTGCGCATCGCGTCCAGCAGCTGTGAATGCAGGCCGCTGCCGCTGCGCACCTCCGCAGTCACCTTGGAAACATAATTCGCCGCTCCGACATGCTCGACACGCACGAAGCATTTACCTGAGATGATGCTGCTGCCGGAGAGCAGATGATCGCCGACGCTCTTGTTGATCGGATCGGATTCTCCGGTCAGCAGTGACTCATTGACCTCGCTTTCTCCTTCGATGATCACGCTGTCACAGCAGATCTGCTGTCCGCTGTCCAGGATCATGACATCATCCTGTACGACCTGTTCCACCGGGATCTGCACCTCCTGCCCGTCCCGGATCACCGTTGCTTTGGGAACGATCAGCAAAGACAGTTCATCCACCAGCTTCTTCGCATGCAGCTCCTGTGCGATCCCGATGACGAGATTGAGCAGGATGATCGCGATGAACAGCAGATTCGACCATGCACCGACCAGCGCCAGTGCGATGGCGATCAGAAAGTTCAGCAGGTTGAACAGCGTGCAGATGTTCTCCTTGAAGATCTGCCCGTTCGTCTTGGAAGCAGAAGGCGGCAGTGTGTTCTGCAGCCCTTTGGCAATGCGTTCCTCTATCTGCTTTTGACTTAATCCATGCGGACTCATGTACCTCTCTCCTTTTTCGCGCTCTGTTCTTCTGGCTGAAGAAAGCGCCCTGTAACGTTCCCACCTTATCACATCCGCCATATGCCGTCAACAAACCGCGAAGATTTCCGTTCACTTTTTTACCTGTACCTCACATTGAAAATGCCCCCACAGACCAGACAGGATGCGCTATAATAAGGACTGAGGTGACGACAAATGAAACTTCTGACGCTCTGTGATGACGCACAGCTGTTCGCGGCGTGTACGCTTCGCGATCCGTCCGATCCGCTGGAAGGATCCACTGCGCTCCACACCACGCATGATCAAACGGCGGTCATGCAAAACCGCCAGGCACTGAGCCATCATCTGGGCATTCCTTTGACGGACTGGTGCCTGAGCGCTCAGACGCACAGCGCACATGCATATCACATAAGACCTGCGGACCGCGGCCGCGGCGCCTGTTCCATGCACGATGCCATCGCAGACTGCGATGCGCTCTACACCGAGGAACGCCGACTGCTCATCGGCGTCTTTACCGCCGACTGTGTGCCTTTGCTCTGCCATGATCCCCACAGCGGCATCATCGCCGCCATTCACAGCGGATGGCCCGGCACCGTCAAACAGATCACGCACCATACGCTGCGCACGCTCCTTGCCCAGGGCTTACAGCCGGCAACCACCCGGGTGTGGATCGGTCCCTGCATCCATACGGCATCGTTTCAGATCCGTCAGGATGTGATCGATCAGATCCGCGCGCTCCCGTTCGATACAGCGCCCTACCTGCACGTTCAGGCAGACGGCAGCGCCCTCTGTGACAATGTCGGTCTCAATGTGCACATGTTACAGGAACAGGGCATCCCACGGGACAACATCCACATCTGCGCACTGGACACCTGCGCCGAGCGTACCCGATGCTTCTCTTACCGCAGAGATCATACCACCCAGCGCCATCTGACCTTTCTCTATCGCAAATAGAGGGCATCGCCGACGATGCCCTCTATTGTTTGTCCGTTATTCTCGAATCGTTCCGTTTCCATAGACCTGATATTTGTACGTGGTCAGCTCCCGCAGCCCCATCGGTCCGCGGGCATGCAGCTTCTGTGTGGAGATGCCGATCTCCGCACCAAAGCCAAACTCCTCGCCATCCGAAAACCGGGTGGACGCATTGGCGTAGACCACCGCCGCATCGACACCGTTCATAAAGGCTTCGATCGCCTGCGGATCATTGCTCAGGATCGCATCGGAGTGCATCGTATGATGCGCATTGATGTGCGTGATGGCCTCCTCCAGGCTCTCCACACACTTGATGGAGATCTCCAGATCCAGATACTCCCTGGCATAATCCTGCTCGCTCGCCAAAAGCACATCCGCATCATAGCCGCAGATGATGGCATCCCCGTGCACCTTCACGCCATGTGCCTTCAGCGCCGCAAGGATGCCCGGGACAAGATCCAGCCGGTCCCGGTGGATCAGCAGGCTCTCTGCCGCATTGCAGACACTGACCCGCTGACATTTCGCATTGAGCAGGATCGGCAGCACCTCATCCGCGTCGACGTTTCGGTCGATGTAGAGGATACAGTTGCCACTGCCGGTCTCGATGATCGGAACGCTGGCGTTTTCCACGCAGTGGGCGATCAGTTTTGCACTTCCCCGCGGGATCAGCAGATCGAGACAGTCGTTCATCCGCATGAACGCATCCGCCGCCGCATGACTGCCGTCCTGCACCAGTGCAATGCAGTTTTCATCGATCCCGCACTGCCGCAGCGCCTCTCGCATCCAGTGACACAGCATCCGATTGGTCGCCAGCGTTTCCCGGCTGCCGCGCAGATAGCAGACATTGCCGCTCTTCAGGCAAAGCGCAGCCGCATCGACGCTGACGTTGGGACGCGCTTCATAAATGATGCCGATCACGCCGATCGGGACGCTGCGCTTGATAAAATGCAGCTCTCCGCGATCCCACTCCTCCAGGATCCGCCCGCAGGGATCTTCCAGCGCCGCCACCTGGCGCACGCCTGCGCAGATGTTGTTCAGCCGTTGTTCATCCAGGGCGAGCCGGTCGATGAACGAATCGCTTCGACCCGCTGCGCGCGCCTGTTCCACATCCTGCCGGTTTGCCTCCAGGATCGCTTCCCGCGCATCCCACAGCACCGCTGCCATCCGTTCCAGCACCGCATCCTTCTTCTCTGTGCACAGCTGGGCCAGCGCATAGCTCGCCTGTTTACAGCGAAGCCCCTGTGCTCTCATCTCATGAACGTCCATCCGATCACCTCCGTGCCCGAAACAGCGTACCACAGTTCTTTCCTTCGATCAGATCGTACAAGATGCAGGGATCTGCACCGCTGGCGATCACCATGTCACAGCCGGCCTCGGTCGCGATCTGTGCGGCCTGCAGCTTGGTGATCATACCGCCGGTGCCGAGAGAAGAACTGCTCTCTCCGGCCATCGCCAGGATGTGCGCATCGATCGTTTCTACGACATCGATCTTCTGCGCCTTGGGATCTTGTGAAGGATCCGCATCATACAGTCCCTCGATATCGCTGAGCAGCACGAGCAGATCGGCCCCCACCAGACGGGCGGTGATCGCGCTCAGGGTATCGTTATCCCCGTAGACGATCTCATCCGTCGCAATGCTGTCATTCTCATTGATGATCGGGATCGCCTGATACTTCAGTAGCACGCGCAGCGTATCCAGCGCATTCTGCCGCAGCACTTCATCCTCCAGATCCCGTTTTGTCAGCAGCAGCTGTGCGACCTTCCGCGAATACTGTGCAAACAGCTTGTCATAAATATACATCAGCTCACACTGACCGATCGCCGCCATCGCCTGCTTTTCTTCCAGCGTCTGCGGCTTTCCGACAAAATGCAGCTTGCCGCAGCCCGCAGCGATCGCTCCGCTGCTGACCAGCAGCACCTCATGTCCGGCATTGCCCAGATCACTGAGCACCCGGGCAAGCATGTCCAGCTTGCGCAGATGCAGCCGACCGCTCTCATGTGTGATCGTCGAAGAGCCGACCTTGACGACCAATCGTTTCTTTTCCATACCGTTCACCCGATCTTTTTTTACACTATATCACAGCCACAGCACAAACACAAACAAAAGCGGGTCTCTGTACCGATCAAAAAAACCGGCCATGCCGGTCATTGGAACGTTCCTGATGTCATTTTCCGCGGTGGCGGTCGATGAACTGCTTCAGCCGCTGATAACTGTCTTCGCTGAGGACATGTTCCATTCGACAGGCATCGTTCTCCGCCGTCTGCGGATCGACGCCCAGCTCCTGCAAGAATCCCTGCAGATAGCGATGCCGGCTGTAAATATTGGAAGCGATCGCCATTCCTTCCGCGGTCAGCGTGATCTCGCGCTCTTCCACCTCGATCAGACCGCGCTCCTTCAGGATGCTCATCGCCCTGGATACGCTCGGCTTGGAATAGTTCAGTTCCTTTGCGATGTCGATCGAACGTACGCGCCCATGTTCCTGCTGCAGCTTGAGGATCGTCTCTAAATAATCTTCACCGGATTCATGAATATTCATTATTGCTCACTCCTATATATACGATCAGATATTTGACTGTCGCTATTAGTATACCACAGCCCAAACAAAGAAGCGAACAGAATGCGCCAGAAACCGTTTCATCCCTTCGCGCCGGGCATGCCCGCGAATCAGACGATCATTCCATCCGCATCGGATCATTTCTGTATAATTTTTTCAAAAAAACTGTTGCCAAGCATTTCATCTTATGATATTATATACGAGCAATAACGAGATGCCTGAATAGCTCAGTAGGTAGAGCATCCGGCTGTTAACCGGCAGGTCACAGGTTCGAGTCCTGTTTCAGGCGCCATGTAAAAAGGAAACACCGATCTTCATCGGTGTTTTTTTATATTCTTGCACAGCAAAAAAAGAACAGGATCGATATCTTCAAAGTTCCGCATCGATCCTGTCTTCTTGTCATCGTTTCGCTTCTGCGCGTGTTTTCACTGCATGGGGGGGCGATCAGTGTTCGCCCAGCAGCGCCATCCCTGCACTGGTTCCGATCCGGTCCGCGCCCGCTTCCAGCATCGCATCCATATCTTCTGCGCTGCGGATGCCGCCGGCTGCTTTCACCAGACACTTTCCTGCCACCGCTTCCTTCATCCGGCGTACATCTTCCACTGTTGCCCCGCTCGTTGAGAAACCGGTAGAGGTCTTGACAAAATCCGCACCGGCCTGTACACACAGATGACAGGCACGCACGATCTCCTCTTCGCTCAGCAGACAGTTTTCCAGGATGACCTTGACCACGGCTCCATCCGCAGCCTCGACGACGGCGCGGATGTCCGCAAGCACCGCCGCATCCTGTTTCGCTTTCAGCTCCCCGATGTTGAGGACCATATCGATCTCCTGCGCGCCGTTGGCACGGGCATCGGCCGTTTCAAACGCCTTGGCCTTCGTGCTCATCGCACCTAACGGAAATCCGACGACACAGCAGACCTTGACGTCGCTTTCCGCCAGCAGTTTGGCGCAGAGCGGCACCCAGTACGTATTGACACAGACACTGGCAAAATCGCCGTCCTTCGCTTCCCTGCACAGCCGTTCGATGTCTGCCTGCGTCGCATCCGCCTTCAACAATGTATGATCGATGTATTTACTGCGTTTCATATTCATGACCTCACTCTCCATTGAGAAGCATACCACAGTTTTCGTTGGCCCGCAATCATCGATGCAGCGATCCGCACGCTTCTTCGGAATGCAGCAGAGCGCGCGCAAGCAACAGGATCATCGATGTGCGAAACACACTGTCAAGCAGCAGGGCGAACATCCGCCAGACGCTCATCCGATTCCAGAACAGCCGCACCAGCACATCGACCGGGATCATGACCGTGCAGAGCACCTCCAGCACACAGCCGCCGGCCAGCGCCCGCAGCCGGTGTACGGGCCTTGGGACGATCAGCAGCGGTACGATCCACAGGATACAGGTCGTCATCATCTGCGCAAACATCCCCTGCTGCACGATCATACGACCACACATCCGCTCGCTTGACACACCGGACGCTGCGCACGGAGGTATCGTTTCATCCATTCTGTCCTCTCGTTCATACCGCTATTTTAACAAACTCTTCCCCTTTCCGGCACGCCTCACCAAACCAAAGAACATACCAAAAAAAGAGCCCCTGTACAAAAGGAGCTCCACCTATGGCCGTAAAAGAGTCGATCTTCATCCAGATCCGCTTTGTTCGATCATCTCTGGGTACGGCCGGAATCGACCGGTCCGCCCTTGTCTTCCTCGATCATGCGTGCGGAAAAGAAGTGCGGATTGGGCTTGTCAAAGTAATTGGACGCATGGAGATCAAATGCGCTCTCTGTGCCCAGATGAAAATCGGCACACGCATGTGGATCGGCCGCTTCCAGCAGTCGTCCGATCTCCTTGCGGATATTGTCCTCTCGTTCCTGCAGCTGCTCCAGTATTGCCTGATTCTCCTGATGTTTCGTGCGGTGGGCGCCCTCTTTCAGCAGCGAAACGATCGCCTCCAGCGACTGCCGGCTCATGCACAGCAGTGCGCAGTAATCAAAGGGACACTGCCGTTGCGGCTGATCCTCTGCCTCACTCTTCGCACCGATCCACGCCATTTGCGGGATATCGTCCTCTTCCACATCCAGATGGTGTGCATCTTCACCGCGCAGCTCATGCAGCAGTGTGGCGAACTGCTCACTGACGCTCAGCTGTTCCATCGCCATCGCATAAAGGGCAATGCGCGCCGTGCGCTGCTGGATGCGAAAGCCGGCACGCACCAGCTGTATGGACAGATCCAGCTGTGCATCCAGTCCTGCCGCATGGGCATCCAGCCACTGTGCCAGCTGTTCCTCCGGATGTGCGCGCAGATGAGAGAGATGCGCTTCTTTATAGCAAAACATTTTTATCACTCCATTCATCATTAGTGTGGTTGTAAAAAACAATTCTATGCTATAATGAACACAGGTTTAAAAGGAATGTGAGGATACGATATGAAGGAAATCAAATTGCAGGCATCGCTCACCAAAGAGTGCCTGGTCACCAGTGAACTGCTGGCAAGCAGCGTAGGCAGCGGCATCGTCGATGTATATGCCACACCGATGATGATCGCCCTGATGGAAAACACCGCAGCAGAGCTGCTCTCTCAGTTTCTGGATGAGGGAGAGACCAGCGTCGGTATCCGCATCGATACCAGCCACGACGCAGCGACTCCGGCCAAGATGAAGGTGTGGGCAACCGCCCAGATCACAGCGGTCGACCGCAAGAAGGTCACCTTCCACATCGTCGCAAAAGACGAGAAGGACGTGATCGGCACCGCGCAACACGAGCGCTTTATCGTAAACAAGGAAAAATTCGAGGCAAAGGCCCAGAGCAAATTAGATAAATAAGGAAAGAAGTGATTCTTATGATGATTCGGGAAGCAAAAAAAGAAGAAAACAGCATCATTGCCGACATCTGGCTGATGAGCGTGCGCAGCGCGCATTATGGTTTCAAGGAAACCTACTGGACAAAGCAGTACAAGAGCATCCGTATCAAATATTCACAGGTGCGCTCGGACGTCTATGTGTACGAGGACGGCGGTGTGCTGCTGGGCTTTGGCGCCTATGTGCGGGATTCCGATATGGTGCGCATCTTTGTCGCTCCTGGCTATCAGCACAAGGGCATCGGTTCCGCCCTGTTAAAATTCTTTGAAGAGCGTTATGGCTCCTTCTCCTGCCGCTGCTACCGCCACAATGCACCGGCGGTCAACTTTCTGAAAAATCGCGGCTATGCGATCATTGAAAAACGCCAAAATGTCGACTCTGCCGCAGAGGAGTATGTATTCCGCAAAGAAAAGGAATGATAAAATGAGCTGCCTGATCCAAGGCAGCTTTTTTTGTTGAAAAAAGGTCGTGCCCGTCACGACCTTCTCTTTTTACTCCTGTTCTTCTTTTCTGTTACGAAGCCGATCCATCCACTGAAGAAAGAAACGGCTGTCCTTCATCATCCAAAGGCCCACTGGAACAAGCAGCAGGGAGATCCACTGAGAGGTGGACAGCACCCATACTCCCCGTACCGCATCCGCACGCAGCCATTCGATCAGAAAGCGAAAGATCCCATACATGCTCAGATAAAAGCCCAGCTGCACAAAACCGTTGCGACGCCTCCTTGCCAGCAGCACCAGACTGACAAACAGCAGCAGGTTGAATCCCGCCTCAAACAGCTGCACCGGATAGCGGGAGACCAGCACCTGCGGGTTTGCCTGCGTATAGATCGGCAACGCAAGCAGGGAATTGCTGGCGGCACCATAACAGCAGCCGGCGAGGAAGCAGCCGATCCTGCCAAAGCAGTGAAAGAGCGGGAATGCCGGCATGCAGGCTTCCAGATACTCCTCCAGGATCAGCGAAGGATGCCGGTAAAAATAGAAGAAGACGGCAACGAGCAGACCGATCAGTCCGCCATAAAACACGAAGCCGCTGCTGAGATAACGCAGCAGTGACAGCGGATCCTGCAGCATTCCGCCCAGATGATCCATCAGCCATGGCAGATCGACCAGCAGATACAGCAGCTTCCCGCCGATCAGCGCGCCAAGTGCCGCATAGATAAAGATATCGATCAGCGCCTCCGGATCCAGTCCGCGCCGGCGCACGCTGACCGTGCAGTAAAGGATCGCCGCCACTGCTCCAAGCAGCGTCATCACCCCATAGGTCTGAATGGAGATTCCCATGATCTCAATTTCCGGAAGCATAGTCTTCCCTCCTTAAAAAATGAGGAGAACCTGCGATGGTCTCCCCGAATGATGATTTTTATCGTTCAAAGGCCTACCAATAATAATAGCTGATTCCCCGGTTGACATAGATCATATAACAGCTGCAGCTGACAAATAACAGCGCACACATGGACAGGCCGACGATGCCGCACACGAAGCCGGCGGTCGCGATCCCGCTCTTCGCTTCCCGGCGTGCCTTGTTTCCGAATACGATCGCCAGTATCCCGGTCACGACCCCGATCAGGCTCGTGTAAAAAAAGCCGGTCACACATACGATCGAAATGATCCCGAGCACCAGAGAAGCGACTGCCTTTCCATTTCCGTTTGTCTGTTCCATCACACATCACTCCTCCCGATCATAGACTCTGCTCCTATCTTATGAAAAAAGCCTCTCTTTGTCAAGATGACCCATGCGCCATCTATTGTCTAAATGCGAGAGATGTGATAAACTGGATATGCCGATCGAAAACAGGGGGTGTTCTGGTTTCGACAGGGATATGTCTGATACGGACTGCAGCCGAGTGATTACGTAATAATCAACTTAAATTAAACGCAAAAACTAAACTTGCTAACGTGTTCGGTGGAAACCGTGCCGTTGCTTTCGCTGCTTAATAACCGACGATAGGTTCGCAGCCTCC
>NBJMR02800__coassemble_2176_pt1 | contig 16208 bp, 16 predicted proteins | sample NBJMR02800__metabat2_low_PE_026 | metagenome-assembled genome bin NBJMR02800
GATGTGCTGTGCCCGCAGCGGATCGCCGGGCATCAGTACCGTCTTGGCGATGTCTTTTTCGCCTGCCTGATTGTGTGCTGTACTCATATGATCTCCTCCTTAACTTTCAGCCGGTAATAATTTATGAATGCCTGTGGTGGTCAGCAGCCGCAGAAACAGCGTGATGCCGCTGCCCATACACAGGATGGCGAGCAATGTGCCGATCGCTGCCTGTGCGCCCAGAAGAACACCCAGGATCGCTAACATGATATCACAAAGGGTACGGATGATGCCAACCGATGTATGTGCTCTTTCACATATCGTGAAGACCACGGCTTCATAGGCGCCCTTTCCATAGTCTGCCAGCGCATAGACGGCAATGCCCAGCGCCAGAATGGCAAAGCCGGCCACCATGAGCGCCACACGCGCCGCAAAGGGAAGCGCATGCAGATCGAGAAAGGCAAGCTGATCCGTCACCAGTGCGATGACGATCGGATTGAGGATCGACCCCACATGGATCTGATGACGATCCAGGAAGAAGACGATCGTCAGCAAGATTGCACATACCAGCAGATTGGCTTCTCCTACGCTGATGTGCAGCTGATCGGCAATACCGATCCAGAACAGTGTCATCGGATCGCTGCCCAGATCCGCCGCGATCGTCACGGCGATGCCGATTCCCATGATCGCCGATCCCAGTACGACAAACAACAGTTTTTTCAGATTCATAAAAAGACTCCTTTCGTAAAAAGATACTGCAAAGATTTTCTTTACAGTATCTTTCTGCAGCCATTCACTTTTTACAGTTCCTACTATAATGATTCCCCAAGCGAAACGCAAATATTTATTTTCCACAGGGTGCGGAAAAACACTATCCGTATAACCTGCCAGAAGAGCCGGACAGATCGTCTGCTACCGGATATCGCTTCCTGTCCCTCACTTCATTTCTTTACACGCCGCCTGAAAGAGGGACGCATAGCGTTGGACATCTGCACGCAGACAGGCCAGATAATAGGTGACCGTTATGGCAGGATCGCAGATCGGCAGCACGACCCTGTCACTGGAGCGATGTCCCTGTTCCAGTGCACGGTCGGAATGAAAGGCCGGAAGCGATGAGGCGTTGACCAGTGTATCCAGTTCTTCCATCTCTTCCTGTATGAGCAGGTGTGCATCCTTCAGATGCTGCCGGCAGATATCGATCCAGAATCCTGATCCGCCATGGCGCAAAGGTCGTATTGGGCGCTAGACGGGAGGACCGACTTGCTCAGCTGGCAGAGGAACTCGGGGAATATGCCGTCTTTCAGAGGGCCGATGTATCAAACGAAGCAGATATGAACGCATTGGCCGATCTGGCCCTGTCTTCCTTCGGAAAGATCGATGCCCTGTTCGCCAATGCCGGCATCATGCCCGGCGGAAATCTGTCTGAACAAAAGATCGATGACTGGAAGCGTATGGTCGATTTTAACATCAACGGCGTGCTCCATGCGATCGCTGCCGTGCTGCCACAGTTTCTCAGACAGAAGAGCGGCCACATCATCGTCACTTCCTCTGCGGCAGGGCTTCGATCCGTTCCCGGTAATGCCGTCTACTGCGGAACAAAGCACTTCGTACGCGCCCTGCTGGATTCCTTCCGCATGGAGGCCGTCAATGAGGGAAGCGGAATCAAAACGACGACGATCTATCCCGGCGCCGTTCAGACGGAACTTCTCAACAGCGTTGCCCCATCAGAAACAAAGACGATGGTCGAAGCCTTTTACAGAGAAGCCGCACTGGATCCCAACGTCATCGCAGACGCCGTGCTCTATGCCCTTTCACAGCCCCCGCAGGTCGACGTATCGGATCTGGTCATCCGCTCCATCAAGGAAGCCTGAACACCACCTGGCCAAACACACACGTGCAATCAGGAATACCGCACGATTCTCAGCCTTAGCTCATACGAACAGAAGCTCTGTACCGATGGTCATCCATCTGCACAGAGCTTCTGTTTTCATATCTTCTGTTTGAAACGCTGCTTCCCGTCTGCCTATTCCGCGTAGGTCCACAGTGTGTCCAGCGCGATCTCGATCATTTCATCAAAACTGCGCTCCCGCTCTTCGCGGCTCAGTTTTTCCTTGCGCTGCGGATGATCGCTCACCGTCAGCAGGACTGCCGCCTTTTTACCAGCAACAGCCGCATTGTGCAGCAGCGCAAAGCTCTCCATATCGACGCCCAGACAGCCTTTACGCCCACAGAGATCTTCCAGATCCTCTTTCTTTTTATAGTAGAAACAGTCACTGGTGTGCATACGCCCTTTGCGGCAAAGCGCGCCATGCTGCTGCGCCTGCGCATAGAGGCGATTGCTCAGTTCTTCATCCGGATAGACGATCGATCCCTCATATCCGCTATAGGTGCGTGCATAGGTGGATTCACTGTAACAGCTGTCCTCCACGATGATCTCTTTGAGCTGCAGATCCGGCGCATAAGCACCGCAGGACCCCGCGCGCACGATGACCTCACAGTCGTACTTGTTGAACAGTTCGTGTGAGTAGATGCCCATGGATCCACAACCCATGCCGCTGCCCATGACCGTCATGCGCTTCCCTTTATACATGCCGGTATACCCCAGCATGTTGCGGACATCATTGACCAACACGAGCGATGACAGGAATTTCTCGGCGATGTACTTTGCCCGCAGCGGATCGCCCGGCATCAGCACGACCCTGGCGATCTCTTCCCGCTGTGCGCGATTATGTGCAGTTGCCATTAAAACTGCCACCCGTTAAAGGTGAAGGCAGTATCCGAAACGTTTTCCGGATCGTATTCCTCCAGGATCTTCGCATACCGCTCTTTATAATCATTATCGATCTCCGCCTGTGGGATGACCTTGCTGGCTTCATTCAGGAAATGGAAGGAATCCCGTCCCATCGCCTGTCCGCGCTGTGTATGTTTGTCCAGCGCATAATCCGGGATCTCCGGCAGCTTGCCCATCGCAAAGCTCTTGATGCAGATGTTCTTGAGCAGATCGCTGGAACGATCTTTCTCGCTCTGACACATGTAACGGATCGCATGGATGAAATAGATCGTCCGGTCGTTGTCAGCATAATCAAAGTTCAGACGTGCCTGTGACAGGGCGTTGACCACCACTGCCGCCAGCGGATTGCCCATGCCGATATCCTCAACGGAGATCGTCAGCAACCGCCGCCAAAGCTTTTCTTCCAGCTGCGGGGAAGAGATATACAGCTCATATGCAAACATGCAGGCCTGCTCCTCCAGACCGCGACGGATCGACTTCTGCAGTGCAGAGATGACCTCGTCGCAGGCATATCCGTTCCGTGTCGTGATCTTCGACCATGGATCATACATTTGTTTTCCCATATTTCCTTTTTCTGTTTGCGGCATCCTGCCGATCAAACAGCACTCCTTTCCGGCCGTCCATGCACAGCAGCCTTACGGCCATCCGGCTGCTTTTTCTTTATGCCGCCGGCTGCTCGCTCCTCTGCAGCTTGCGGTACACCTCCATGATCTCCAGTGCAAACAGCTTCATCGTCTCACTGCTCATGAACTGATCCTCTGCATGCAGGATGAGCATGGACACCTGTGGTGTATTCTCCTGCGCCTCTTTCTGTAAGAGTGCCAGATGCGCATCATGCGCATTCTTCATCACGGCATCTCCTTCATCGATCAGCGCTGTCGCTTCATCAAAGCGATATGCTCTGGCCAACCGCGCCGCCTCCACATAATTTGATTTGGCCACACCGGCATAAGCGATGATCTCCATCGCTGCGCTTCCCAGCTGTTCCAGATCCAACATGACCTTATCCTTTCATCGCTTTGGCCGCTTCATAAGCAGCCTTGCCGTCTGCCATTGCGTATACGCGCATATCGACCGCCGCTGTCGGGATACCCAGCTTTGCCTGCACGTCCGCTACCGCATATTTGATCTGCGGTGCAACCAAGCAGACATCCCACTTTCCTTTTTCATCAGCTACGCTGGAAGAGCTGACCGCCTGTACGCTCGCTTCTTCACCGATGCTCTTTGCATGCTCGGCAATCTTCTTTACCAGGATGGAGCTGGACATACCAGCATTGCACACAACTAAAATTTTCATATTTACGACACTCCTTTTTATACAATTTGAATAATTCTTTCCAGATAATCGATCAGTTCGTTTTCATTCTGCAGCGACATGAGCACGCTGACCAGCTGCTGGGAAGCCGCGACCTTGTTGATCAGATTGTAGATATGGATCATCTCCTGATCGACCTGCGCTTCATGCGTCGTGACGAACAGCAGATGCATCGGCTGTTCCTTTTCCGAGCTTCCTCGCACGATTGCAACGCAGATGCGCGTCTTTTTCGCATCATTGACCAGCGGATGCGGAAAGTAGACCCCATTGTCGATCAGCGTCGGATAGACCGCCTCTCTTTCCAGCACCGCCTGCGCAAACGTCTTTGCATCTTCGATGCAGCCTTCCTGCTGCAGACGCAGCGCACAGAGCCGGATGATGTCCGCAAAGCTCTGATCCTCCTCGATGAACAGCACCAGCTGTCGGCCAAACACCTGACGGAAGATGCTCTCTCCCAGCGATGCAGCGGCATGCCGGCTCAGAAAGCTGTCGATCCGTCGCCGTTCCGCTTCTCCCGGCAGCTGTGTGATCTCGATCAGCGGCAGCGGCAGTGACTGATCCAGCACCATATCGGATATGATCAGCTGTGCCGGGTGCTCCTTGAGCGCTGCCGGCAGCTGCTGCAGCGGGATCTGACAGACGATCTCCAGCTTATCGCGAAATTCCTGATTCAGCCAGATGCTGAGCAGATTGGCAAAGCTCTGCGAGGTTCCGTTGATCAGGATCGTCGGCACACACAGGCTCTGCGCCTTCAAGAACGGCATGACATACATCGTCAGAAAACTGATCTCATCTTCGCTCATATACAGACCATAGCGTTCATGGATGATCGGCACGATCAGCATCGTGATCTCATAAGCGAACGCATATTTCGTCTTCACTTCCTGTAACAGCGGATTGGTCAGCTGATAATCCACCAGCAGCCGCTTGATGGCAAACTGCAGATGGATGCGGAAGTTGTCAAACAGGGAAGGCATGCTGGTAAAATCATAGTTGTATTTTTCCAGCATCTCCCTGGTAAAGACCTCTGCGATCTCATCACTTTCACTGCCTAACGCACTGCTCTGTCGGCTACTGTAAAATCCCAATGTTTCTACATAGTTCTGCAACAGATGTGCATCCGCCTCATTCAGCCGCAGCCGCAGATCGGCCAGCAGATTCTTCAGCATCTTCGTCAACATGTCATTGTGGTGAAACAACTGTACTTCCTTTTGGATCGGATGATCGTTTTCCACCCGGATCATCGTAAAGAAGATCATCCAGGAGATCACATAGATCAGCTGATCGGACAGGATGATGTCATTCCCCTTACAGAAACAGCTCACATAATCGACGATACCGTTGAGTTCCTCCAGATCGACATAATCCTTTGCCAACTGAAACAGGTGCAGATCCATCAGTTTATTCGACGTATAGATCTCTTCCTTGGCAATGCGGTAAAACAGCGTCCGAAGCTCCACCTCATCCGAATCGATATGGATCTTTCCATTTTCCAGCGTCAGTGCCTGAAAATGATACTTGCTTTTCAACAGCTGGATCAATGACGTCAGATCCTTGTAGATCGTCTGTTCTGAGACATACAGCTGTTCCGCAATGCCCGCCAGGCTCAGCTCATAGTATTCAAACAGCTGTCCCAACATATAATATTTGCGTTCCATCGGTGTCGAAGCGATCTGTTTCCCATCCACTGCATCCATCAGTGAAAGGCACTCACGGATGCGGCTGATATTCTCTTGCATGATAAAGTATCCGGTCCGCTTGCTGGACTGGATCATGCACTGACTGTTGATCAGCACCATATTGATGCTGGCAATGTCATTTCGTACCGTGCGGTCGCTCACCCTCAGCTCTTCGGCGATCGTAGCCGCATAGATCCCTTTGGGGTGCTTTAATATGCATGTGATCACTTTCCGCTGCCTGTCTGTCAACATCTTTCTTCACCCATTTCCTCTAATTATTAGCTTATCATATTTTATGGATTTTGCGTAATAATCAGAAGAAAAAACCTATCTGTTCAAAGTGCCGCTTCTCTTATCCATAAAGACAGAAAAGCGGCAGCATTTTCCTGCATCCTCAGAAACGAAGGGAAACGCATGCAACCTGCATTTCCCCTCGCCTGCGGATACGTTATTCTCTCAATTTATTCGCCCTGCAGCTCAGCCGCTTTCTGTGCCTCGATTTCCTGCTCCTTCCGCAGTTCGTCTGCTTCCATCGCCTTAAAGAACGGGTAATAGAAGAGACCCATCAGACAGACATTGAAGATCGCCAGCACGGCTGCCTTCCAGTCCATCGTCAACAGGAACGCCTGGAATCCCGGCGGCAGGAAACCTGGTGCTTCTCCCAGCGGCAGGCTGACAAGACCGCTCGCCATCGCCTGATACGAAATGATCGCACAGATGACCGGACCAAATACGAACGGCACCAACATATACGGGTTCATGATCATCGGCACACCGAAGATGATCGGTTCATTGATACCGAAAATGGAAGGAACGATACCGATCTTACCGACCGCACTGAGCGATTTTGCCTTGGAACGGCACATCATCAGCACCAACAGCAACGTCATTCCGGAACCGCTGACCTGCAGGAAGCCGAAGTAGAAACCATAGGTAAAGACATGGGTCGGCTCCAGTCCGGCAGCGACAGCTGCGGCGTTTTCCGTTGCATACTGAATGGCAAAGGCGGCCCATACGCTCTGCGTAATGGCTGCGCCATGCAGACCGAATACCCATAACAGCTGAGTCAGGAAGATGATGATCGCTACGGCCCAAACCGAATCCATCGAAGAGATCGCCGGAGCAAGCAGGCTCATGATGATCTTCGGGAACGTCGTCTGACCATAAACCGAGCACAATCCAGCTACGACACATGCCAGTACGATGTTGATCGCAAACGGAATCAGAGAGGCAAAGCTCTCAGATACCATGGTCGGTACGCTTTCCGGCATGCGGATCGTCAAATGCAGCTTTTCGGTCAGACGAGCGATCTCTACGACGAGCAGTCCGCCGATGATGCTGACGAACAGACCTTCCGATCCGAAAGAAGCAACATCCCAAACAGTTGTGACATCCCCCACAAAGCTGGCACACAGCACGCACTGCACCAATACCGCGCAGACACCGTGCATGCTCGTCGCCTTCATCCCATAGCTCTTTGCCAGAGATTCAGCGATGAAGAATGCCGAAAACAAAGACATGATGTTAGTCGTAAAATTGGTTGGAAAAGTAAAGATTGCCGAATGCTCCGTGACCCAAGCACCGAAACCTCCGCCGATGAGATTGCCAAGCCCCAGTGGAATCTGGCAGAAGGAACCAACGATGATGATCGGAATGATCGCAACCACGCCGTTCTTCACCGCCTGCAGATGACGCTGCTGTTCCAGTTTCTGCGCGATCGGAAACAGCCACTTCTGCAAAAAGTTCTGAATTGCAGTCATAATTTTTCTCACTCTCTTTCACTAAGATACATAATGTCATGACAACGAAGATTTTACCCTATTCGAATAGAGAGGCACAAATAAAATTTTCCTCTCTGGTTAGGAAAAACAATATAACGATTTTCCTATATATAATGGTACAATGGCAACGCTGAATCTTAAACGATATCAATTACTCAGGAGGTAACACATGAACTATGACTTAGTGATCATCGGAGCAGGGCCGGGAGGCATCTTCTCCTGTTATGAGGCATGTCGCCTGGATCCTTCTCTTCGCATTGCGGTCATCGAAGCCGGCAGTCCGCTGGAAAAGCGTAAGTGCCCGATCGACGGCGTCCGCATCAAATCGTGCATCAACTGCCCGACCTGTGCCATCATGAATGGTTTCGGCGGTGCCGGTGCATTCTCCGACGGCAAGTACAACATCACCAATCAGTTCGGCGGCAGCCTCTATGAATACGTCGGCAAACAGAAAGCGATCGAACTGATGGAATATGTCGACTCCATCAACACGTCTCACGGCGGAGAGCAGACGCGCCTGTTCTCCAACAACAACGCGGAGATCCGCAAAAAATGTCTGGAAAACGACCTGCACCTGCTCGATGCCAAGGTGCGTCATCTGGGAACGGACATCAACTATATCGTATTGCAGAATCTCTTCGATGAACTCAAGGACAAAGCGGACTTCTTCTTCCATACCCGCATCGAAGAAGTTCGACAGACGGAAGCGGGCTATCAGCTCATTTCCAGCAAAGGCGAGGTGTTTGAAGGAAAGCAGTGCATCATCTCCACCGGCAGAAGCGGCAGCAAGTGGATGCAGAAGATCTGTGATTCCCTGCACATCAGGACCGAGAGCAACCGAGTGGATATCGGTGTGCGTGTGGAACTGCCGGCCGACGTCTTCGCCCACCTGACCGATGAGCTCTACGAGAGCAAGATCGTCTACCGTACGGAAAAATTCCAGGACATGGTGCGCACGTTCTGTATGAACCCAAGAGGTGTCGTCGTCAATGAGAACACCAACGGCATCGTGACCGTCAATGGACACAGCTATGAAGATCCTTCCCGCTATACGGAAAACACCAATTTCGCCCTGCTGGTATCCAACCATTTCACGGAACCGTTCAAAGACAGCAATGAATACGGTGAAAGCATCGCCCGTCTCTCCAACATGCTGGGCGGCGGTGTCATCGTACAGCGCTTTGGCGATCTGATCCGCGGTCAGCGCAGCACAAAAGGGCGCATTGCGGACAGTTTCGTCACTCCGACGCTCAACGCGACACCGGGCGATCTGAGCCTGGTCATCCCGAAGCGGCAGATGGATGACATCATCGAGATGATCTATGCACTGGACAAAGTCGCACCGGGCACGGCAAACGATGATACGCTGCTGTATGGCGTAGAAGTCAAATTCTACAACATGCAGGTCGAAGTAGATGAAAACCTGGAGACCAGCTGCAAGGGCCTCTTCGTCATCGGCGACTGCAGCGGTGTCACCCACTCCCTGTCGCATGCCAGCGCCAGCGGTGTGCATGTCGCCAGACACATCTGCGAAAAATAAACAGAAAAACTGTAACGGTCCGGATGTCCGCAACACATCCGATCGTTACAGTTTTTTTCTCGGTCTTCGCCGGATGCCATCAGGCAGAAGATCGTTTTCTTTACAGTCCTTTGATGCTCGGCGAGAGGATCCGTTCATCCACGGAATCCTCCTTCTCCACGCGCATCTGGAAGATCATCGCTTCTGCGACCGTTTCTGCACGCATGCCATGCTGTTGGACGTAGCGATCGAGCGAAGCGCGGATGTCATCATCCGAAACATGGCTGAGCAGTTCTGTTTTCACCGGTCCCGGAGCGATCAGGCATACCCGGATGCCATGATTGGTCTCTTCTTTGCGAAGTCCTTCGCTGAATGCGCGAACGGCCGCCTTGGTGGCAGAATAGACGGCAGAATGTTCCATCACCCGATAGGCCGCCGTGGAGATCACGTTCATGATCAGCCCTTCTCTCTGTTCCCGCATGATCGGCAGTACGGCCGCCACCGCATGGAGTACGCCCTTGATGTTGGTATCGATCATCGTTTCCCACTCTTCGATCTTTCTCTCCCGCACCGCCGACAGCAGCATCACACCGGCGCAGTTCACCAGGATGTCGATGCGTCCAAAACGATGCAGCCCTGCTTTTGCCACGTGTTTCAGCTGATCTGCCTGCCGGACATCCGCCTGCATTGCCAGCACGTCTGCTCCCTGTGCTTCCAGTTCACGGCAAAGCTGCCGCAACCGCTCTTCTCTGCGTCCGCACAGGATGAGCCGGGCCCCTTTTTGTGCAAGCTGACGGGCACAGGCTTCACCGATCCCGCTCGTTGCCCCTGTCAGAAAGACGACCTTTCCCTTCAGAGAAGTGCTCAAAGCACTTCTCCGTTGGTTTCGATCACCTTCTGATACCAGTAGAAGCTGTCCTTTCGATAGCGCTGATACGTGCCGTTGCCCTCATCATCCGCATCGACATACACAAAGCCATAACGCTTGGTCATCTGACAGTCGCCGCAGCTGACCAGATCGATGCATCCCCAAGGGGTATAGCCGAGCACTTCCACACCGTCATCGATCGCTTCACCCATCGCTTCGATGTGCGCTTTCAGATAAGCGATGCGATACGGGTCGTGGACGCTTCCGTCCGCTTCCAGCGTATCATGTGCGCCCAGACCGTTCTCGACGACAAAGATCGGAATGTTGTAACGGTCATGCATGTCATTGAGCGTGATGCGCAGGCCGGTCGGGTCGATGCCCCAGCCCCAGTCGGTCACCTGATTGTATGGATTGGTCAGGTTGCGGACAAAGGCACCGATCGGCTCTGCCTTATCCGGATCGGTACTGATCACAGCGGTGTGATAGTAACTGATCGAGGCAAAGTCCACACACCCTTCCTTCAGGATGTTCTCATGATCCGGATACCAGTCGATGACGATGTCATTCTTCTGATAGTAGTTCAGGATGAATTTCGGATACTGGCCCTTGACCTGGATGTCTGTCGGGAAGTAGTTGAACTGGCTTTGCTGTTGCGTTGCCAGCACGTCGGCCGATTTGCAGGTATATGGATAGTTCTGCAGACGAGCGATCATATTGCCGATCATGCCGTTCTTTGCCGTTTCATGATAGTATTTCACCGTCCGCGCACTGGCGATCAGCATGTGATGCAGCGCCTGATGGATGCAGGATTCTCTAGATCGGCCGGAGCGCTCGGTAAACAGACCGCCGCCCAGATACGGAGAGTTCATGACCATGTTGATCTCGTTGAAGGTGATCCAGTAATGAACCTCGTCCTTGTATTCATCGATGAGGAATTTCGTATAGCGGACAAAGTATTCCACCATCCGCGGATCTTCCCAGCCGTTGAGCGTTTTCGTCAGATGGATCGGAATGTCGTAATGGATCATCGTCACCAGCGGTTCGATCCCATACTTGTGACATTCACGGAACACGTCGTGGTAAAATGCCACTCCATCCGCCAGCGGTTCTTCTTCCAGCCCGGTCGGGAACAGACGGCTCCAGGAGATGCTCATACGAAACGTCTTGAAGCCCATCTCTCCCAGCAAGGCGATATCTTCTTTATAATGGTGGTAGAAATCGGATCCGCGGCGGAAAGCGAAGTTATATTCTTCTTCATGTTCCTCATGATCCAGAAACATATCGTAGGTCACATTGATCGGAAAGGTCTTGTCCTTATCCTCCTTGGGAATGCGGCGGATGTAGTCCATATGGGACTTTCCGCGCCCACCGGCATCGTATGCGCCCTCATACTGAGCGGCAGAAGTGGCGCCGCCCCATAAAAAGTTCTTTGGAAATGACATCTGTTTACCTCCTCTATCTGTATATCATCATGCGTTTTCTTTTTCCGGTTTGTATAAGAACATGGTAGCGATGAAGGCCACGACCATGGCGATGACCACACCGATGATGGCGTTCATCAGATTTCCCGCAAATGCACCTTCTCCCATATAACCGACAAATGCGAAGATGTTCGGCGGCAGAAACTGCAGTGCGCCGGTACCGGTCAGACCAAAGTACAGACCGCCGGCAGCGGCACCGATCATCGCTCCGGCCATCGGCGTCTTATAGCGAAGCGTAATACCGTACATGCCCGGTTCGCTGATGCCCGGCACGACATTGGAGAATGCGCAGGAATAGGCGAAGGACCTCAGTTCGGTCGTCTTTGCCTTGATGCCGACAGCCAGACAGGCGGCACCCTGAGCAAAGTTCGAGATGAAGAATCCCGGCATCATGAAAGCATCGATGCCCGTCTGTGCGATCGTCGTAACCGAAATGGCCGTCGTACCGATATGAATGCCCACCATGACGACCCATGGGACGATCGCCGCAAAGGCCGCTACCGCCAGCGGACCGAAGATACCGTAGAACCATGTGAGCAGGCTGGCGAAGCCATCTGACAGCATCGCACCCAGCGGTGCCAGCAGACAGAAAGTGAGCGGGATCATGATGATCAGCGTCAGAGACGGCTCCAGGATCGTACGGATCGCTTTCGGAGAATAACGGGAAATGAATTTTTCCACATAGCTCATGACCCATACAGCCAGGATGATCGGAACGATCGTACTGGAATAGCTGGCTGAATAGATCGGCAGTCCGAATACGCTGCCGGCATCACCGGCAGTGACCATGGAAACAAACGTCGGATGGATGAGCGCTGCGCCCAGCATCGCACCCAGTGCGACATTTGCGCCAAATTTCTTCGCTGCGAAGAAGCCGACAAAGACCGGAAGGAAATAGAAGGCGGCGTTCGCGACAAAGTTGATCGTCACCAGGGTCGGTGAATCTGCCGGGAGCCATCCAAACTGCTGAATGATCAAAACGATTGCCTGCAGGACACCGGAACCGATCAAGATCGGGATCAGCGGAATGACACAGGCGACGATCGCATCGACGATGCCGGTCAGCATCCCTTTGATCGTCCACTTTTTCTTTGCCGGGACATCATCCAGCTTCTCATCGATCATCGCTTCCTTCTGCAGTCCGCTCTGTTCGATGAACGCCTCATATACCTCTTTTACTTCATTGCCGATGATGACCTGCAGCTGTTCGCCGGTAAACTGTGCTCCCAGCACATCCAGCTGTTTGATTGCATCCAGATCGACGATGCTCGTATCTTTACAGTTGATACGCAGACGTGTGTAACAGTGCATCGCACTGGCGACATTTTCTCTGCCGCCGACAAGCTCCAAAACTTGTTTTGCAAGGGCATCATAGTTTTTTGCCATTGACTTGTTCCTCCTTCTTTTTACTGTTGTTTCTGATCTATGGATGAAGCATAACATTGGCCACCTGCTATGCACATTCCCTTTATTGATCGCTTTGTTCCCGCGTGCACAGACGGTTGGTGTGCAGCATCAGATACATCTTCTCTTCATCGCTGAGCGGTTTGCCCAGGTGCTGTTCAAAGACGATGGAGATCTTCTGTGCACAGCGATAAGCACCGGGATATTCTTTTTTCAGCGCATCAAACATCGCTGCGTTGACGCTTTCGATCTGATCGTTGGCCGACGCCCGCCGGATGAGATAGTCCATATGCGTAACAAAGCGGGAATAATTGAAGCTCTCTCGGTTGATCGGAAAACCATATTCTTCCTCGATCATATGGACGCTGCATTCGATCAGCCGCTTGCTTTTTTCCTCGCTGTCTGCACTCGTACGCACCTGACTGTTGATGAAATGAAGGGCGATCATCGGCGCTTCTTTCGGATCCAGCTGTACATTCAGTTCTTCTTCGATCATGTCCAGCGCCTGCTGTGCCTGTTTCATCTCCCTGGGATACAGCTGTTTCATGTCCTCCTGCATCGGAAGTTTCAATGGAATCTGCTCGTTCATACGCTGCAGTGCAAACTGGATATGGTCCGCCAGCGCCAGCGCGGTCGTCGACATCAGCGTCACATTGAGCGCTCTCTCCGCCTGATCCACGATGTGGATGGCCAGACGGATGATCTGTTCCGGCACATCGCGAATGCCTTCATAGTCGATATGTGTGCGGCTGTAAAAGGTCCGTTCCACCTGTGCCAGCGGCACTTCATAAGGCGGTTTGATGAAACCGATCCCCTTGCCGAACGCAATGCACTCCCGGCCTTTGCTGTCCACGCAGAGGGAAACATTGTTGTTGATATTCTTGATTACTTTCATGACCGTTTATGGATGTTCAGTACTGTCGTATGTTCATCTGCGTCACCAAGTGCCTGCACATCGACCGCATAGTCCTTTGAAGTGACGACCATCGGCGTGATCAGGTCAATTCCCGCCGCTTCCAGTACAGCGCGATCCAGACGGATCAACGGCTGTCCTTTTTTTACCCGTTCACCTGCATGCACAAGCATCGAAAAACCGTTCCCGTTGAGATTGACACTGTCCAGCCCGACATGCAGCATCACTTCCGCCTTATTAGCGGTTCGGATGCCCAGTGCATGTCTGGTCTGAGCCGTCATGACCACTTCACCGCTGCACGGTGCGCTGATCGTATCCCCGCGGAACACAAAAGCCACTCCATCGCCCAGCAGTTTTTGCGCAAACATCGCATCCGGCACCTGCTCCAACGGTACACATGTTCCCTTGACCGGTGCGTATAACTGCACCTCTTTCTGAAATAAGCGAAACATCTTTCTCCTCCTTTGCATAGAAAAAAGGTTCTGCGAAGCCAACCGAAAACAGACATTCAAAAAATGTGCTGTCTCGGGACAAGCCTCAAAGAACCTTTGAGTAACAAACCTTCAACTGCCTATATTGTATTGTAAGCCCTTAAATTTGTCAACCTTTTTTCATTTCCTGTTTTTCTCATCTCTGATTCAAATGTGATAATGTCTTAATGTATCAAAGTTGATTTTGTCTTGAATAAAGACATAGCGAAAATTACTTGTTATAATTGAACCTCACTGTTATTAGGAGGTTCCGGTATGAGAAAGGTTGAACTTACAATGAGCGAACAAAATAAATATCTGATCATTAAGAAACTGGTCGAATCTAATGGTAATAAAAAACGTGCCGCCATCAAACTTGGCTGCACCATCCGAACGGTTGACCGCCTCATCTTGAAATACAAAAATCAAGGTAAGCGCGGCTTCGTTCACGGCAACAGAGGCAGGACCCCTTCTGTTGCCTTCCCTCTTGATATCAAAAACAAGATCATCCGCCTTTACCTCGATGAGTATCCTGACGCAAACTTTACCCATTTCTGCGAGATCCTTCGGGAGGATCTGAACATTCGCGTCAGTGATACCTCTCTGAATAAATGGCTCAGAGACGAATGCATCATCTCTCCCAAGGCCAGAAAAAAGACCAAAAAACAATTGAAGATGCTTCTTCGTTCTCGCCTGGAAGCCTCCCCTTCTAAAAAAGTTCAGAATGATATCAAGGAAACCTTGGCCTTCATCGATGAAAAGGATGCTCATCCAAGAAGACCAAGATGCAAATATATGGGCGAGATGATCCAAATGGATGCCTCCAGCCATGAATGGATCAGCGGTCAGATCTGGTACCTGCATCTCGCTGTCGATGATGCCTCCGGTGAAGTCGTCGGCGCCTATTTCGATCGTCAGGAGACCCTGAAAGGCTACTATAACGTCTTTTATCAGATCCTGACCAATTACGGCATCCCGGCGATGTTCTATACGGATAGACGTACCATCTTTGAATACAAAAGAAAAATCAACGCCTTTGATGATGACGACACCTTTACCCAGTTTTCCTATGCCTGTCATAATCTCGGCGTTGATATAAAAACTACGAGCATCGCCCAGGCCAAAGGTCGCATCGAGAGGTTAAATCAGACGTTCCAGTCTCGTTTGCCCATCGAGCTCAGACGTGCTCATATCACTGATATAGAGTCCGCCAATGAATTCCTAAGATCCTACCTGAAAAAATTCAATGACAGATTTGCTCTACGTCTCAATACTACCAAATCTGTATTCGAAACACAACCGTCAATTGAAAAGATCAACTGTACCTTAGCTGTTCTTTCTCCTAGAAAGATCGATGCGGGTCACAGTATCCATTTCCACAACAAGATCTATATCCCTCACAGGCCGAACGGCACCCCGATCTTCTTGAAAAATGGAACGGACTGTATGGTCATCGAATCCTTTGACGCTAATCTCTATGTCAATGTGCTCGATCAGATCTATGTCATGCAGGAGGTCCCTAAGCGCAGCTCGCATTCTGCTGAGTTTGATGCCCCTGCAAAACAGAAGAAACCTCCTAAAAAATATGTCCCTCCTATGGATCACCCATGGAAGCGTGCTTCTTATTTGAACTATCTGGCGAAACAAAAGCACCGCAATTTCGGTGCTAATGTTTAACTTTTTTGAGACATTTTCAAATTCGGTTGACACAAAAAATTTACTTTTTTCTCCAAACCGGCATCATGCGATGAAACTGTTCTCCTGCAACGAAACAAGGCTCGTTCCAAATGCCTTTTTCGATGGATCCGCAAATCGGTGGATCTGTCTGCAGGGAGCTTTCTGAATGGGAAGCCGCATTCCCGTTTTCTCCTGCCTCCCGTTTCACTCCATGCATCTTTATCCCGATCTCTCTGTACAAATACATATTGCATTGTTTTTTTTACAAAGCAGACCGTACCACTTTTCATTTCTATCGGATGTGCTATACTGATGATCAGACATCATAAGA
>NBJMR02800__coassemble_2180_pt1 | contig 16148 bp, 13 predicted proteins | sample NBJMR02800__metabat2_low_PE_026 | metagenome-assembled genome bin NBJMR02800
CAAACAGATGTCAAAAATTATGCGGGAATACTTTTGCGGGGCTCACCTCTGCCTGCTGACAGAGTCGTTTCATATCATGACAAATATTGCTGCGATCCAATTCTTTGCCATTTCTGGTACAAAAGATCATCCCCTTTCGGATCGATCGTTGGAGACAATACTCCTGCAACGAACCGATCAATGCATGTGATAAGACGATGCAGCGAATCTTTCCTTTGGAGTGAATTTGTACATAGCCCTGCTCCAGTGCCTCCATCGTGATAAAGCGCAGTTCACTGACCCGTATGCCGCTGGCTCCCAGTGTCAGCAGCACATAATACATGCGTTTGTTCTTCCATGTTTTTGCGCACTTCAGCAGACGTTCATATTCGGGCAGGCTCAGCTCTTTCTGCTCACTGAGAAAGAGCTTGCGGGAGATCCGCAGATAACGCAGACAATACTGCTCCAGCTTCATGCAATGAAGATATGCATTGATTGCCGAAAGCTTTCCGTTGACCGTCTGCGGGAGATACTGCTCCATCAAAAACGATCGATAATCCAAAAGCAGTTTTTTATTTAGCCTTCTCCCTTTGGCAAATCGGGAAAGAAAACAAAGCTCCTGCACATATTTATGGATCGTCGCTTTGCTTTTCTCCTCTTGCAACAAATGCTGTCGAAACCTCTCGATAGAGGTTTCAGTCACTCTGTGCGACATGTTCATCCTCCATTTCTCCGTTGATATCCGCAAAATGATATCTTACAGATTCATTATGAACGACAGGACGTCTTTCTACTCCATGCAAATAAAAAAAACTCTCGATCCTGAGAGTCTTAGTCATTGCAATGATGTTCCACATCAAACCACTGTCTGATGAAACGACGGATATGTTCCACATTGGAATAGTGAACATCGATGCTATACGCATAGCATTCCTGTGTATAACGCAACAGCAGCCAGCAACGCAAATGATCCCTGCCTGAGTGAAAGGTTGCCTGTACCTGGATCGGGCGTGGGCGCTCGCGCAGCGAGCGAACGGAAGAAAGCTGTACCTGCTGAGCAAATGTAATCAGTTCCGCATGAAAGCTGTCCCACTGTTTCAAAGCGCGAATTGCCAGCCAGCGTTTCTGATCAAGAAGATCCTCCATCTGCACTCGCAAGCGCTCCAGCTGATGCCGACGTCGCTTTTTCATCCCTTCGACCTGCTTCTGCCGCATTGTTCGATACAGATGTCCGATCGCTTCCTCATCCAATGCACGTTCCATTCGGTAAGCTTCGTGGATGCGATAAAGATCTATGGCATCGCTCAACGCGTTGTGATTGACTTCTCCCCTGATGCGATAGATCTGTTTCAATGACTCCAGTGAATGCGTTTTATGAAATACTTCCCCGCGCCAGCGGACGCGGGAGGACAAGAGCGTCTGCAGATCGACGATGCCGGCAAAGAGCTGTTCGCTCCCATGATGGTAAAATGCCGCATTGGCACACAACGTGCGCGCATCGTCCGGACCAAAGCTATACAGACAGATCGCTTCCTCTCCGGCATAGTGCTGAAGCCAGGCGATGAACCGATCGGCGACCTGCGGAAACTTGGAAGCCTTCTGAATCTCTGTATCTTTCAAATGAGTCATCCGCCGCACATGAGGAGAAAGCCGACGAAATCCTGCCGGGCACACAAGAGAGTAAAAGGAGTCGATATGCACGAAGGCATCGTCACACAAACAGGCACCGATCGCAATTACCTGCTGCAGATAACGGCCCTGCATGCGTACCGCGTCGAATTCGTTGTCAATATACACATGAATCATGGTCCTCACTCCCAAACGCCTTTATGATAGCAGAAAACAACGACAATGCCCAGCCCCTCCCGTCGAAATCATCATCGATCGATCATGCTTTTCCGTTGCTTTCTCCCTCACAGTTCAAAAACGCTCATAACGACCAAATCGCATATCATCCCAGCCTGCGGCCGGTCTTTGTCCTGTTCAGCCGTTTTTTGCCTAGTCAAATCGCTGTCGATACGTACAGCGCTGACACAACGGGGAGTGCAGCAGTCCCTGTTGCATCCCCCGGCGCAACAAGAGAGTATACGGCTTTTCCAGGATATCCGCAAAACGTTCCTCAAACACATTGCCCAGCACTTCCTGTCCATGCGCATCCAGACAGCAGGGAACGACTTCGCCATTGCTGCGGATGGCCAGCATGTCCACCAGGCCACGGCAGCGTCCGCGCTCCGCACGAACGGGCCGTTGCAGAGAAGGCCATTCAAAGGCCCGCTCGAAGCTGAGGAAACGTCTGTCTGCCAGACGCAGCGATCCTTGCAGACGCTCAGGGAGCGGCATTTCATAATGTGCGCAGATCGCCCGCAGCAGCGTCTGTGTCTTTGGATCTTCCCCTTCTTCCACCTGCCACAGACGATATGAGATGTAGCTGTGTGCACTGAGCGCATCCCCGCACGTGAGCACCTGCTCCAGATAGTTCGCACAGAGGTCTCTGGGCTGTTCCCAGAAGGAGTGCACCGAGATGTTGATCTGTCTGGGCGGATATGCCTCCAGCAGTTCGCGCCGACTGGCCAGCAGCGTGCCGTTGGTCGTCAGCTGCACATGCAGCGAAGCGCGCTGACAGATCTGCAGGATCGCTTCAAGCTGCGGATGCATGAGCGGCTCACCCAGCAGATGCAGGTACAGATGATCCGTATATGGACGCACCTGTTCCACGATGTCCGCAAACTGTTCCACGCTCATCTGACGCGGATGTGCCGGACGCGAAGCGCAAAAGGAACAAGACAGGTTGCAGGTATTGCAGATCTCCACATAGATACGTTTGAATTTCATTCCATCACCAACGTTATCTTACCACATTCCCCTCATCAGCGAAACAGTCTGGCAAACTCATTGATCGCGATGACGCTGGCGGAGAGCCCCACAACGACCAGCCAGCTGATGAGATCGAGCGAAACCGTATGCAGCAGCTGCTGGGCCAGCGGGAGCGTACAGACGAGGATCTGCAGGGCGATTCCGAACACAAACGTCAGCAGCAACCAGCGATTCGCCATCAGATGACTGTGGAAGAGCGAACGGCTCAGCGAATGCAGGTTGAGCGAATGAAACAGCTGGGTCATCGAGAGGACCATGAACGCCATCGTCTGCGCATGCGCAATGTCCTGCTGCAGTCCAAAGCGAAAGGCCACCAGCGTCACCGTACCGATATACATGCCATTGAGAACGGTAAACAGCCCCATTCCATGTGCGAACAGTCCTTCTTTTTTTGGTCGCGGCTTTTTGGACATGACATCCTGTTCCTTGGGGTCGACGCCCAGCGCCAATGCCGGAAAGGCATCCGTCACCAGATTGACCCACAGGATCTGCACCGCTGCCAGCGGTGCCGGCATCGACGGCAGCAGGGCGATGGCCAGAAACAGTGCCATGATCTCTCCCAGGTTGCAGCTGAGCAGATAGAGCACTGCCTTCTGGATGTTCATATACAGATGACGTCCTTCGCTGACCGCATCGACGATCGTCTCAAAGCGGTCATCGGTCAGGATGATATCCGAGGCCTGGCGGCAGACGTCGCTTCCGTTCTTGCCCATGGCGATCCCGATGTCCGCCCGCTTCAGGCTGGGCGCATCGTTGACGCCGTCTCCGCTCATCGCCACGATCGCACCGCTTTGTTTGAAGGCATCCACGATCCGCACCTTATGCGAAGGCGTCACTCTGGCAAAGACCCGCACCTTGCGGATCTGCCGGCGCAGCGATGTTTCATCGAGCGCATCCAGCTGTGCCCCGCTGAGCACCTCATCCTCTCCCTGTGCGATCTGCAGCTCCCTGGCGATCGCCAGAGCGGTCATCGGATGATCACCGGTGATCATCACCACATCGATGCCGGCCCGGCGCGCCGTCTCCACGCTTTCCGCCACGCCCTCTCGAAGCGGATCGATAAAAGCGATGAACCCGAGAAACACCAGCTGTTCTTCCGCGAAAGATCCATCCTCTCGGCGATCGGCGAATGCCAGGATCCGTTTGGCCGCTTTGGCCAGCTGTGCACACGCCTGCTGGATCCGCTGACGGTCTTCGCCGCGCAGACGCAGTGTTCGTCCCTCCACCAGCAGACGGTCGCAGCGCGGCAGCACCTGTTCCAGTGCCCCCTTGACCATCATGCGGGTCCCCTGCGGCATCTGATGCACGCTGCTCATGCGTTTGCGCACCGAATCAAACGGAATTTCATGCAGCTGCGGACACTGCCGGCGCAGCGCTTCCACATCGATACCGGCCTCTTTCGCATGCTGCAAGAGCGCCAGTTCCATCGGCTCCCCCATCGGATCGCTGCCCAGATGGGCGTGGTTGCACAGGACCGCCGCCTCCAGCAGACGCCGGTTTGCCCGTCCATAGGCATTGTCACAGTACACATCGGACACACACATGCGATTCTGGGTGAGTGTTCCGGTCTTGTCGCTGCAGATGACATTGACCGACCCCAGCGTCTCTACCGCATGCAGATGCCGTACGATCGCATTTTTTCTGCTCATCGCCGTCACGCCGAAGGCGAGCACGATCGTGACGACCGCCGGCAATCCTTCCGGGATCGCCGCCACCGCCAGCGAGATGGATACCAGCAGCATATCCAGCAGATCGCGGCCCTGGGCCAGCGCGATCAGAAACAGAAGCAGGCAGATGACCACCGATCCGATGCCAAGCAACCGGCTCAGCGAAGCCAGTCGCTGCTGCAAGGGAGTCTTTTCCTCGCTTTCCTCTTTCAGCAGCGCAGCGATCTTGCCGACCTCACTGTCTTTGGCACAGCGCACGACGATCCCATGCCCGTGGCCGGCCGCCACCACCGTCGACATAAACGCCATGTTGTGCTGATCGGCGATCGGCTGTTCTTGCGGATACAGCAGGGTCGCATCTTTTTCCACCAGGTCGCTCTCCCCCGTCAGCATGCTCTCCTCACAGCGCATCGACACAGTTTCCAGCAGACGCAGATCGGCCGGTACGATGTTGCCCGCCTGTAAGAAGACCAGATCGCCGACGACGAGCTCCCTGGCATCGATGCTCTGATACTCCCCATCTCGTAAGACCATCGCTTTGGGAGAAGACATGTCCTTGAGCGCCTGCAGCGCCTGTTCACTGCGGTATTGCTGCAGCACGCCGATGAGCGCATTGAGCACGATCACCAGCAGGATGATCCCCGCATCGACCACTTCCTGCAAAAACAGCGAGATCAGCACCGCCGCACACAGGATGAGGATCATCGGATCCTTCACCTGTTCCAGAAACAGCCGGGCGATCGACGCTCGTCGGACCTCTTCGAACACATTTGCACCAAAGCGCTGACGGCGCTGTTCCACTTCCCGGGCATGCACGCCGACATTCTCATTTACGCTCAGCTCCTTCAGCAGCTGATATGTAGGTGTCTGATATGGCATATCCACCATCCTTTCAACAAAACCCTATGCGTCAGAAAGACGGATATGCCACTGCTGCCAAAAGCAGACAAAAAAAGTGCCTGTGTTTCCACAGACACGTTGATTTACAGCACTTCTTTGATCTTGTCCGCAATCGCCTGCGCATCGATCTCGTATTTGCGCAGCAGTTCCCGCGGCTTGCCGCTTTCCCCATATGTATCCTTGACACCGATCTTGTACACACGGCATCCCAGGCCCTGTTCGGCCACCACATCACAGACCGCACTGCCCAGTCCGCCGATGATCGTGTGCTCTTCCGCCGTGATGATGACATCATGCGTCTTTGCCGTCTCGATGATCAGTTCTTCATCGATCGGCTTGATCGTATGGATATTGATCACCGTCGGATCCGCATCCACCAGATCACAGGCCGCCAGCGCTTCCTGCACCATCAGTCCGGTAGCGATGATGGCAACCTTGCTGCCCTTGCGCAGCGTTACGCCTTTGCCCAGCTCAAAGTGATAGTTCTCATCGTAGACATCTTCCACGTCAAAGCGTCCCAGACGTACATAGCAGGGACCATCCACCTCTGCGATGGCCGCAATGGCCTGCATCGTCTCTGCCGCATCACAAGGCTGTACGATCGTCATGCCCGGGATCGTACGCATCAATGCGATATCCTCATTGCACTGATGGCTCGCTCCGTCCTCTCCGACGCTCAGGCCGGCATGCGTCGCACAGATCTTGACATTGAGATGCGGATATCCGATCGTGTTGCGGATCTGCTCATACGCTCTGCCGCTGGCGAACATCGCAAAGCTGGAAGCGAATGCGATCTTTCCGCTGGCCGCAAAGCCGGCCGCCACATCCATCATGTTGCCTTCCGCGATGCCCATGTCAAAATGACGCTGCGGGCACACCTTCTTCGCTTCCGCCGTCTTTGTGCTTCCCGCCAGGTCGGCATCAAATACAACGACGCGCTCATTTTCCTGTACCAGTTTTGCCAATGCTTTTCCATAGGCAATTCGCGTTGCACACTTACTCACCGTCAGCACCTCCCAGCTCTTTCATCGCCTGCTCATACTGTTCGTCATTTGGCGCAATGCCATGCCATCCGGCCTGGTTCTCCATGAAGGACACGCCCTTTCCTTTCGTCGTGATGGCGATGATCGCCGTCGGCATTCCCTTGGTTTCACGCGCTTCTTTGAACGCCGCCTTGATCTCATCAAAATCATTTCCGTTGATCTTGATGACATGGAAATTGAATGCCTTGAATTTATCTTCCAGCGGGTCGACATTCATGACCTTAGCGACCTCACCGTCGATCTGCAGACCATTGTGATCGACGATCAGACACAGATTATCAAGCTTGTAATGACCGGCAGCCATGCTGGCCTCCCAGACCTGTCCCTCCTGGCACTCACCGTCTCCTAACAGCGTATAGACACGATACGGCTTTCCATCCAACTGATTGGCCATCGCCATACCGACCGCTGTGGAAACGCCCTGTCCCAGAGATCCGGTCGACATATCCACGCCCGGCAGATAGTTCATGTTCGGATGGCCCTGCAGACGGGAATTGAGGTGACGGAAGGTCAACAGTTCTTCCTCTGGAAAAAATCCCTTTTCACACAATACGCCGTACAGCAGCGGAGACGCATGTCCCTTGCTCAGCACGAAGCGATCGCGATCGATGGAATTCACATTTCCCTCATGGATATCCATTTCATCAAAGTACAAGGTCGTCACGATGTCAGCGGAACCCAAACTGCCGCCGGGATGTCCGCTCTGTGCAGCGTGAACTTCCGTCAGAATATGCCTTCTGACGTTTGTCGCATGTTGTTTCAGTTTTTCGTTTTCCATATACTCTCTCCTTTATCTACTATAATAGTAAAAATTACAGGGATTTGCAAACGTGTTTCATGGAATTCCGGTATTTTGATGATATACTTCTTACCTGATAAAAACGGCAAAAAGGGAGTTGCGCTCCCTTTAATGGAATATGTGCTTTTTTTCAGAAAGTGCTTCGTTGAGAAACTCCTCGATCTGCCGGGTCAGCCGGGCAAGGGCATCGCTCCTCTTTTCGATGAAGAGATCCAGATAGATGCGCCAGGCTTCCCGTTTTTCGCTGTCATAGCAGAACAGGCTCCCGCTGTAACAGCGATGCATCCCTTCTCCATCGATCACGACGGCATCCCTGCGCAGCACGCCGCTGACATCCCCGCTGTGGAACCGGCAGGGCGTGGCGATCACCTCGCAGGTCGCCTGCGCTTGCGCACAGAAGGCTTCCAGCGCTTCGCTCTTCCCGGATGTGGAGATCAGGATGAGCAACGGCCGCAGCTGTTGCAGCTGCAGCTTCAGTCGCGCAAGCATCGCCTGTGCAAACGGCGTAGATCGAAAAAAGGAATCATCGATGTAAATGACACGCATGCTAACGGTTGAAGAAGAAGCTCGGGATGCTCTTGTCGAGATCATCGTCGTCGCTTTCTTCATTGCGAACGCTGGCCGCCGGCTTCACCGTGGATGCCGTCGTGCGCGGTGCGCTCTTGGCGATCGGCTCCTGCGGTTCGCTCTCCTGTTCAAAGCCGGTCGCAATGACCGTGACGATGATGGAATCACCCAGCTGCTCATTAATGGCGATACCGAAGATCGTATCGATCTCTCCGCCGGCCGCATCCTGAATGACCGCAACGGCGCTCTGTGCATCGTACAGCGATACCTTGTCGCCGCCGGTAATATTGATGATCGCGCTCTTGGCACCGGTGATCTGCGCCTCCAGCAACGGTGACTGGATCGCCTTTTCCGCCGCGTTGATCGCCTTGTCCTCGCCATCTGCCATACCGATACCGATCAGGGCTGCACCCTGATTCTGCATGACGCTGCGCACATCGGCAAAGTCCAGGTTGACGAGCGCCGGCACGGCGATCAGATCCGAAATGGTCTGCACGCCCTGACGCAGCACGTTATCTGCCGCCTGGAACGCCTCTTCGATCGGCTTGCGGCCGATGACCTCCAACAGGTTGTTGTTGGAGACGATGATCAGCGAATCCGTGTACTTCTGCAGCTCCGAAAGTCCCTGCATGGCATTGCGCTCACGCTTCTTGCCTTCAAACATGAACGGCTTGGTCACGATACCGATAGTCAGTGCGCCTTCCTCCTTGGCGATCTTCGCAAAGAGCGGTGCCGCACCGGTACCAGTTCCTCCGCCCAGGCCGGCCGTCAAAAACACCATGTCACTGCCTTTGATCGCCTCCCGGATCTCATTTTCCGTCTCTTCCGCCGCCTTGCGTCCGATCTCCGGATTGCCACCGGCACCCAGCCCCTTGGTCGTCTCCCGACCCAGGATGATCTTGTTTTCGCAATCGGAACTGCGCATCACCTGCACATCCGTATTGGCGATGTAGAAGGTCACGCCCTTCACGCCGTCTGCCACCATGCGATTGACAGCGTTGCTGCCGCCGCCGCCGATACCGAATACCTTGATATTTGCTACCTGGTTGAATTCATTCATCTCTGTGTCCCTCTTTCCTATTTGTCACTCAGCAACATATTCTTCAGCTTTCTCGTAAAGCCGCCCTCTCCCTCGCGGGCGATCTTGCGGATCGCTTCCACGCTTTCTTCCATCTCATTGCGGTTTACGCTGATCCGTTCATCCTTGCGGATCTCCAGGATCTCCTTCCAGTTGTAGATCATGCCGATGGCCGTCGTATATGCCCCATCTCGGGCACCGATGGTCTGCGGCACATAGCCGGCTGCCGGGGCGCTGAACAGATCCATCAGCTGTTCCAGCACCTGTATGTTCATTCCTTCGCCGCTGATCACATAGCGGGTGTTTCCGCCCTGTGTGATCGGCCGGCAGGTCTCATTGATCGATGCGATCCAGTCCTGTATGTGATCAAAGCACTGCACATAGACCTCCTGTGCGCTGAGCTGTATCTGCTGATCGTCCACGCTGTCGAGGAAGATGATGCGCGCATCGTTCTCCTGCGGATCCTTGCTGAAGATGTTCTGCAACAGGCGATAACAGACGCCATCGCTCAGTCCATAGCGCTCCTTGAGCTCTGCATACCAGGCGCTGTATCCGTCCTTCAGCAAGATGCACTTCATCAGCTTGCCATGGGCGAACAGCGACAGGCATGTATTGTAACGGCAGAGGTCCACCTGTACGACATAGCGGTCGATCGCCTGTTCGAACACGGCGGCCTCCTGCGCCATCGCATAGGCGTCCAGGCAGATGTCCAGGATCTCCAGGTTTGCCTGCTCCACACAGCGGGCATAGGCATATACGGCCTTCTTCTGGGCAAACAGCAGATCCATGTCCATCACGAAACTGTCGCAGGTCTCTCCCAGTGGCAGCTTGCGGGACGTGATCCCGTTTACCTTATATTTGATACACCCCGCGTTTACCAGCTCCAGATGACTGCCGGCGCGATAACTGATCGCTTTGTTGAAGCCGCTTTGTATGTGAAACAGCCGGATGGTACGAGTGCCGTCTTCGATCGATACGTTGATTTTCTGATTGCAGCGCGTCACCTCCAGAGAAGGGATGGCGAGCAGCACCCGTTCGATGCGGTAGCCCAAGGCGATCGTCGCGTTTGCCACCGCTTTGCGGATTGCAGAGACCACTGCTTTTTCGTCCGTGATCTCCTTATTTGTTACACCGCTCATCGCTACCCGTTCCACACGAAGGATGTTCAGTCTCGCTTCGAACAGCTCACCGATGACGAGACGAACCTCATGGTCGGCAATTTCCAGAGCCGCGTAGATTTCCTTTCTGCCCATAGACGTTCCTCACTTCTTCATAATACCTTTATAATCATATCATAATTCACAGCGTTCCTGCATAGGAATTTCTGGCATTTCACCGTCTTTTTCGCCGTTTTCCATCATTTCCGGCACGATGTGCCGCCTATTCCAGCTGTACGCTGATCTCGCTTTCCGCACTGATCGCCGTTCCCTTCTTCACGCTCTGGCTTTTCACCTTGCCGTTCCCCTCGATCGTGATGTCGATCCCGGAGAGCGCGCAGAAGGCGTTAACGTCCTTTCGTGTCCATCCGATCATGTTCGGCATCGACAAAGAGGAGCCATCCGTCAGAAGCAGCAGACGGTCATTGGAGGTGATCGTCTCCCCGGCGGAAGGATACTGCGCCACCACGCTGCTGCCGTCACCGATGATCACCGTTTCCACATCGAGCGCTTCCAGCTTGCCGTTCGCATAATCGAGCGAATGGTTGACCAGGGATGGCGTTTCATAGCTCGTCCATGTATCACTGTTGTCATTTCCCGATGCGCTCTCTCCGTCACCGGTCACTCCGGCTGCGACGAGCGCTTCCTTGAAGACATTTTTGATCGGTTCGTCGTCGAAGTTGATGATGTCGTCCGAAACGAACACATAGTAGACCATGACCTTTGGATCGTCGGCCGGCGCGGCCATCATGACGCTGGAGGTGTACTGGGAATCCGTATAGCCGTTTTCTCCCGCGATCTGTCCGGTTCCGGTCTTGGCGATCACATCGATGTCATCCAGCTGATAGCGATGTCCCGTACCATAATCCTCCGATACGACGCGGGCCATCAGATCCCGCATATATTCGCTGGTCTCTGCGCTGATCGGCTGACCGACCTCTTCCGTCGTCCATGATTCGATCGTCTCGTTGCTGTAGCTGTCCACGATGCGCTCCACCACATACGGGCGCACCATGACGCCGTCATTGAAGATGGCGGTATACGCCTGCACCATCTGCAGGGCGGTCACCGAAGAAGACTGACCAAAGCCGGTAGACAGGATGTCGCTTGGATGTGAAAAGTTCTTCACTCCGGTAGCGTTGGACACAAACGGGATGTCGACGCTCTGGAGGAAACCAAAGCGCTCCAGATATTCCTCGAAGGTCGCCGCCGGCAGATAGTCCGCCAGCAGGCAGCAGATGCCAACGTTGGAGGAGCGGATGAAGCCCTCATCGTAGGTCAGGGTCCCGAAGTCACGCCCCAGCGCATCACTGATGCTGGGATAGACGGTCTTTTTCGACGAACGGCTGATCTTGCCGGTGCTCTCATCATACGTATAGTTAAAGGTCTTTGCTCGGAAGCTCTGATTGTACGGATAATTGCCGGAGTCCAGTGCGGCCGCATAGGTGATTCCTTTCATGACCGAACCCGGCTCATAGGCGTTGTCGCTGGCCATGTTCAAATACTGGGTGATGTCGTGTTCGTTCATGTCGAAGCTCGGATAGCTTCCCCATCCCAGGATCTTTCCGGTCTCCACTTCGACGACGAGCGCCCAGGCACTTTCACACTTGCTGTCTTTCATCGTCGTCTGCAGGCTCGTTTCCAGCACGGACTGCACGTTGGCATCCAGCGTCAGGTACACATCGTTGCCGTTCACCGCCTGTGCGCCGACATAGCGCGTGCCCGGCAGCTCGGTACCATCCGCGGCGCGCTGATACTGCATCCATCCGTCTTCGCCGCTCAGATCATCTTCCAGCGCATATTCCAGTCCCATCTTTCCGATGATGCGTTGTTCATCCTCATCATAGCTCGCAAAACCGATCAGATGAGATGCGAACGTACCGGTCGGATAATTGCGGTCGCTGGTCTCGATGAAATCGATGCCCGGCAGTTCCAGATTCCGGATTGCCTCCATCGTTTCCTTGCTGATGCGCTTGGTCCCTGCTCCCAGTTCGGTCTGTGTCGACCCGTTCGCCTTTGCCGTTTCCATCGTAGAAGCCAGGGTATCCGCATCGACGCTCTCTCCGAGCACCTCGGCCAGCTGTCGGGCCGTCTCATCGATGTCAACGACATAAGCCGCCTCTCCATTGAGCTCTCTGCTTTCATCCAGATAGGCGATGATCGTATAGGCGATCTGATCCTGTGCGATCACCGTGCCGTTGCGGTCGTAGATCGTTCCGCGCTGTGCCATCGTCGTCGTCTTGTAGATGTCGGTTCCATCCAGGGCAGCCAGCACATCCTGCTGGCTCCACAGATGCTTATGCGTAAACATCGTAAAAAGGACATTCATCACTACCAATGCCCCTGCTACTACTATTATGCACATCAGATTCAGCAGTCTCTTATTCGTCCGTTTCAGCCGCATATGACGATCTCCTACTGCTCATCACCGTCTCCGACGACGTAGATGTTTTCCTGATTGGTGTTGATACCATCCTCCTCGACCATGGCGAGCACACGACTGCGATCCTGCAGTTCATTGACATCTGCCTTCAGCACATTGACGCTGTTTTGCACTTCACTGAGCCGCGCAGCGGTCTGCTGCTGCTCATTGGACAATACGATGTTATAGGAATTCAGACAGATCTTGGACAGCGCATACAGCCCTGCCGAAACGATCAGCATCAAAACCAGCACGCCTTCCATGCGCAGCCTTCTTTTCCGTTTGATCAGTCTTGCTTTTGCCACAGCGGTTCCCTCACTTTCTCAATGATGCGCAGCTTGGCGGAATGGGAGCGGTTGTTGCTTTCCAGCTCTTCCGCGTTCGCCGTGATCGGTTTTCTCGTTATCAGCCGATAATTCAGCTGTTCTTCTTCCAATACCGGCAGGCGCTTATCGACCTTTCGCGGTTTTCCCGCCCGGGCGAACGCCTCCTTTACGATGCGGTCTTCCAGAGAATGGAAGCTGATGACACACAGCCGTCCGCCGACCGCCAGCAGTTCCAGTGCCTGCGCCAGCGCTTCCTGCAGTTCCTGCAGCTCGCTGTTGACCTCGATGCGGATCGCCTGAAAGCTCTTTTTTGCCGGATGGCCTTTCTTGTTCAGCACCCGGGCAGGCAGTGCTTCGCGAATGACATCGACCAGTTCAAAGGTCGTATCGATCGAATGCTGCTGCCGGCGCCGCTCGATCCCTCTGGCGATCGCCTTGGCAAACGATTCTTCCCCGTATGCGAACAGCACCCGGCACAGGTCTTCATAAGGATATGTATTGACGACCGTCCACGCATCCAGCAGCTGGCTCTGATCCATCCGCATATCGAGCGGGGCATCAAAACGATAGGAGAACCCGCGGGATGCCTCATCAAACTGCGGACTGGAAACGCCCAGATCCATCAGGATGCCATCCACGCGCGTCACGCCCCGTTGTGCCAGTTCTTCCTTCATCAGCGAGAAACGGGAATGGATGCAGGTGAAGTTGCTGCCGATGGCCGCCAGACGCTCGCGGCTCTGGAGGATCGCCTCCTGATCGCGGTCAAAGGCATACAGATGGCCATTCGGACACCGCTTCAGGATCTCGCTGCTGTGCCCGCCTCTTCCCAGGGTTGCGTCCACATAGCTGCCATCCGCTCTCACCCGGAGTCCTTCCAGGCATTCCTGCAGCAGGACGCTGACATGGGCGCTCATATCTCAAACTCCGTCAGGCTTTCGGCCACGTCCTCAAAGCAGTCATTCTGCTCCTCCTCCAGGGCCAGCCATGTATCCTTGTCCCAGATTTCCACGTGGGTGCCTACACCGATGATCTTGCACTCCTTCTGCAGATGTGCCAGCTTCACCAGTCCTGCCGGGATCAGGATGCGACCCTGCGCATCAAACTCACACTCCGCTGCCTTGCTCAGCATCATGCGGGCGTACATGCGGGCATCCTTGCGGGTGCTCGGAAGGGTGGACAGGCGCTGATAGACCTTTTCCCACTGTTCCTTGGTGTAAACGTAAAGACATCCGTCCAGACCGCGATTGACGATCACGCTGTCGCCCAGCTCCTCGCGAAGCTTTGCCGGCAGGATCATTCGTCCCTTTTTATCAATGTTGTGATCGAATTCGCCTATCAGCACCGCATGTCCCCCACTTTCCACCGTTTTCTGGAACTTTTCACCCCAATTATAAACTTTTTTTCGCCTTTTGTATAGTGAATCACCGATATTTTTTCATTTACATTTTCTTCCATAATTCGGTCTGTTTCTTCGTTCTGCGCCGGTGCCGCGCCCTCTTTCGTTTGGGTGTAAAAAAAACGAGGTGATCTCACCTCGTCTTTGATTGTCGTGAAAATTGTTTATGCTCTTTTCTTGCGAACGTACAGCACACCGCTGCAGACTGCAGACGCAAGTGCCAGCGTTACGAACGCCATGATGTAGGAAGCACTTCCCGTTTCCGGATCCTGTGTCTCGTTTCCATTTCCCTGTGCAGGAGGGGTGATCGGATCGGACGGTTCCAGCTCCGTGGCCGGAATGCCGACCTTGACCGTAGCGGAAGCGGAGTAGTCACCACAGGTGACCGTAATGGTAACAGTGCCTTCTGCCTTCGCAGTGATGACGCCCTTCGTACCGTTGCCTTCTACGACAGCGATGTTTTCATCAGAGCTCGTCCATACCAGTTCCTGTGTGCTGTTTTCCGGATCAAGGATCGCATTCAGCTCTGCGCTGTCACCGACGGCCAGCGTCAGTTCATCGCGATCAAGCGCAACGCCCTTGCACAGGATCTCAACTACTTCTCCATCCGGGTTGCCATAGGTATACTTCGTGATCGCATCACCGTCGTTGACATAAGCAACTGCATCTTCGTCGTAGCAGCTGACCATGTTCTCGACATCGGCAAATGTCGATCCTTCCACGGTGACATTGGCACCGTTGACCAGCAGCACGCCGCAGGAAACTTCCGCGCCGTTGTACCAGAGGTCAGAGATCTCGGTATTGCGGATGGTCGCATCCTTCGTGTTGTTGATCTGGATGCCGTTCTGCGCCGTCGCATTCGTTGCGCCGACGCCCTTGATGAGCGCACCGTCGATCCGTACCGAACCGTTCGTCTTGCAGACGATACCGGCCTTCTGGAACTCCTTGATGCTGACGTTTTCGATCGTTACATCTTCTGTGTTCTCCGCACCCTGCGGGCTGTCCACATAGATGCCGATGCCGGTCTGGCAGCCGCATACCGCGCCCTGCTGACGGCAGCCGATGTTGACGATGTCCACATTGTATACATTCAGACCCTTGACCGCATAGATGCCATGTCCCTGAATATGTGCAGCCGTCAGCTCGTTTTTCTTGCCGTCGATCGTCAGGTTGCGCAGCGTGACATTGTCCGTCGTATACAGAATATGAGACTTGGTGTTGTCGGTCGCTTCGATCACAGTACCTTCCTTCGACTCACCGATGATGGTAACTGCCTTATCGATCGTCAGACCGCCTTCGTAATGACCGTTCTTCAGCAGGATCGTATCACCGTCCACTGCTGCAGCCAGCGCTGCATTCAGCGTTGTGAACTGACGTGCACCGATGCTCGCTACCGCATCAAAACGCGTTTCCGGATGTGCATCCACATATTCTTTGACCGTATCATAGCCGATGCCCTTCGGTGTCGATTCCGTCAGGTTGCTATCATAAGTGACCCAGTTGGATTTTGCCGTCGTCACGACACCTTCTTCATCCGTGACCTCAACGACCGTACGCACTTGTGTGACCGTACCGTCCTCGATCTTCTCCGTTACATCCAGACCGGCAACCGAGCTCTGTGTCAGGTTGGTCTGCAGGACGAGTCCGGCAGGAACCGTCGTGTTCTCATTTGGCCAGGCCGAATACTTCTTTCCATCCGTACCGGTCAGATAACCATCCCATGCCTTGTTCTTCTCATAGACGCTCTGATCGCTCGTCTTCTTGACGCTCTTGATCTCACTGTCCTCCAGGTACTCATAGCGGACCTTGATGTTTGCATCTGCATCTGTCAGATCCAGATCCTCTCCCAGAGAGAATCCCACCCAGGCACCGTTGGCGTTCCAGCCGTTTGCGGAGCCATAGATCGCTGTGATCATTTCCGGTTCAGCGTTGTCCTGTGC
>NBJMR02800__coassemble_2208_pt1 | contig 15901 bp, 17 predicted proteins | sample NBJMR02800__metabat2_low_PE_026 | metagenome-assembled genome bin NBJMR02800
AGACACGAACAGAAAAAGTGTTGATTTCACGATCACTGTCCACCCATCAGAAAGGGGCATGAAGCCATGAAAGAACAAGACAACCGCGTACGCGTCACCAAGATCCTGATCCGGCATGCGTTCCTGCAGCTGTTAAAAGAAAAACCGCTGCAGAGCATCACCGTGCGGGAGCTGTGTCAGAGCGCCGGCATCAACCGCGGCACTTTTTACACACATTATCGGGACATCTATGATCTCATGCATCAGATCGAGGAAGAGATGACACAGGAATTTCACGCAAAGATGATGCCGCTGCTGAGCGGCAGCAACAATGTCGACCTGGTCGACATGATCACCGAGATCTTCTCCCTCATCCAGAACAATGCCGAGCTGTGCCTGATCACCCTGAGCCCCAACGGCGACAAAAACTTCCTGTTTCGTCTCGTCGCCATCGGCAAGGAAGCCTGCATGCATGCCTATCTCTACAAAAATCCGCATTGGGATCCGCAGGTGATGGATTACTTCTACACCTTCATCAGCTCCGGCTGCATCGCCATCCTGGAACAGTGGCTCAAGGAGGGCATGCAGGTGCCGGTGGAAGAGCTGGCCCACATCGTCAAGGGCTTCATCGCCGGTGGCGCGCCGTTTGCGGCATGAGCGAGGCAATGTGCTTGTCAACGGACGGGTCATGGTTATAATAAGGAGTACGAGGTTGATCATATGGAAAAATTGACGATTGAAAATTATCGGGAACTGCAGCCATGGATCGAAGCGGCCGGCTATGAAGACTGCAACGCCAACATCGTGACGATGCTGATGTGGCAGGGACCCTATCCGTTTTACTTTGAGGTGTACGACCATTTTGCCCTCGCCTATTTCAAGATCAAAGAAAGCGGACAGATCTACTGGTACATGCCCTTTTGCGAAGGATCCTATCGAAAAGAAGCCATCGAAGCGATGCTGGCTTACAGCAGGGAACACGGCATCCCGCCTCGGCTCTCCAGCGTGTCCAGAGACTGGCGCGACTGGCTGCAGGACCACTATCATGGAAAGATCCTGTTTCACAGGGAATGGGATGGCAAGGATTACATCTATGACCGCAGGCAGCAGGAGACCCTCAGCGGCAAGAAGATGCAGAAGCGCCGCAACCATTACAATGCGTTTCTCAAGCAGTATGGAGACCGCTACGAATTTCACCGGCTGACACCGGCGGATTTTGATGACGTCCTCACCTTTCTCAAAGAGTGGCAGGACGATCATGAGGACATCTTCGGGATTCGGGAAGAAGAAGCCGGCATCCGGTTTTTGATGGATCACTTTGAAGAACTGGGGCTGGAAGGCGGTGTCATTACGATCGATGGCAAGCTGGAGGCTTTTTCCATCGTTTCTGCGCTCACGGATCATATGCTGGATATTCATGTGGAAAAGGCAAATCGCAACATCCGCGGACTGTATGTCGCCATCTTAAAACAATACCTGGAAACCGCTGATCCCCGCTATACGCTGCTCAACCGGGAGGATGACATGGGGTTGCCCGCCTTGGCAAAGGCCAAGCATGACATGCGCCCCATCCGCATACCGCTAAAGTACACCGCACGCTTTGAAGACTGGGAGATCCGGCCTCCGCGGGAAGAAGAACAGACAGCCCTGCGAACGCTGTGGTTACAGAGCTTTGCGGATGAAACACCGGAAACGGCCGACTTTTACTTCACGCATCTCTATGATCCGGCCGACTGTCGGATCATCACGACAAAGGATACGCTGATTGCCATGTGCATGATCCCGCGCTGGCAGATGTCCGTCGGCGGTCATGTGCAGACGATCCGTTTTCTGGAAGGTGTCGCGGTCGCAGAGGGCTTTCGCGGCTGCGGCTATTTGCATCTGCTGATGCGTCACCTCGATCAGGAATTCGCACAGGAGAGCATGATGCTGCAGGCGTATGACTGGGATCTGTATGTGCCATATGGCTATGCGATCACCCATGTCGGCAAGCGCACCGTCCTCAGTGTCCCGCCAAAAGCGGCGGACGCAGGTGAGCTGATCCCGGCGCAGGCGGAGGACTGCGCTCAGCTCTACACAGCGTTCATGCAGCGCTTTGACGGTTGGCGCATCCGGGATGTGCATTACTATACAGACTTCTGGCTTCCATACCAGAAGGTCTGCGGTGCCCAAAGCGTGCAATACGTAAAGGACGGACAGGTGCTGGGCTATGCCAGCGTGACAGAAGAGGCAGAGACGGTCACGGTCAGCGAGATCATCTATGCCGATGCATCAACGTTACAGGAGATGCTGGGACTGCTTGCCCAGGAAGGCAAGACGCTGTGTGTCATCAGCGATGCGGATGCGCCGATCGAAGGCAGCCACCAGGACATCCCGCTGCTGATGATGAAACACCCGCCGCAGATGAGCGAACACCGTTGGATCAGTGAATGTATCTGACCGGGCAACTGCCCGGTCTTTCTCTTACAGTTCCATCACGTAACGCCCGCGGATCTGTGCTATACTGATGATAAATGAGGTGAGCACCATGCGTATATTATTTGTGGAAGACGATGCGGCGATCGCCGCCGGACTGACCTATTCCCTGCAGCGGGAGGGCTATGAGGTCGTCATGGCCGCCAGCGTCCGGCAGGCCCTTCACCACCTGGAGACGAGTGACTGTGATCTGGGCATCATCGATCTGGGGCTGCCGGATGGCAGCGGCTTCACCATCTGCCGGCGAATGAAGCAAATGGGACGGCCGGTCATCTTCCTGAGTGCCGTCGATGATGAGACGACGGTCGTTCAGGGGCTGGACCTGGGCGGTGATGACTATGTGACCAAGCCGTTTCGGCTGCAGGAGCTGCTCAGCCGCATCCGCAGCGTCATCCGCCGCTATGAGCCCGGCAGTCATTCGATCGTACAGATCGATGATCTGACCATCGATCAGAAACAGGCAAAGGTCTTCCGCGATCAGCAGGAGATCTTTCTCTCCGCCATGGAATATCAGCTGCTGATGGTGTTCGTGCACCATCCGGGACAGACGCTGTCGCGCACACAGCTGCTCGATGCCCTGTGGGACCACAAGGGGCAGTATGTCGAGGACAATACGCTTTCCGTGACCATCCGACGGCTGCGGGAAAAGATCGAACGCGATCCGCAGACGCCGCGCATCCTGATGACGGTCCGCGGCCTGGGCTATCGCATGGAGGTGGACCATGAATCGTAAGCATCTGGTACGCTGGGCGCTGATCGCTCTGGGGATCGGTGTGCTCGGCGCGCTGTTGTGCCGGTGGCTGGCACCCGATCAGCTGATCGGTTTTCTGATCGTCTCCCTGTTCTGGAACCTGCTCTTTGCCGGGGTGCTCCTGTGGATCGACCGCAGCATCCGCACGCTCAGCGATCAGCTGATGCGCGTCTATTCCTCCCGCATATCCATCGACATCCACGAACAGCAGGAAGGCGCCCTCAGCATCCTGAAAAACGACATCTACAAGCTGGTGCGCACCTTCTATGAACAGCGGGAGCGCTCCGCCAGAGACCGTTTGTTTCTCGCCGACACCCTCAATGACATCTCCCATCAGCTCAAGACCCCGCTCACCTCCATGCAGATGATGGGCGAACTGCTCGCACAGCCGCTGCCGGATGAAAAACGTCGGGAGTTCAGCGGCATCCTGCTGCGGCAGCTGGAACGCCTGCAGTGGCTGGTCACCTCCCTGCTCAAGCTGTCCCGTCTGGACGCCTGTGCGATCACCTTTCAGAAACAGCGCATCGATGTGCACAGCTGGATCCTGGAGGCGCTGGAGCCGATCCAGGAGCTCCTGCGCGAAAAAGCGCTGCAGGTGCACATCGATGCCGGTGACTGTCAGATAGAGACCGATCCTCGCTGGAGCAAAGAAGCCCTGCTGAACATCCTCAAAAACGCGGCGGAGCACACACCGCCCAAGGGCACGATCGCCATCGCGGCACGACAGACGCCGCTCTTTCTCTCCCTGTCCGTCACCGACAGCGGGGAGGGCATGGACCTGGAGGATCAGGCCCATGTCTTTGAACGCTTTTACCGCGGGAAGAACGCCGCTTCGGATTCGGTCGGCATCGGCATGGCGATGGCCAAGGCGATCCTCAATGCCCAGCAGGCCGAGATCCAGGTGCACAGCACACCGGGCAAAGGCACCTGCTTTACGATCCTCTTTCCGAGCGTTTCATCAACGGCCGCATAAGAACACCGCTCCCCATCCGAAGGCATGCCGCAGGCTGCCTTCTTTTCTGCGACGGATGACAGATCTGTCATCTTCATGTCATGCAGGTGTCATTTGCCGATGCGATGATACAGACAGGAGGTGAACGCATGGAAACACTGCGTACAGAACATTTGTCAAAATATTATGGAGAAAAGGAAAACCGGGTCATCGCACTGGACGATGTCAGCTTTTCCGTCGATCCGGGCGAATTTGTCGCCATCGTCGGTCCCAGCGGTTCCGGCAAGAGCACGCTGCTGCATCTGCTGGGCGGTGTCGATGTGCCCAGCGAGGGCAGGGTCATCGTCGACGGCAATGACATCAGTCATATGAAAGAAGCGCCGTTGGCCATCTATCGGCGCCGGCAGATCGGGCTGATCTATCAGTTCTACAATCTGATTCCGATCCTCAACGTCGAAGAAAACATCATGCTGCCGCTGCTGCTGGATGGACGAAAGCCGGATCGGGCCTACTTTCGGGAGCTGGTCGAAACGCTGGGGCTGAGCGATCGGCTCTCCCATCTGCCCAATCAGCTGTCCGGCGGCCAGCAGCAGCGGGTATCGATCGCCCGTTCGCTCATCACCAAACCATCGATCATCCTCGCCGATGAACCGACCGGCAACCTCGATTCCAAAAACAGCGCAGAGATCCTCTCTCTGCTGCATCGGATGCACCGGGAATACCGGCAGACGATCGTTTTGATCACTCACGATGCCTCCATCGCACTGCAGGCAGACCGCATCCTCACGTTGCAGGACGGGCGCATCGTTCAGGATGAGGTGATCCGCAGATGAAGCTGTTAGCCAGGCTGACCCTGCGCTCCCTGATCCAAAACCGCTGGCGCTCTCTGGCGACGATGATCGCCATCACCCTGTCCACGCTGATGCTCGTCAGCGTGACCACGCTGGCATCCAGCACGATGGATGCGCTGAAACAGCGTGAGATCGACACCGGCGGTAACTGGCATACGCTCTATCAGGGCGTAGCGGGCGACAAGGTCGCACAGATCGAAGCGGATGAGCGGACCGCTGCCAGCGCCGTCACACAGGGCGTCGGCTATCTGCAAGAGGAAACGATCCATCATAACCGACGGCCGTATTACTATCTCACCGCCGTCGATGCGAAAGGGTTTTCGCTGCGCCCTTACCCATTGACAGAGGGACGCTATCCGACCAGTTCGAGGGAAGTGCTGATCCCTTCCTCGCTCGCTGAGATCGCATCCTTCGACCGCTCGGTCGGTGACACGCTCACCGCAAATGCCGGCAGCCGCATCGACGATGCCAGCGGGGATCCGCTGTTTCAGAACGCTTCCTATGATGCGTCAGGCGAACACTTTGAAAAAGGACAGGAACGCACCTTTACGATCGTCGGCATCTACGATGATACCTATATGTCCAACAATGCTTCTGCCGGCTTTGACCTCGTCTGCGGGCTCGATGCGTTCACACCGGATGCCACCTATGACATCTATGTGCAGGATGCGCAGGTCGATGCCTCCCTCTACGCCCATGCACAGCAGCTCTGTGCAGACAGCGGCTGTGACAGCGTCACGCACAACAGCTACCTGCTGCTGTATGAAGGAATGGCCGGTGACACCGGGCTCGTGACCATGCTGAAGCTGCTGACCGTTACCGTCTGCGTCATCGTCCTCATCAGTTCGATCATCGTCATCCACAACTCTTTTGCCATCTCCCTGAGCCAGCGCGCCCGTTATCTGGGCATGCTGGCCAGCGTCGGCGCCACAAGGCGGCAGAAGCAGCTGAGCGTCTTCCTGGAGGCACTGTTTCTCGCCATCCCTTCCATCCTGCTGGGCACCGCAGCCGCACTGGGTGCGACCGCATTTGTCATGCATCTCATCAATGCGCTGCTGCAGGATCTCGCCATCCATCTGCAGCTGACATTGAGCGTGGATCCCCGGCTGCTGGCCGTTACCGTCCTCATCGCGTTTGCCGCGGTGTGGATCAGCGCATGGCGGCCGGCCCGCCATGCCGGAACGATCTCTGCGATCAGCGCGATCCGCCAGAGCGCGGACATCACCCTGCCGCAGCGTCATTCCCGCAACAACCCGCTGGTGTGGCGACTGTTTGGCTATCCGGCCGTCCTGGGCCTCAAGAACCAGAAACGCTTTCGTTCCCGGCATTATGCCGTGCTCTGTTCGCTCGTCCTCTCCTTTGCGCTCTTCGTGAGCATCTTTGCGCTCTCTTCCTATCTGGAACGCTCCGTGCAGATGGTCGGCGAACAGCTGCCCTTTGATGTCGAGGTCGTCTACGACAAAGGCAGTGCCCAACAGCTGCAGGAAAGCGATGCCCTGCTGCAGCTGCCACAGGCCGATGCCCGCATGCGGATGCAGCGCATCAGTCTGTCGCTTGACGATGCAGCGCTCTTCACGGATGAGCTGATCGCCTGGCAGCAGCAACAGGGAAGCATCACTCTGAGCGCCTATGTGCTCTCGCTGGATGACGCCAGCTTCTCGACCCTATGCAGAGAAAACGGCATCGACCCTTCCCGAAGCGATGCACCGATCGCATTTGCCGTCAATGTCGGCAGCGAGCAGACCAGCAGTGCCGCCCACACCTACCGGCAGATCACGTTCCTGAAGGAGGACACCCATGCGGTCTCTTTGATGAATTACGATGAACAGGAGATCTCGCTGTCTGTCGCAGCCCTGCTGACGACGCCCTATGGGCTGGATGCCTATGGCGGCAGCAGCCTGGACAGCATCGCTTTCTATGTGAGCGAAGCGACCATGACACAGATCTGCGAACAGCTGGAGCTCACACCGTCCGTCGAGCTCTTCTACACCAGCTCAGACACTGCTGCCCTGACGGACACCATCGAACAATATGTCCGCCAGCACCCCGACATGGAGCCTTACATCAGCATCCAGAGCATCGAGGAAGGAATCTCACAGACCGCCTCTCTGCTGCTGCTCGTGCGTCTGCTGCTGTATGCCTTCCTGCTGCTGATCAGCATCGTGGCCCTCACCAATGTCTGCAACACCCTCTCCAGCAGCTATGCCCTGCGCGCACAGGAAAACGCCATGCTGTTTTCCATCGGCATGGACAAGCGTCAGTTCCGTTCGATGCTCACCTTTGAAGCGCTGTCGTATGCGTTCAAGGGAGCCTTCTACGGTCTGCTGCTCGCCTTGCCGCTGTGTTACCTCATCTATCAGATCCTGGGCATGAAGTTCACCTTTGCCTTCTATGTGCCGCTGATGCCGATCCTGATCGCCATCGCCGCACTGTTCCTCCTCACGCTGTTCATGCTGCTGTATCATCTCTCGCTCTCCCGCAAGGGAAACATCATCGAGACCATCCGTCAGGAAAGCATCTGAGCGCATCCGGCGGTCAAAGCGACAAAAAAGCATTCGCCCTCTTTCGGAAAGAGTACGAATGCTTTTCCTTTTATCCGCGTTTCTTAATAATAGACCGATCGCTTCACCTGTTCACAGGCTTCTTTGCCCAGCACGTATTCGATGATCGCAAATGCCATGTCGATGCTGGCCGCCGCACTGCGCCCGGTGATCAGATGACCGTCCGTCACGACATACTGATCGTGATAGATACCGCCGAAATCTTCGTTCATGCTCGTAAAGCACGTATAGTTTTTCCCCTTCAGCAGCCCCATGTGTCCCAGCACCGTCGGTCCGGCACAGATGGCCGCCGTCAGCTTTCCGCTCAGAAAGAAGCTGCGCAGGATGTCCTTGACCGTCTCGTTGTGTTCGATCTTCTGATAGTGCGGGCCGCCCGGCAGAAAGACACCGTCATAGGAGGCCGGATCCACCTCATCCAACGACTTCACATGTGCAAAGGTCAGTTCAAAACGCCCGGTCACTTCATGTCCCTGTACCGCGACGACATCGATCGTGATGCCGGCCCGGCGAAGCAGGGCGATCGTACCGACCGCTTCCAGTTCTTCAAATCCATTATCCATGATGCATAAGATCTTCATGTTCCTCACCTCTCCCTCAGTATAACGCGCTTTTCTCCCTTTTGCAATGAAGGTCCTCTTCCAGTCGCTGTGCCAGAAACGACAGAAGCAGCTGTTCCTGTTCCGGCGAAAAACAGCGGGCCAGCCGGATCGTCCGCTGCCGGCAGAGCGGCGCGCCCCGATCGAGCGTGCAGGCAAATTCCCCGCGCAGCGTGATGCTGCGGGAAGAAACGCGCACCTTCGACAGCCGCCGCAACGCAAAGGAACGCTGTTCCCGACGCTCCATGCTTCCGTTATACAGCTGATAACTCAGCACGCCGTCCATCAGGCATACCCACTGGGTCAATGAACGGCCGGAACAGTCGATCCAAACAAACAGCAGCGGAAAGAAACCGACAAGGGATACGGTCAGTGACAGGATCCCACACCAGCGCACCGCCTCATGGAGCACGCCGCTGCCCCATGCCTCTCCATACACCGAGAGCAGGATCACACAGCCGACTCCCGCAAGAAAGCACAGTTCCACCACGATGCGAAACAGCAAACGTGGCAGCCGCAGATACCGATGCCGCAACTGAGGATGGCTCGTCAGCACCCATCCGCCCCTGTGCTCCACCGCCCTTTTTTCCTGTTCCTGCCGCTTTGCGAACGTGCGCCGATCCTGCCCATAGGCAGTCACAAAAGCGATGAAAAACGGAACCAGCACCAGCGATAACAGCGTAAACAGCAACAGCAGCAGAAACAGCGTGTTCAGCCAGGCCGGCAGCGGAGAGAGGAACACGATGCAGGTGACCAGCGCCAGCACCTCCAACAACAGCAGCCGGCCGGCGATCGCCGCGATTCTTGCCCCGCCCCTCTGCCGCGGTGCCTCTTTCCCGGCATGCAGACACCCCTGGATCAGCCACCAAACGCAGGGCAGCACCAGAAGGACCCATGCGAGCAGATCGTACCGCTTTGCCGGCAGAAACGACAGTCCCTGCGGCAGCAGAAGCAGAACCAGACCGCACAGGCTGCTGCACACACCAAGCCATCGCAATCTCCTCTTCATCCCATCACCTTCCATCTGCTTTCAGTATACAGAGCGCCGTGCAGCGCCGCTATCATCTCCGTGTAAAATCGCCATGCGTTGCGGCAGAGGCTGCGGTCAAAGCGCACACAGCGTTTTTTTCTGCCCCGGAGTGTGGTACACTGTCTGTATATATCACCGGAAAGGAATGAGTCTTATGAAACGTTCAGCTGCGTTCTCCTGTCAGCGTCTGTTCCTCTTTGCCCTCGTGCTGGCCGTCAATTATTTTCTGATGCCGCTTTCGATCTTTGACAGCGATTCCGCCATGGCGATCCTGCTGTTTCTGATGCCGCTGGTCACCCTGCTCACCTGCTTTGCCTATGGCTGCGGACATCAGGCTACCTGGCTGCTGCCGCTGCTCTCCGCCCTGCTGTATCTGCTCTCTGCCCTGCTGCTGTTTGATTCCTCCTGGTTCAGCTTCACCTTCCTCTATGCCGTGCTCTCTTTTGCCGGCCATGGGGCAGGACGATGGCTGCGGCGGATGATCGAACGGGAACAGACTGCCGGAAAGAACGTATGAAAGAGCTTTTTTCCATCGGTGAGGTCGCAGCCTTCGCACACATTTCCAAACAGACATTGATCTACTATGATCAGATCGGTCTGTTTCCGCCGGCATTCACCGACCCAAAAAACGGCTATCGCTATTACAGCAGCGCTCAGCTGGATCTTCTCGATACCATCCTCCTTCTGAAACGCTGTGGTCTCTCGTTGAACGCGATCCGCCAGCAGCTGCAGACGCGCACCTTGAAAAGCAGCGATGCGCTGTTTGCCCGCCAGCAGGCCGACATTGAAGCGCAGATCCGACAGCTGCAGTTGCTGCACGCGCGGATCTGTGCAAAGCGAAAGACCCTCGCCCCGCTGTTAAAAGAAAGCGATGCACCGCCGATCCGACAGACCGTCACTCAAGGACATGCCCTGCTCTGCGAGCCTGTCGATCCGCCTTATCAGCTCAGCGACATCTCCATCGCCACCAAGCGCTGCTTCTCCCGCGCCTTTCACCAGCAGCTGCCCATCCACTTCCAGATCGGCGTCAGCGTTCCGCTGGCCCATCTGCGAAACGATCGCTGCATGGAGGCCACCCTGGCCTTTCTGCCGATGGATGCATCCGCTGCGGCCCATGCCGACCTGGTGCTGCCGGAAGGCACGTGCGTCATCGGCACCCATCACGGACGCTACGACCAGATCCACCACACCTATGCCCAGATCTTCGCATTCTGCAAACAACAGCATCTGACCATCGTTTCCGATTCCTATGAATTCTGCCTCCACGACCATCTGACCGGAGCCGACGAACAGGAATACATCACCCAGATCCTCTTCTATGTCCACACAGCAGATGCAACCGATGGTTGCGGAATTGACGCGGGAGCGTGATTGCGGTTTCGGAGCGCCTTTGTTAAAATGCTCAACAGGAGGAATTCGACCATGACATTTGCCGAAAAGATCTATCAGCTGCGCCGCCAGAACGGATGGTCTCAGGAAGACCTCGCGCAGCGTTTGCACGTTTCCCGACAATCGATCTCCAAATGGGAAAACGCCCTCAGCATGCCGGAAGGCACCAAGCTCAGCGAGATCGCCCGGCTCTTTCAGATCTCTCTGGATGAGCTGCTCAGCGAAGACCCCATCGCTTCTCCCTTTGCGTCCGCATATTGCTCGCTGCAGTGGGACATCGCCCATCTGCAGGAGGCAGAGGACTTCCTTAAGGCCGTGCGCAAGATCGCACACAGCTGCGGCATCAGTTTTCTGTTTTGCATGCTCTCGCCCTTTTTGCTCCTGTATCTCGTCGCCCAATATCAATTTGTCCCCGACAGCGGCATCAGCGAACAGATGGCCGCCGGGCTGGGTTCTCTTTCCACTTCACTGATCATGCTGCCCGCCATGAGCGCACCGCTCATCCACATCCTGTGCTTTCCATATCGCTCCTGGCTGCGCCGGGACATCCTGGTCGCCGCCGACGTGCGGCAGGCGCTTATGGAAGACAGACAGAGACGGCTGCGCCCGCTCATCCTGCGCATCGTACTGGCCATCTTGCTTCTGCTCCTCACGATCCCTTCTTTTGTGATGATCTGCATTCAGTATGGCGAACGCATCGAAACGATCTATGGGGTGATGCTTTTGCTGGGAGGTCTGGGCATCGCTTTGGGCATCCTGATCAGCTGCGGTATCCAGATCATCGCCTATCAGCGCCTGCTCAGCGATCACGTGCATCTCACCCCGTATGGCACGCTGCGCTGACCAACGTTGCATTTCCTGCGGGTGACCGATATAATAAAAACAGAAAGCTGGTGGATCATGAAATTTTTTCTCTCAAACATAAAAAAAGACATGGTGATCAACGCTTTGCTGCTGCTGATCATCGGCTGTGTCCTGCTGCTGTTTCCAACACAGGTCGTCCGGATGACCTGTTATGCGCTGGGTGCGATCCTGCTGGTCTACGGCGGTATGCTGCTGCATCAGTATTTTACAAGCACGGTGCGCAGTTCGCTCACCTTGGCCTTTTCCGTCGTGCTGCTCATCGCCGGCGGCTTCGTCATCCTTCGCTATGACCTCGTCATCTCGCTCATCCCGTTTCTGATGGGCATCGTCTTCCTGTTTTTCGGCTTACAGGAATGCCGCATGGCGCTGTCTTTGAAACAGGCGGATTACCCAAAATGGAGCATCAACCTTCTGCTGGCCGTCCTCGTTTTGATCGTTGCGGCCGTCCTGCTGTTTTATCCGTTTCGGGCCGCATCCCTGGCCGTTCGCTTCATCGGCGGTGCGCTGATCTACAGTGCGCTTTCCCAGCTGTGGACGATCCACTGCCTCTCTTCGCACGCAAAGGACTTTTTCCAATGATCCCGGTTCGCATACAGGTGCGCCTGGAAGCCCTGACCGACCAGTATTTTCCAGGCCTTGCGGTCCATGCGCTGCGCCCATGTTCCTTTGACAGCGACACGTTTGATGTCTATGAACTGGAGATGGAGGACGGACGCACCTACTGGCTGTTTGATGATCAGCAGACCCTCTGGCCGTTAGCGAAGAGCGGTATTTACGAAGATGCAGAGATCGCGCTGGAGGTCATCGAACAGATGCGCCAAAACGCACAGGAACTGCAGGTAGATGCTGTTCCGGACCGCAGCGAGCTTTATCAATAACATCAAACGAACTCTTTGCCATCCCGTTTCGTGCGGATGGCTTTTTCTTTGCCCAGCGGTTTCCATCTGCGTTCTATCCTTCCTTCTCAAATGGAGGATGCGGCAGACATCGTCGCAAACCTCCAGCCTGCGACCATCATGTTCCAACATACATAAAAAAAGGCGGAGATCGCTCCGCCCAGACAATGATCGATTTACCGGCAACGAAGAGCACCGGTCCCGCTGACCGCCCGTGCGGCCAAAGCGTTTGCCTGCCGCAACATCTCTTCGATGGAAGCCCCTTTTTCCAGCATGGCCAGACAGGCGCCCGCATGGGCATCCCCGGCACCGATCGTATCGACGACACGGCATGAACACGCAGCAGCTCTCACCAGCCGCTTCCCATCGTATGCCATGCTGCCGCGCTCGCCCATGGTGAGGATCACCGGCGCATGGGTCTGTGCATACAGCTGTCGCAGGGCCATCTCCGCATCCGCCTGTCCGCTGAGCGCACAGGCTTCCGCCTCGTTGAGATGAAGGATCGGATGATGGGCATATATCGATTTCCAGCCGCCTTGCTGTGTCACCCTGGGCCCGGGCGCAAAGAAGATCTGCAGCTGTTCCCATCTGCCAAGCAAAGTGAGCACTTCATCGCCCGCTTCCTCCAGATCGATCCCGCAAAGATAGACGAAGCGCAGCGCAGAGAGATCCATCTGCGCCAGCTGTGCCAGCGGATAATGGTACTCCACGCCATGCAGGGAAAGAAAGCTGCGTTCCCCGTCCGGCTCCACCAGACAGTAACAGCACCCGTTTTCTCCCTCTGCAACGACGGTGAGGATGTCCGGATCCCCCTCGCTTCGACGATCCAGCTCCTCTGCGTACATCCCCGATCCCCGCTGTGTCAGCAGACGCGCAGAGCTGCCGCAGCACTTCATCGCCTGATACACATTGTAGGCACAGCCGCCGATGCACAGTTGCTGAGCGTGGATGTTGACATCCTCCATGCGGCCGGGCAGCGCATCCAGACGCAGTACGACATCCAGCGTCATCGATCCCAGCACCAGCGTCTGCACACCGTCAAGTGAAATAGACATAATCCTCTTCATGGTGCGACAGTTCCTCACGGGCCAGTTCCTCGATGGCGCAGACCTCTCCGCCGTAACCTTCATCGTATTCCACACGGATCCGGCCGGTGATCCGCACCCACGACAGCGGTCTTGGCTTGAACTGCTTCGTATGGACCCACCAGCCGATCAGCGACGTATCATCGCTGCAGCACACCATCGCTTCCCGTCCCAGCACATAGGCGTTGGGACGCGTCTCGTTGACCGGATAGACCTTGGCATTGTAGGTGACGGTCTTCCCTTCGTACTTACGGGGATTTTCCAGGGCATCCATATACCAGATCCCATAGTCATAATCCTCCAGCACGATCGGATCTGCGTTCACATCGAATGGAAGTTCCTCCTGCGCGGCCGCCCGGATGGTGCCGTCTTTATTCTCATAGATCAGCTGAGCACGCTTGTTCATCGCCTTGATGTTGTTGCGCAGATAGAGCGTCCGCGTCGAATCATCGCAGCGGTTGAAGATGATCGTCTCGCTGTGGCGCAGCTGTTCATAGAGGACGCTGCGCATGTTGTTGAGATACAGCTGAAACCTCGAGGCATCCACCGTTGAGAGGATCTGCACCAGGATCCAGCGCAGCGGCATCTCCACATCCAGAAACTGATCCACGCTCCACGTGCCGTTGAACTCGATCATGACCCGATCCGGATGGAACAGCTGTTCGCACTTTGCCAGAAAAGCGGCATTCAGCTTTTCAAACGCATTGACCGATACGACGGTGGCATTCACCTTCTCTGCCAGTGCTTTCGTATAGCGCACACCGCCCTCCTCACAGAGCAGGATCAGCGTCTTCTCATTGCCATCGTTAAAACCGGGATCCGCCAGCGTCTCCTGGATGAGCGTCGTCTTGCCGCTCTCCAGAAAACCGGTGAACAGATAGACCAGACATTCCGCCATCTCAGTCCACCTCGATGGTGAAGGCCGCGTCATCCGTTTCGGCATCCGCCGAATGCGCACCCTCAAACAGCTCCGTCATAGCGTCTTCCTTCAGCTGGGAACCGATGACACAGTAGCGTCCGGCATAGGCCGGCGCCCCTTCCCGAATTTCATATTCCTGCGGTGTCACATCAAAGTAATACCAGGTACCTTCGCCCTGCACCATGCCCTTGGCACGCAGGATCGTTCCATAGTCTGCTTTCTGCGCCAGACTGTGTACGATCGCTTCCAGCGCTGCCCGCGTATAGACACGCATGGTCTCCCGGCCCCAGCTGGTAAACACTTCATCCGCATCGTGGTCATGATGGTGATGGTGGTGATGATGTGCATGTGCATCATCCCCTGCTTCATGACCATGATGATCATGATGGTGCGCATGATCATGGTCATGCACATGACCGCAGACCTCACAGACCGCTTCCTCTTCCATCAGCTCTTTGCGTAAAACACCCGTGTGCGTCATCGCCCGCGTGATCTCTTCTCTGCTCAGCTGATCCCATGGAGTGGTGACGATCGGCGCTTCCGCATTCAGCGCACGCAGCGTTTCCACACACGCCTGTGTCCGTTTCGCATCCGCATGCTGGGTACGGCTCAGCAGGAGCGCATCCGCATGTTCGATCTGATTGTTGAAAAACTCACCGAAGTTCTTGCTGTACATCGCACACTTCTGCACATCGACCACCGTGCAGCTGCTGCCCAGCTTCAGATCGCCCGTCACATTCAGCACCGCGCGTTTGACATCCGACAGCTTGCCGACACCGCTGGGTTCGATGATGATGCGGTCCGGATGGAACTGTTCCAGCACCTGCTGCAGCGCCTTCGCAAAATCACCGGACAGCGAACAGCAGATGCACCCGCTGTTCATCTCCGTGATCTCCACGCCGGCATCCTGCAGAAAACCACCGTCGATCCCGATCTCACCAAACTCATTTTCGATCAGTACGACCTGTTCGTCATCATACACCTCTTTGAGCAGCTTTTTGATCAGCGTCGTCTTGCCGGCGCCGAGAAAGCCGGAAATAATCGTTACCTCTGTCACTTTGATCATCGTCCTTTCCTTCGACTTCTTTGCATATTATAGCACGATTTGTTCCCCTCGGTTTCGCATTTGCCTCACCAAAACAAAAAGCAGCTCACGCTGCTCAACAGGGCTCTGGTCCCGATCCTCATCTCAGATAGATGATATTGCGGATGATGACTTCCCGACCGTCTGCCTGTTCCTTCAGCTCCTGGATCCATTCCAGCAGATAGGCATTGTTCAGCGGTGCAGACAAAAACAGATTTCCTTCCTGCGCTCCACGATCGGTCATCAGGACAAAATAGACCAGCACTTCACCGTTTTCCATACACTTCTTCCTCCGGCTCCAGTATGCCATGCCCCATCCGCAAACGATGTCGCATCCCATCGATACATCCCGGCAAGCCCCCATCTTTCTCCCATGTTCCACCGATGACAAAATCGGGCCACTCTCCCAGACATTCCGGATGTTCGTTCTCTTTTGCCGTCCCTGTCGTTTCTGCACCGGCCCTTCCTC
>NBJMR02800__coassemble_2238_pt1 | contig 15665 bp, 16 predicted proteins | sample NBJMR02800__metabat2_low_PE_026 | metagenome-assembled genome bin NBJMR02800
GTGGGCTTTGTCTTTTAAGAAATCCTGACGGATTTCTTTTTTACTATCGGGAGGAAAACGTATGGCGGTCACATTGGATAACTGTCTGGTCGTCGGCATCTCATCGAGAGCGCTGTTCGACCTGGACAAGGAGAATGCGATCTTTGAAAAGGAAGGGCTGGATGCCTATCGTACTTATCAGATCGAACACGAAGAAGAAGTGCTGGCACCGGGCAGCGGGTTTGCGCTCGTCAAGGCGCTCCTGCATCTCAATGCGCTCTCAAAGGAGCGTCTGGTCGAAGTGCTCATCCTGTCGCGCAACGGAGCGGATACCTCGCTGCGCATCTTTCATTCGATCGAGCATTACGGTTTGGACATCACCCGGGCCGTTCTCAGCGGCGGAGAGGGATTAGCCAATTATCTGGAAGCGTTTGGCGTCGATCTGTTTTTGTCGGCAGATGAGGACGATGTGCAGGCGGCGATCGATGCCGGATTTGCGGCGGGGATCATCTATCCCCACAGGGAACGCTATCCGGATGATCAGCTTCAGCAGATCCGTATCGCCTTTGATGGGGATGCGGTGCTGTTCTCGGATGAGTCGGAGCGCATCTATCAGCAGCAGGGACTGGATGCCTTTGTGGAATATGAGCGGGCAAACGCCAAAAAACCGCTTCCCAAAGGTCCGTTTGCGAATCTGTTAAAGACCCTTTCCCGTCTGCAGGAGAGCTTCCCGCCCGATCAGGTACCGATCCGCACCGCGCTGGTGACCGCGCGCAATGCACCGGCGCAGGAACGTGTCATCCGGACGCTGCGCGCATGGAACGTACGGATCGATGAAGCATTCTTTCTGGGCGGCATCCCAAAAAAAGACGTACTGGAAAAGTTTGGGGCACACATCTTTTTTGACGATCAGGACATACATGCGTCCGGGGCCAGCGAAGTGGTGCCCAGCGCCCGTGTGCCATATAAGAGCGAACATGGAATGAGTGGAGGAAATAACGATGGAAATGAACCGGCATAAGATGAGAGAAGTAGCGATGACATCGCTGTATCAGCACTTGCTGTTGGGAAAGGATATCCGTGAATGTGTCTATGAGAACTGTGACAGCAACGACATTGATCCGTTCCTGTATACGATCACGATGGATACGGTCCGTTACAAGGATGCCTATATCGACAAGATCAGCGAAAAGCTTAATCGGGAATGGACCTTTGACCGCCTGGGCTTTGTGGAACAGGCCATTTTGCTGATGGCGTGCTGTGAGATCGATCTGGAAGTCGTTCCAAAGGCGATCGTGATCGATGAGGCGGTCAGCCTGGCGAAGAAATATTGCGATGAGGATGCCTACAAGCTGATCAACGGCGTGCTGGATCAGTTATAAGATGAACGAAACGATCTATCCGATCAGCAGCATCGTCCGCTACATCAAGAGCACGCTGGATCAAAACCCGTATCTCAATGGCATTCGGATACAGGGAGAGATCTCAAATCTGAAGAAGCATCGCAGCGGGCACTGGTATTTTACCCTGAAGGATGAGCAGGCACGTCTGTCCTGCGTGATGTTTGCGACGTATGCTTCCCGCTGTCAGGCGGCGGTCCAAGACGGCATGAAGGTGATCGTCAAGGGATCGATCTCGATGTATGAACAGCAGGGCAGCGTGCAGTGCTATGTGACGGCGATCCGGGAAGACGGCATCGGGGATCTCTACCTGCGCTATGAACAGCTGAAGAAAAAATTGTTCGATGAAGGCTGGTTCGATGATGCGCACAAGCAGCCGATCCCGGCCTACGCGAGCGATATCGCCGTCATCTCCGCAAAGGAGGGGGCGGCCTTGCAGGATGTGATCTCCACCGTTCAAAAACGCTGGCCGATCGCAAAGCTGACGCTGTATCCGGCCTATGTGCAGGGAGCGGCTGCCAGCGAATCTCTGATCAAAGCGCTGCGACAGGCGGACCGCAAGGGACATGACTGTCTGTTGCTGGTGCGTGGCGGCGGCAGCATCGAGGATCTCTGGGGCTTCAACAGCGAAGCGCTCGTACACTGCATCTATGAGCTGTCCACGCCGATCATCAGCGGTGTCGGACATGAGAGCGATACGACGCTGGTCGATCATGTCTGTGACCTGCGGGCACCGACACCGACCGGTGCTGCTCAGCGGGCAACTGCGGACATCGCAGATGTCCTGCGTCAGCTCTCCGCAGACCGCCAGCTGCTCATCACATCGATGCAGCGGCGGCTGCAGCAGGCACGCCAGCAGTTTTCCCTGCGGGCACGCTCAAAGTATCTCTCAGATCCGTTTGCCTACATCAAGGATCAGCAGATGCACCTGGCGATCGCGATATCGCAGATGGAACGCTATGGAGAGAGCATCCTGGAAAAACGCACACAGATCCTTCATTACAGCGAGCTGCTGCAGAACCGACTGCGGCAGCGCCTCGCCATCGCCGGCGAGCGCAATGCACAGCAGAAGGAACGGCTGCGCACACAGGTGCAGATCTATGCGCGCATGCAGAAAGAGGCACTGCGCAAGCAGATCACATTATTGGACGCATACAGCCCGCTGGCGATCCTGCAGCGCGGCTATGCCCTTGTCGAACAACAAGATACACTGATCAAAAGTGCCCGGCAACTGCAGGAAGGCGATCAGGTGCACATTCGCTTTCACGACGGCGGCTGGCGCGCACAGCTGATAGAGAAGGAGAAGAGCCATGGCAAAGAAGGAAACATTTAAACAGTCGATGGAGCGACTGGATGTGATCATCGAAGCGCTGGACCGCAACGAGATCGAACTGGAGGATGCGATCAAACTGTTTGAGGAAGGTCTGCAGCTGGTCAAAAACTGTGATGCACAGCTTAAGCAGTTTGAACAGCGCATGAATGTACTGCTCGCAGATGAGGAAGAGGAGGATGCCGGGAATGCAGAGGTTTGAGGCCTATCTGGAGGCGCTGCAGACATCCTATCGGCCATCCCGCACCCGGGATGCGATGTTCTACTCTCTGTTGGCCGGCGGCAAGCGCGTACGCCCGCGGCTGTTGCTTGCCCTGCTGAAGGGCTATGGCAAAGAGGAATCGCTGGGCTATCCGTGTGCGGCCGCCATTGAGATGATCCATACATATTCGCTCATCCATGATGATCTGCCGGCCATGGACGATGATGATCTGCGTCGGGGCCGTCCGACCTGTCACATCGCATTTGACGAGGCAACGGCGATCCTGGCCGGGGATGCGCTGCTGAGCGAGGCGTTTGGCATCGTGATGAAAAGCGAATGCAGCGCAGAGATCAGAGGGCGGCTCGTGGAGCTGCTGTCCGCGTATGCCGGCGTGGACGGCATGATCCTGGGACAGACGCTGGATATCGCCGCTGAACGGCAGCCCGTAAGCGATATCGAGGCGCTGGAAGAGATCCACCGGCACAAGACGGGGAAGCTGCTTACGCTGCCATTGCTGTGTGCAGCCTGGCTGGGCGATCATCCGCAGGACATCGAAGCGTTACAGCAGATCGGCGAACGCATCGGCCTGTCCTTTCAGATCCAGGACGATATCCTGGATGTCACCCGTTCCCGACAGGAGCTGGGAAAATCGACCAGCGACGAGAAAAATCATAAGAGCACCTATGTGAGCCTGCTGGGCATCGAGGCTTCACAGGCGCTTGCCGATCGTTATTATGAAGAAGCGATGCAGCAGATCAAAGGGCTGCATGCAGATACACAGGAGCTGCTTTCCTTCCTGAAGGAGCTGAAGGATCGCCGGCATTAGCAGGAAAAGGAGCGTGGAAACATGCATATCTACGATATACGCAATCCGCAGGACATCAAGCATCTGACGATGGAAGAGCTGGAAGCGCTGGCGCAGGAGATCCGCGAGTTTCTCATCGAGTCCATTGCGAAGACCGGCGGACATCTCTCCAGCAATCTGGGCATCGTGGAACTGACCATCGCCTTGCATTATGTCTTTGACGCGCCAAGGGACCGCATCCTGTTTGACGTCGGTCATCAAAGCTATGTGCACAAGATCCTGACCGGACGTGCCGGCCGTTTTTCCACACTGCGTCAGTACAAAGGGCTTTCCGGTTTTCAAAAGCGTTATGAGAGCGAATATGACTGCTGGGAGGCCGGGCACTCTTCCACTTCGCTCTCCGCTGCGCTGGGCATGGCCATCGCGAGGGACCTCAACGGAGAAGATTACCAGGTGATCCCGGTCATCGGTGATGGAGCGATGGCCAGCGGCATGTCGATGGAGGCACTCAATCAGATCGGCGGGGAACAGCGCAACATGATCATCCTGTTCAATGATAATTCGATGTCGATCTCACGCAATGTCGGCGCGATGGATGTCGCCTTTACCAAACTGCGCACCAGCCGCCCATATACGACGCTGAAAAGTGATCTGGAACAGGGACTTTCCGGTACCAAGGTCGGACGCAGCGTCCTCAAAGGCATGAAAAACGTCAAGAATGCGATCAAGGACAATGTGGTCAACACATCGATCTTCGGTGAGTTCAACCTGGATTACATCGGTCCGATCAACGGACATGATCTTCCAGCGCTGATCAAGGTCCTGCAGTCGCTGAAGCATCACCGCGGACCGATCGTCGTCCATGTGCTGACCAAAAAGGGAAAAGGATATCCGTATGCGGAAAACGATAAGGACGGCAAATGGCATGGGGTTTCTCAGTTTGATCCGGCCAGCGGGCAGCCGTTGGCCAGGGTGCCTGCGGGACACTGCAGCTGGAGCGAGGTCATCTCCCGCATCGTCTGTGATCTGGCGCGAAACGATCGGGACATCATTGCGATCACACCGGCGATGAAGAGCGGATCCAAGCTGGATAACTTTGCAAGGGAGTTTCCCAACCGCTTTTTCGACTGCGGGATCGCCGAAGAGCACGCCGCCACTTTTGCGGCTGCGCTGGCGGCATCCGGCAAACGTCCGTTCCTCTCCGTATATTCTTCATTCTTGCAGCGAGCCTATGATTCCGTCAATCATGACATCGCCCGCATGGATCTGCCGGTGGTGATCGGCATCGATCGCTGCGGTCTGGTCGGCGAGGATGGTGCGACCCATCATGGCGTCTTTGACATCAGCATGCTGCACGCGATCCCCAATCTCATCCTCTCACAGCCCAAAGATGCGGATGAGGCCCGTGCGCTGCTGCGGGAAGCGTTTGCTCAGGAGCATCCGTTCTGCATTCGTTATCCGCGCGGAAATGTCCCATACACCAAAGGAGAGGTACAGGCACCGCTCGGTACCTGGGAGCGATGGTGTACAGACGGTGATCCAAAGGTGTGTGTCATCACCTATGGCGGAGATGTCGACCGCATCCGCGAAAAGGCGCTGGCAAATCACTTTGCGATCGAAGTGGTCAACGCCCGCTATTTTAAACCGCTGGATGAGAAGATGCTCGATCAGATCCTCTATCGGCCGATCCCCATCATCCTGTATGAAAGCGATATGCTCGATGGCGGGCTGTCCAGTGCGATCTTGCAGTACATCAACGATCATCAGATCGACCGGCATCTGATCCGGATGGGGATCGGTGACCACTTTGTCGAGCAGGGCAGCATTGCCCAGCTGCGCAAGGCAGAGCACATCGACATCAACAGCCTTTTCTCCACGATCGAGGAGCTGCTCGCATGCGATTAGACAAATGGCTGCTGACGGAGGCATTCTCCTCTCGTGCAAAGGCGCAGGACGCCATACAGGAAGGGCGGGTCTGTGTCAATGGGAAGGTCGTGCTGAAAAACAGCTATGAGGTCAGCGAACAGGATGTGATCGAAGTGGCCGCCAAGGAGCACGAATTTGTCTCCCGTGCCGGCAAAAAGATGTTTGATGTGCTGGATGCGTTTGGGATCGACCTGCGCGATCGCTGTGTGCTCGATGTCGGTGCCAGCACCGGCGGATTCACCGACGTCTGTCTGAAGCGGGGCGCGCGAAAGGTCTATGCGCTGGATGTCGGTCATGACCAGCTGCATCCTTCGCTGAAGAGCGATCCGCGCTGTGTAAGCATGGAAGGGCGCAACGTGCGCGATGTGCGGAAAGAATGGTTTGCGGATCCGATCGATTTCATCTGCATGGATGTTTCCTTTCTCTCCTGTGTCACTGCGCTGCGTGCGCTGCATGCGCAGTTTGCCAACGTGGAGACGCTGGTCCTTGTCAAACCGCAGTTTGAAGCGGGCAGCGCCTGTCTCAATAAACATGGCATCGTCAAGGATGCCAACGTGCTGGTGCGGGTGCTGGAATCGGTCATACAGGAAGCGGGTTCGATGGACTATTGTGTGCGCCATCTGACATCCAGCTCCATCCGCGGCAGGGACGGCAATCAGGAATTCCTGATGCATCTCACCGATGAACAGCGGACGATCGCCCATGATCTGCGCGCGATCGTCCGCAACAGGCCGTCAAACATGAAATGAATCAAAAACAATGCTATAATGGTGACAGAAACGGACGACGATGGAGGTGAAGGGAATTGCTGACACACATCTATGTAAAAAACTTCGTGCTGATCGATCAGGTCGCTCTGGATTTCAGCGATGGCATGAGCGTGTTCACCGGAGAGACCGGTGCCGGTAAATCGCTGCTGATCGATGCCATCTCGCTGCTGTGCGGGGAGCGTGCATCGGCCGGTTATGTCAAAAAAGGCTGCGCGAAAGCAGTCATCGAAGGCGTTTTCGACATTCACGATGATGCGCGTGCCAATGCGCTCCTGCGAGAACAGGGATTTGATCTGGACGGGGAAGATCTGATCGTATCCCGTGAGATCAGCGCAGAGGGAAAGAGCACGATCCGGATCGCGCAGCGTACCTGTACCGCTGCCTTTTTGAGAGAGCTGATGAGCGGACTGGTCGACATCCACTCGCAGCACGACAACCAGTATCTGCTGCAGCCGCGCTATCACTTGTCCCTGCTGGACCGATACGATCGAAACGATGCGCTGCTCCACGAGGTCAACGAGGCCTATCAGGACTATGACCGGCTGCGCAGAGAGATCGATGATGCCCTCCAGGAACGCTATAACAGCGATGATCTTGACGAACTGACGGCCATCCTCAATGAGATCGATGATGCGCAGATCCAGGAAGATGAGCTTTCCTCCCTGGAAGAAGAGGTGCGTGCGATGAGCCGCCATGAGACGATCCAGAAACAGGCGGCCGCTGCGCTGGAACTGCTGGATGGGGAACACGGAAGCAATCCGTCTTTGTATGAGGCGGCTCACGCCCTGGAAAGCATCAGCGATATCGAGCCGTACACGTCCATCCACCAGGAACTGCTCGATGCCTACTATCAGATCGAAGAGACGCTTTCAGCGCTTCACAGCGCCCTGGAAAACAGTGAATTTGACGAAGAAACACTGAACCGGAAGCAGGAGCGCATCTTCCTGTATCACCGTCTGTATCGCAAGTACGGCGGCTCTTATGCAGCCGTCTGCCAGTATCGAAACGAGGTCGAAGAGAAGATCGACCGCATCCTGCATCGTCAGGACTACCTGGAACGAAAAGAGAAGGAGCTGGCGGAAAAGAAGGAACGCTATGAACGTGCCAGCAGCGAGCTGCACGAGCATCGCATGCAGAGCGCGCTGTTGCTGGAGCGTGCCGTCAATGCACAGCTGTCAGATCTGTTGCTGGAACATGCCCGTTTTCACATTGCCATCCTGCCATCGCAGGACAGTGTGCATGGAAATGACCGGGTCGAATTTCAGGTGTCCATGAACCGTTCCGGTGTATTCACGCCGCTGCAGAAAAGCGCCTCCGGCGGTGAGCTTTCCCGTCTGATGCTGGGCCTCAAGTGCATCTTCACCAGACTGCAGGGCATCCGTACGGTCATCTTCGATGAGATCGATACCGGAGTCAGCGGTGCGGTCGCCCTCGCCATCGGCAAGAAGATGCAGCTGCTCAGCGAAGACATCCAGGTGTTCTGTGTCACGCATCTGGCACAGGTCGCAGCCAGTGGCGATCATCACCTGCTCGTCAGCAAGCAGGACGACGGCTCTCTGACGACGACCTCGATCCACAGCCTCAGCGAAGAAGAGCGCATCCGCGAACTGGCCGCGATCGCATCCAGCTCGCAAAGCGAAGCATCGCTGCAGGCTGCCAGAGAACTGTATGCCGCTGCCCGCAGGTAATATTTTCTGCGTGTAGCTTCGACCGCGCTTTGCCAAAATACCTCTTAGGAGGTGTTTTTTTATGAAGCGTGGCCTGTATGTCCTCTGTGCCGTCCTGCTCTGTCTTTGTCCGATCAGCGTTCAGGCACAGGATGAACTGATCCTGGGCGGAAACAGTGTCGGCATCGAGATCGATTATGAAGGAGTCTATGTCAGCGGCACGTATCAGATCAGCGCATCCATCGATCCAGCGGATACCTTTCGTTGCGGCGACATCATCACTGCCCTGGATCATCGCCCTGTCAGTGATCTGCAGAGCTTTTATGCGATCCTGCGCACGCACCAAAAGTCCATCAACACGATCGACGTCACGATCCAGCGAGAAGGACAGACGATCGATACGACGATGCAAAGCGTATACGATGACGAACGTCACACGGTCACTTGCGGCTTGTACATCAAGGAAAGTATGAGCGGGGTAGGAACGATGACCTACTATGATCCGACGACGAAACGCTATGGTGCGCTGGGGCATGCGATCGAACAGGTGGACAGCGAGATACAGGGAGATCTCTATGATGCGCAGATCGTCTCCTTTACGAAGGCACAACCCTCGAATGCCGGTGCCAAGCAGGCAGATATCGCATATGACGAGGCGATCGGAACGATTGACCAGAATACTCCGATCGGGATCTATGGTGCGTATACCGCTCTGCCAGAGACGACCACACAGCTGGAATGGGCAACCGTCGATGAGGTGACGCTCGGGGAAGCAGAGATCTACACCGTTCTGGATGGCGACCACATCGAATCCTATACGATCGAGATCACCGGACTGCATCCCAGCACCCAGGACCATATGAAAGGGATCGCTTTTGAAGTGAGCGACGATGCGCTGATCGCTGCCAGCGGCGGGATCATCCAGGGCATGAGCGGCTCCCCGATCGTTCAAAACGGCAAGATCATCGGTGCCGTTACCCATGTCGTCACCGATGCGCCCACGCAGGGATATGGCGTTTTCATCGAATATATGCTGGCGCATACCCGTTCGTCTTAATTCGACCAAAAGCGACGATTCGACGGCATTTTCTGCTGATTCGCTCTGAATTGGTCGATTCTTCTTCTTTTTCCGAAAGCCGTTGAATGAAATTCATCCTTCTTCGACAGGATTCGCTTTTCCCTCCACTATAATGAAGCTTGAGGAGTTGGAAAGAAATGGAAAAGAAGCTGCAGATCTACCTGGTGGATGACAGCCAGGAAATGATCCAAAAAATGAAGAACAATCTGAAGAACAGTCACCTCTTTGAGGTCATCGGCAGTGCCTCCAACGGGGAGCAGTGCCTGCATGAACTGAACGGACATACGATCGATGTCCTCGTCCTCGATCTGATCATGCCCGGCATGGATGGCATGGAGGTGCTGTCCAATCTGAAAAAACACGCGATCCGCGTACAGCACATCCTGTGCACGACCCCGATCCTGAATGATTTCATCATCTCACAGATCCAGCAATATGACGTTGATTACATACTGATGAAGCCTTTTGAACTTCAGTCGCTCGAACAGCGGCTGCGCGTCATCTGCGGATTTCACGCCAAAAGCGCCGTCAAGGATGCGCTGGTACAGGTCAATCTCGATGAGGAAGAACGCCAGCGCATGCAGAAGCTGGAACTGGAAAGCGAGATCACATCGCTGCTGCACGAGGTCGGCATTCCGGCGCACATCAAGGGCTACATGTATCTGCGTACCGCCATCCTGGAGACATATCTGAACGTTGACTTTCTCGGTCAGATCACCAAGGTGCTCTATCCGGAGATCGCCCGCAAATACGAAACGACCGCCAGTCGGGTGGAACGGGCCATCCGGCATGCGATCGAGGTCGCGTGGAACCGCGGCAACATCGATGCCATCGATGAGATCTTCGGTTATACGATCTCGGCCTCCAAGGCAAAGCCGACCAATTCAGAATTCATCGCGATGATCGCAGATAAGCTGCGTCTGGAACACCGTCTGAAAAACAAAAAAGTATTTGTGCCGCAGTATCGCTGAATCACATTCTGTGCTATAATGGTTCCATCTGTGAGTGGGGGAATCGGATGTGGCCGCAAGAGTGATCTTTCATGTGGATATCAACGCATATTATGCCAGTGCGGAGCTATTGAAGAATTCCGCGCTGATCGGACAGCCGATCGCCGTGGCGGGACTGACCCGGCGTAGCGTCGTATCGACGGCCAGCTATGAGGCACGCGCCTATGGCGTACACAGCGCCATGCCGCTGCACGAAGCGATGAAGCGGTGTCCGGATCTGATCGTGGTCGCCGGTGATTACCGATGGTATGAGGAACTGAGCGGCCGCTTCTTTGACTATCTGCGCCGCTTTACCCCTTACGTGGAACCGGCCAGCATCGATGAAGGCTATATGGATGTGACCGAGGTCATCCGGCGCTATCGCCGGCCGATGGACCTTGCCTGGCAGATCCAGCAGGGCCTGCAGGATGAGCTGCGTCTGCCTGTCAGCATCGGTGTGGCGCCCAACAAGTTTCTGGCGAAGATGGCCAGCGATATGCGAAAGCCGCTGGGCATCACCATCCTGCGCAAACAGGAAATCACCAAAAAGCTGTGGCCTTTGGGCATCGAGGAGATGTTCGGCATCGGGAAAAAGAGCGTCCCGCAGCTGCAGAAGGCGGGCATCTGGACGATCGGAGACGTCGCAGACCCAAAAAACGAAGCACTGATCCTGCGGCTGCTGGGGAAGCATGCCTATACCATGATCCAGAACGCCAGAGGCAACGGATCCAACCGGCTCAGTTTTACCACGAGCGTGCAGTCTATCTCTCAGTCCACGACGCTGGATGAGGACATCGAGGACTATCAGGAGATGAGCGTGGTCCTGCGAAGGCTGGCGGCCCGTCTCAGTCAGCGGGCGGTCAACGATCACGTCAAGGGGAAACTGGTCTCTGCCAGCATCCGTTACAGCGATTTTCGCAATGTGATCCGCAGTACGACGCTGGCGGACTACACCAACGATGCAAGGGTGATCTACGAACACGCGATGATGCTGTTTGATAACAACTACAATGGAGATCCGGTCCGCCATCTGGGCATCCATCTGGGATCATTGAAGGACCATAAGGACATCATCACACAGTACAGCGTCTTCGAGGCAGCACCGACCAATTCGATCGAGGCCGTCCTCGACCGTCTCAACGGATTGATGCCGGATGCCAACCTCACGACGGCCGCCCATGCCAAAAAGTCGAAATCACACTGATTTTTACGAACGATACCGGTGGTATCGTTTTTTTCATGCGCATATAGTACAGTGAGGTGAATCCATTGAAGCGCAGATACAAGCATCGTTCTTCCTTTATCCATAAATATCATCATGTGTACATATTCATCACGATCCTGGTCGTCAGCGGCTTCGTGATGGGCTGTATCGGTTCCCGCTTCATCGAAGCATCCGACATCGAAAGTCTGTCCAGCCTGTTAACGACGGTAGGAGAAGATGTGGAGGCATACCGCTTTTTCATCAATCAGTTCTTCCTGGGCATCGTATTGATCGTCATCGTCTTCCTGTTTGGGACCAGTCTGGCCGGGATCCCCATCATCAGCTTCATCGTTTTCACCAAAGGGGTCCAGATCGGTTTTTCCTGTGCGCTCTTTATCTGTACCTATCAGTTCAAAGGACTGCTCGGCATCTTTCTCACGCTGGTTCCGCAAGTGTTCTTCGACGTGCTCGCGCTCTACCTGATCAGCGCCAGTGCGATCCAGTGCTCGATGTACATCTGTTACAGCACGACCAATCGTGAAAAGCTGGATCTGCGAAAGCTGATGAACAATCTGCTCAACGACATCTTCATCTGTTTCCTGCTGGTGCTGGCCGGTTCGTATCTGAAGGCCACTTTGGGCATCGAATTCATCAAGCTGTTCAATCTGATCTGAAATCGTGTATAATGGAAGCATGAAGACACAACGATACACGTATGATTACATCGCCGGAACAGACATCCATCTCTGGCAGCGAAGCGATATGTTTCGCATCAATACAGACACCGCGCAGCTGGCCCATTTCATGAAGGTCCGGGTAGGGGAGCGAGTGCTCGACATCGGTACGAACAACGGGGCGCTCCTATTGTGTGCCGAACAGTTTTCACCTTCGTTTCTGTGTGGAGTGGACATCCAGGCGGATGCCTGTCAGCTGGCCGAACGCAACCTGAAGGAGCATGGCATCTCCCATGCACAGATCCTCTGCGGGGACTTCTGCGAGATGGATCTGCAGGGGTTTGACGTCGTCGTCTGCAATCCGCCGTTCTTTCCGATGGGCCACCATGGGGAGGTGGCGGCCACCCCGCGTTCGATTGCCCGGCATGAGCTATTCCTGCCGCTGGACCGCCTGCTTTCCGGTGCTGCGCGCGCTTTGAAGGAAAACGGCCGGCTGTATATGGTGCATCGCAGCGAACGGCTGGCGGATATCGTTATGGAATGTCGAAACAACCGCCTGGAGATCAAGACGCTGCAGCTGGTCTATGATCTTCGCAAGGAATTAGCCGTCAGCGTGCTGATCGAGGCCGTGCTGGGCGCTGCACCGCACTGTCGGCTGCCACACCCCATCCTCCTGCGGCCGGATGGAACGTTCACGCAGTATGAACCGGATCGGTAACGATGCCTGCAGCATAGAGATATGCTGCTTTTCTTTGTGCACACAAGGTAAACAGGAACGATATTTTGTGGTAGAATAATACATGCAGAAGGAGGAACGTGCATGGAACTGTCGGAAGCCATCGAGGAATATCGCTATCATCTGACGATGGTCGAACACAAGTCCGTTCGCACCATCGACTCCTATTTGCGTGATCTGTCACATTATGCGGCCTACCTCGATCAGCTAGACATTCATGCGGTGGAGGACATTACCGAGGGAAACGTACAGGACTTTCTGCTGGAGCTAAGGGAAGATTACAAAGCGGCGACCGTAAACCGCTATCTCTCCTCCCTGCGCTCGTTTCATCGGTTCTTATCGCAGGAACGCCCTCGTCTGCTGGACCCGACGCGGTTCATCAAGGGAACGAAGAAGCAGGCGCATCTGCCGCGCTTTTTAAATGAAAAAGAGATCCAGAGGCTCCTTGCGAGCTTTGGCGGCAGCGATGCGGATGTCTTTCACAAGGCGATCCTCGAAGTGCTGTATGGCTGCGGGCTGCGAGTGAGCGAATGCTGTGAGCTGCGGCTGCAGCAGCTGCATCTCAAGCAGGGACTCGTGCGTGTCATCGGCAAGGGAAGCAAGGAACGGATGGTTCCTCTGCATGAAGAGGGCATACAGGCACTTCTTCAGTATCTGCAATACGTTCGTCCGCAATGGGAACAGACCCGTTCCCCTTATGTGTTCATCAATCATCTCGGACATCCGCTGACGCGTCAGTACGTCCATCAGATGATCAAGCGGACGCTGCAGTCGCTGGGGATGAGCACCGCATATTCCGCACACAGCTTCCGCCACAGCTTTGCGACGCATCTGCTGGATGGCGGAGCGGATCTTCGTGTCGTTCAGGAATTGCTGGGACACAGCGACATCCAGACGACACAGATCTATACACATGTGCAGGGGCGGCGTCTGCGACAGGCGTATGATGCGTTTCATCCGCTTGCGAAAGAGGAACAGTCATGAGCGATGCATCCAGTGAAGCTCCATTGACCGGGCATTGCGTCATCAAACGCAGCCAGCTCTGCTGTTTCATGGCAGACGCATCCGAATATGGCGGCAAGATTGATCGTCTTTGCCGGCCGTTACAGAATAAGAAAGAGAGGATATCATTTTATGAGTTGTGAAGGTTGTCCAAGCAAGGGAAATTGCGGGAAGAGCGCTGCTTCCTGCGGGATCGTCAACAATCCCAACAATAAGATCCGCCACATCATCGGCGTGATGAGCGGGAAAGGCGGTGTCGGGAAATCCAGCGTGACCGTCCTGTTTGCCAAAGACCTGGCCCGACGCGGCTATAAGGTCGGCATCATGGATGCGGATATTACCGGTCCCAGCATTCCTCGCCTGCTGGCTTTGGAAAACGAGCAGGCCTATGGCAGCAACGATGCGATCGAACCGGTCATCAGTGAAGAGGGCATCAAGTGCATGTCGCTCAACTTCCTGATGGAAGATGAAAACCAGCCGGTGGTCTGGAGAGGACCGATCGTCGCCAACGCGGTCAAGCAGTTTTATACCGACGTCGTCTGGGGCGAGCTGGATGTGCTGCTCATCGACATGCCGCCGGGAACCGGCGATGTGGCGCTGACCGTGCTGCAGTCCATCCCGGTGAATGGCGTCATCATGGTCTCCACGCCGCAGCCGATGGTGTCCATGATCGTCTCCAAAGCGGTCAACATGTGCCGCCAGCTGAAGATCCGCGTGCTGGGCGTGGTCGAAAACATGAGCTATATCCAGTGTCCGAACTGCAGCGAGACCATCCGTCTGTATCATACGAGCGATATGGACGATTTCCTGAAGGAAAACGATCTGACGCTCTATGGTGAGCTGCCGATGACTGAAGCGATCATGAATATCCGTGAGGACAGCAGCTACGATGCCCGTACACAGCTGTCCATCGATGCGCTCATTCAGCCGGCGGTCGATCATCTGATCAAAGACATCGCGCTGTCCTGAGATGAGGCGCAAACGAAGGAAGAAGGTGTCGTAGGATGAAAAGCGGACGAAAAGCAGTATGGGTCGCCTTGTGCCTGCTGGTCGTCAGTGTGGTGCTCCTCGCTGTCTTCCTGTTTGTCGGAGATCGTGGAAAGGCCGGTGTGCTGCACGCAGCGTGGGCACCTTCCGTGGATGGGCAGACCATAGCGGCGCTCCTTGCGGATGAAACAGGCTCTGCCATGGATCCGGAAGAGGAACACACCGACACCGCGAGCGAAGATGACGCAAAAGCGAACGCTTCCTCTGAGGAGAACACATCATCTTCACGGCCGTCGACCGCAAACGATGCTGGATCGCAAAGCGGTACCCCGGGAAACCAAACGCCGGACACGCCTTCCAGTGCGGGAGGCAGTTCCTCTTCATCAGGAGGGCGGCGCGATCCGGCGTCTGTCGATTCAGATGCATACTACGACCGAAACGGAAACCTGATCAATCCGCTGGACAACAACGGATCGCCCGGATCGGTCGAGATCCTGTTTCCGGGAGAGAGCGTCTGGTTAAGAGAGTCGACGAGCGGTTCTTCCAACGATGAGCGGTTCTTTTATACGGAAGAGGAGGCAGATGCCGTCGCTCAAAAAGAACTGATGGAGCACCTCCTGGAAACAGGAGGAACCGGCGGTTACATCATCACCCATCTGTATTCCACAGCGCATGCCGCTGTCATGTATCAGATCATCTGGAAATGATCGTCTGGTGGAGGGCTGCGACAAATGATGCGGGATGGAGCATCAGACACGAAAAAAAGATGGACATTTGGGGGATGATGTGCCATAATAAGTCAGGATTTCGAGAGAAATGATGAACATGCTTTAGATACGAAGAGGGGATACATATGAAGGAGAGCCACGAGCGGTCATTCACTTTGCAGGCAGAGAGGGCTGTCGGCGAATATGAA